>OFFX01000462.1_pt1 | contig 34466 bp, 28 predicted proteins | sample 1521511 | NCBI WGS metagenome assembly OFFX01 (sample SAMEA3504125, study PRJEB24116) | mouse gut metagenome | biome: mouse gut; feature: mouse-associated habitat; material: faeces | place: Denmark | collected 2011
CCAAAATCCCCGGGCCTTACGGCCCGGGGATTTTTTGTCACTGGCTGGCGTCCAGCAGTGCGGTTACGTGGTATGTTGTTCCGGTGGAATCCAGATGCCCCTCGATGCTGCCGTAAAAAGAGAGGGTGTTTCCGGACCATTCAAATCGGACGCCCGGCCCCATGCCTACGCCGGTGCTGGTCACTCCGTAAGCGGCCCAGGCAGAATAGGATCCGTAATCATTGATCGCAACGATGCTGGGCCGGCGGGGAAATGTGATTACGATTGGCTTTGGGGCGCTGGCGGGGGCCGGTGCCGGTGTAGGTGGTGTGGTAGAGCAGGCAGTTGCCCAGCTTCGCCACGGTGGCGTTCAGGGCGGCAATGGCGCTGGTCCTGGCGGCCGTCTCTGCTTTCAGGGCGGATTGAGCGGCTTTGCCGGCAATAGCGGTGTCGTGGGCTTTCAGAGCGGCGTCAATCTTCGCGTTGTCCTGGTTAAAGGATTCCATCTGGATGCGGTCGCTTTTGGTCCACTGGGTCAGCTTGTAATTCGGTGTCTGTGTCATGGCAGCTCCTCCTTCGATTGAGATGGTTTCACTAAAGGAGGCCCCGGCGGGAGGAGTTGCACGCCGGCGTGCCCGCGATGGGGCAAAATGTGATAAAAATTTGTGTTTGGACGTAACATAAGAGAATTCCGGCGGGCCGGTCTCCCCTGGGGGTTGAAAAACGCGGGAAATTGATATATAATCGTAACATCAATTGCAGGAGGAGCTTGCCTTGAAACGAACAAAATCTGCCGCGGCGCTGTCTCTGTCCGGTCCTCGCTGGGACATGCTGACAGTGGGCCTGTTTTCCATATTTCTGTTTTTCGCCATGCACCTGTGGACGGAGCGGGCCTCAGTATGGTTTGCCTTTATCGCCCTGGCGCTGTGTATTGGCCGCACGCCCCTGCGTCTGGCCCGGGAGCGCTTCTGCCTCCCGGTGATCGGCTTTTTGGCGTTTATGGTGGTGTATGGTGCAGCGGCGATCTATTCGCCCTTTGGCGGCTCGGCGGTCCGGGATTTTCGGGGAGGATTGATCGCTTCTGCAGTGGCGGCGCTGGTGCTGTTCCGAATGGAAAAGAAGCATGTCCGGGGATTGCTGTGGGGTCTGGCGGCAGTCAGTGCCGTGGTGTCTCTGCTGTCCACGGATATGGCCTGTGAGGGGCCGTTCTACGGCGGATTTGCTGTGTTGATGGAGAAGTTTGGCGCTGGTGAAGTGTATATTGGCCTAGAAAATACAGTGAGCCGCGTAAATGGTTTATACAACGATGCCAATGTTACGGGTAGTCTGTTTGCTTTGGGAACGCTGCTGTCACTGTATCTGGTGCAAACTGGAATGAAGTGGTGGGAACGTCTGCTGGCCTGCGTGCTGGTGAGTATGTCAGCAATGGGAATTTTACTTTCTGCCAGCCGCGGTGCGATTTTGTGTTTTGTGCTGTCCTTGGTTGTGTGGCTTCTTGTGGTGGGAAAGGGCCAGCGGCTGCGGCTGTTTCTGTTGATGGTGATTTCCGGAGGAGTGTGTTTGGTGGCGGCTGCAATGGCTATGTCCGCAGTCGCACCGGGGGGGAGATTGCCAGTGGTGCTGTCTGTGGTTTCTAGTGTGCTGATTTTTGTGCTGGATTATCTTTTTTCAGAGCGGATAGCGTGTTTTTTGGGTAAACATATAAAATTATTGACAGCTGTTATTCTTGCCATCGTGATTTTCTTTGGGGTCTACCTTTTTATTGCTCTCCATGATATAGGGCCGTATACATTTGATGAAAATCAAATTTTGATGCGGACTGTAACGCTTCCGACCGGAACATATACAGTTTCTGGTGATTGGGACGGGGGAAATGAAGCTGGTGTAAATATTTATACTCGGTCAAAGGAAGAGGCGTTAGTGAACGGCAGTACCTTGTTATATAGTGGTCCACTGACAGATGCAGTTTTTACGCTGGAGAAAGACAGTCGAGTTCATTTCCGCTTTTGGGGGCCTGTGAATGGACAATTGCGGCAGATTGTTTTATCCGATGGAACTGAAGTACCATTAGTATATAAATTGTTGCCAGCCTTTTTGGTTAATCGATTCTTCGAAGGATTTTTTGATAGTTACAGTTACCAATCCCGTATCCAGTTTATGAAGGATGCACTGAAAATTTTTATGACGAGTCCTCTGATCGGTCGTGGACTTGGGTCTACAGATAACTTATACCCTGCGGTCCAGCCATTTTATTATGCCTCACGTTATGTTCACAGTCACATTTTGCAAGTCATGTCGGATCAAGGACTACTAGGGATTATCCCCTTTCTGCTTTTTTTAGGTGGGAGCTTCTGGCTACTGATCCTACAAATGCGCAGGGAGCGTGATTTATTGGCAGCAGTGCTGGTGACTTGTTGGGTAATGATAAATGGACATGGACTCGTAGAGATCAATTTTTCTCTGCAATCATATCAGTGTTTTGCATTTGTTCTGTTATTGCTTCCTGCGGTTTTATATGGTTCCCCGCTGTCGAAAAAAAATGTTCAAACGTGGGGCCTTACGGTTTGCGTAACATCATGGATATTCTTGGCCGGATTCGGTGGATTGATGGGACTTCGACACAAGGTTCAAAAAGAATCCGATAGCTTGCAGCCTTTTAGCATGGACCAGTTGATGGCGGCTTTGGATAGTTATGCGCATAAGGATGTATTTGACCCCGCTCCCTATCAATTGGAATATGTAGCGATGGCTCTCCAGGATACAGAAGGGCGCTATGGTGAAAAAATGTTGCAGTATGTGGACCTGATTCGCAAATCGGGAAACTATCCCGCCTCTTCCGGGCTTTTGGAATATTACTACCTCCCAGCAGGAGATTTCAAGGGGCTGTTCGAGTGTTCCCGAGAGTGTTTGCTTCAACGAATGTCCTATGCTGATGTATGGAATGGACAGATGTCGTTTTATCGGAATAAGGTCTTGCCTGCAGTTGGAGAAGCATATGTTGATGTATTTGTGGAAGGCGTACTAGCTTTTCAAAAACTTCTCGAGCAAAACAATCAGGGGCGTATAGAGGAGATTGTGCTGAATGCGGAAAACCAGGCATTTGTAGACCTAGTGGCTGCAGCGGCAACGCAAAAATTGTCTAAGGCGGAGCTATACGATTATCTTAGGACTGGCAGAATACCCTGATGCTGGAACCAATTGATTTGCTGGGTAAATATACCATCGCGGATAAGGGATTTAACAGTGACCGCTTTGTACACTGGCTGGAGGAACGTGGGGCCATGGTTGTAAATCCAATCCGCAAAACTGCTAAACATCCTCGTGATGTTGATCGGCACATTTATGTGGAACATCATTTAGTATCGAATCTGTTTCTCAAGTTTAAAGCTCGTCTTCGTTTTGCCACCAGATATAAAAAGTGTGCCTGCCTATTTTTGCAGTTATCCTTCTTGCCGCCAGCACCGTTTGGATTGCTTGCGTTTGAAGATATTCTCTAGAAGCGACAATTTCTTTACAAATTCTATCTTTTTATTAAAAATACTTGCATCACCTAGATGCGAGTGCTATTATAGTCTCTGAATTTGTAGTGAAAATGTAACTTGATTTGATTAATGTCATTAAGTTGGAACACCGGGGATCTCATCTAAAGGACAGGGGGCTCAAAAAAAGCAAAAGGAACAGAGCAAGTGAAAAGCAGGTAAGAAAACCAGACGAAAGAGACTACGCCTGAAAAAGAAGTGTGAAGAAGGGTTTAGCGTGCGGAGGCGTAGCAGGAGGAAATGCAGTTACCTGTGATTTCGGGCCGTGGCGCGGTTCGGCTGCGGCAGACTGGCATCAGCTTTCGCCGGAGAAAAGGGAGCGGACCAGAAATAGGCTCTCTGAGGAAAGCACAGCAGGCAAAAACGGCGTCAGAGAAATTAACGTGGCATTGATACTTGGATGCGCCTTGAGTGGTATCTATAGTCCAGATAGACGCTTGAGTGAAGTTGAAGATAAGAAAACTGCCAAAAGTCTCCTGAAGGACGAGGTCCGGCTTCTTTGGATGAAGAGGGATGAGTCTAACGGCATATTTCAGGCTGCGGAAGGAAGTTCCGATTCCCCAACACATGGTGTAGAGACGTTTCAAGGCGGCGGGCGGGAAGCACTTCGGATCCAGGTTGGTGATGAGAAGCTCGGTATCACCGTTTTTTCTTTCAATACGGACGATTTGGAAAGAAAGGGCAGCAAAACCAGCACTTTTCGGCTCTAAACCATTGAAGGTCATCTGGGACGGGACATGGTAATAGGAGGTTGGGACCACAAGTCCCTGCTGCTCCATCTGCCGCACTGTTTGCCGGCCCAGGGTGATTTGGACAGGGATATCGAACTGCACTGTGTCATGGAGTTTCAGTCCGTGGGCAACGGCCTGGTTTTTGTCCCGGAGACGGATGAGGTATTTCCAACCCTTTTTCTCCAAGTGGGATAGGTTATTGCAGGCCTCATATCCTTGGTCCACCAAAAGGATAGTCGGGCCGGAAACGACCGAGCAATCCACCATGGCTCACAAGGCTGCTTTTCTCATCCTTTTAGGGTTCCTTTTGGACAATTACGGCCGTATAAATGCTGTTTTGCAAATCATAAAGCGTATTCAAGTGCCAAAGATTCCAGCCGTACTGACTGACGTTCTGCCCCAGGCCGGTAGGAGGTAGGATCCCTGGGATACGCGGCGGATTTCAGGTCGGATCCATCCACCGCCAGCAGACGGTATCCCTGAAAATGCCCAGCGGGGTACAGGCAGGCGGTAAACCGCTGGAAACGTTTTTCCAGCGCCGCGGGCAGCAGTTTCTCCCGTTGCTGGACAAATTCCGAGACAGATGGTGTTCTCTTCCTGTTTTTAAAGCCTTCGATCAAAGCTTTTCCAATGCTGTTTTTGCTCATGGTAAACAGCAGGGATATCACCGTCTCAAAACTCAGTGCCGGGGCCGGGTGAAGTCTCGCCCGGGCCATTGGCCAAACTGCTCCGGCGTCTCCTCCAGTTTCCGGATCAGGGAACGTAGTTTCTCCCGCAATATGGCAGGTGTGTGTTTCATCTGCACTTTTCTCCTGAAAGACAATTTCACTTTTCAGGGCATCGCCACACATTTTTCGTATTTGTCAAGCCTTTTTTATATTTCTTTCAAATTTATTTTCCTTATATCCATAACTTAATGACATTCCTCACTTTAGCCCCTATTGGATAATAAACGCAAAGATAAATGTAAATACAGCAAATTAACAATAAATATCTATTTATGAGTAGCCAGCCGTATATAAGGGTGTGTTACTCTAGGTAAAGCGGCAATTAAACATATACTTATTGTCGGAGAAAAAGATATGAAATAGTATAGCAATAATCATCTAAACAAATCTATTTCTCGGTTGAATTATCTCATCGTTATCATTATCAACATTGACATTATAAAAGTGCTTTTTGTATTGTGGAGCAATGTCGCACAGCGCTTAAGATCTATGCGCAGGATTATCTGGGGGATTGGTTATTTCTCTATTTCCGAAAACGATTTTGTGTAAGCTAATTCTATATTTTTGAAAATACAACGGGATCTTGAAGCTATGAAAATTTGGATATTTAATAATTACAATATGTTACCGGAGCATGGCCCTATGAATCGGCACTATCATTTTGGCAAACGGCTAAAGGAACTAACCCATGAGCCTGTGGTATTTGTCGGCAGTCATCCTCATAATACGGACGAACAATTGTTAAAGGGAGCGGAAAAATACCGGGTCTTTCAGGAAGAGCCCTTCCCTTGGATACTGGTGAAAACCCTGAAATATGGGCGGAGCCGAAAAAAGCAAATCCTTTCTATGTTCCAATTCTATCTGAACGGAAAGAAAGCCGCGAAATATGTATCGGCTCGATATGGGAAGCCAGATGTTGTTCTGGGCTCCTCCGCCCATCCATTAGCGGCATTGCTGGCAGTGCAGTTGGCGAAAAAAAACGGTTGCCGGTCCGTGGTGGAAATCCGGGATCTGTGGCCGGAGAGCATCGTAGCGCTAGGCATTGCCGGACCTTGCAATCCAGCGGTCATAGTTCTGCGCCGGCTGGAAAAATGGCTCTATAAACATGCAGATGCCGTAGTATTCACCCAAGAAGGAGCCTATGACTATATCGTGGAGCAAGGATGGGAGCATGATGTCCCCCGCTCCAAGGTATTTTATGTCAATAACGGCGTTGATTTGGATTTGTTTTATTGGAACCGGGAACACTTTCAGTGGGAGGACCCGGATCTGGAAGATTTGAAGACATTCAAGCTGGTTTACACCGGCAGCATTCGTGAGGCAAACGGTTTGGTTCAGTTGATAGAGTGCGCAAAGGTACTCCGGGAAAAGGAAAATATTAAGTTCTTGGCTTTTGGTGGCGGTGGAGACTTAGACATGCTAAGGGAGCGTTGCCAGAAAGAGGGATTGACAAATCTGGTATTCAAGGGTCCAGTAGGAAAAAAATATATTCCCGGTATTCTCTCAAAGTGCGATGCAACTCTTTTGAATTACACGCCGGACTCTGTAAAGCTCTTCCGTTTTGGCAACAGTCAAAATAAGCTTTTCGAGTACTTGGCCAGCGGAAAGCCTGTGCTCACAAATGTGAAACTTTTATACAATCCTGCTGACCACCGCCATTGTTGCTATACCGCCGCATCCCCAAGTGGAAAGGATTATGCCGCGGCAGTTATGACACTGTATAATCTTACGTCAGAGGAGTATAAAGCAGCCTGCCGTGCCGCTAAGGAGACAGCTGAAGAATACGATTTCAAAATTCTGACAGAAAAACTGTTGGAAGTGTTAGAGGGACACAAAAGGCAATGAGGATTATTTACGAAATCTGGCAGCAACAGACTTGAAAGAACAGCGAAGGAACGATTTGAGCTAGCCAGGTGTGGTATGATAAAAAATTAAAGTTTCTGCTGTGCTTGTGTAACGCAGAGATAGTATTTTCGTGAAAAGGAGAGAATTACTGTGCAATTCATTGACCTAAAAGCCCAGTACGAAGCTTTAAAGTCTGAGATTGACGCCAACATCCAAAATGTTCTGGATACTGCCCAGTTCATAGGGGGGACCTATATCAGGGAGTTGGAAACAGAGCTCGCCGCTTTTGTGGAACGTAAGCACTGTGTAACATGCGCCAATGGCACCGATGCCCTGCAGCTTGCCTTTATGGTTGCTGGGGTAGGGGAGGGGGACGCCGTATTCTGCCCGGACATGACCTTTATCTCCTCCACGGAGCCGGCGAAGATGTTTGGGGCGGCCTCTATCTTTTGTGACATCACGGCAGACACCTACTGCCTCAGCCCTGAGAGCCTAGAGCAGCAGATCAAAGCGGTACTAGCGGAGGGAAAGCTGACCCCCAAAGTTGTAGTGGCGGTAGACATCTTGGGCAATCCCTGTGACTATGATGCCCTGACTGTCATTTGCGAAAAGTATGGCCTGACCCTCATTGAGGACGCGGCCCAGGGTTTCGGCGGTTCCTATCACGGAAAGCAGGCCTGCGCCTTTGGTCATATCGCCACCACCAGTTTTTTCCCTGCCAAGCCCCTAGGCTGTTACGGCGATGGCGGCGCAGTTTTCACCGATGACGATAAAACAGATCGTCTCTTTCGTTCCCTCTGCGTCCACGGCAAGGGCCCTGGTGGGAAATACGACAACATTCGGGTGGGGATGAACTCCCGATTAGACAATCTCCAGGCCGCCATTCTCCTGCCCAAGCTGAAGGCTCTGCGGGACTATGAAATAGACCTGCGGCAGACAGTGGCCGAGCGGTATCGCGCGGCCTTTGCTGGAAAACTCGTCACACCCTTTGTGGCGGAGGACTGTGTATCCGCCTGGGCCCAGTATGCCCTGCTGGCAGAAGACACTGCTCAACGGGATCGAATCATTGGCCTCCTAAACGAAAAGGGAATCCCCAACATGGTCTATTACCCCACCCCCCAGCACGCCCTACCGGTGTTCCGGGATGAACCCACTTATGGCGAGACATTCCGAAACGCCGATGATTACTGTTCCCGAACCTTCTCCTTGCCCATGCATCCCTATCTGGAAGAGACAGAGCAGAGCCGAGTTATTGAAGCAGTGTTGGAGGTATTGTAATATGGAGAGAGTCGGTATTATCACCTATGATACAAATCACCTAAAAACAGAGCAGATTTTCCTCCAGTTGGCAGGCCGCTATAATCTCCAAGTCTACGCTCTGCCTTACAAACAACGTCCTACACGACAAGTGTTGTTTCAGCATCGCCCGGACCAGTCTGCCGCTGTTCATCCCAAAGATCTCTGCAAACAATATGGTCTGCCCTATATTCCGGTAGAAAGTGACGCACAGATTGGCAATGCATGTGAGCTGTACCTGATTACGGGGGCCGGTATCCTATCGGCAGAGTGTCTGCGGGGCAAGCGGGTTTTGAACGGACATCCTGGTGTCATTCCTGCTGCCCGGGGACTAGATGCGTTTAAATGGAGCATTTTTAATGCACTTCCTTTGGGAGTTACTCTGCACTATATTGACGAGCAGGTGGATGCAGGGGAGATAGTCTCTATTATTCCCACGCCGGTATTCCCCTCCGATACACTGGATACCCTCGCCCGCCGCCACTATGAAAATGAAATCCGCATACTGGCTCAATTTGAAAAATATTTAAAATATCCGCATAACCCCTTTGCAGACATTCCACAGGGCGAAAGTATGCGCCGCATGAAGGCAGAACAGGAAGCTGAACTACCAGAACGTTTTAAACGTTTTAAACAGCAAATGCTGTCTCCAGACGGCACTATGCTCAATGCAAAAACGCCCCCTCTGCGGACATCATGAGTTCTTCTTTTTTACCTCCAGCTCTCGAAAGGCAGCTGCATGATGGGAGGCCTCTATTTTGTCCACCCATCCCGCTATGTAAACGAGGGTTGCGAGATTGGATCAGAGACAAAAATCTGGCACTTCCTTTCATATCATAAAAGGCTGCAAAATCAGAAATCGCTGCAATATTGGGCAGAATGCGGTAATCTCCCCCGGATGTAATGTTAGGGGAGAGGGTCAAAATTCAAAACAATGTGTTCGTGTACACCAGTGTGGGTTGTGAGGATAGTGCTTTTCTGGGCCCCTCCTGCGTATTCACCAACGTTATTAATCCCTTTTATTGAACGCAAAATTGAATACTGGAAAATAGGCATCAAAGAGGGTACCAGCGTGGGACCAACACCACCATCGCCTGCGGCCATAACATCGGATGCTTCACCTTTGTGTGGGTTGGATCTGCGGTGACAAGGGACGTCCCGGATTACGCCATGGCCTAAGAAGCGTATCTGCCAAAGTTTATGACTACGTTGGCCATTGCGGAGAACAAGTTACCTTCTCCGGCAGTGAGGCCGTCTGCATGGTCCGCGGCAGAGCATACTGCATGGATAAAACCAACAATATCGTTAAGGAGGCCGATTGATATGGCCATAAAAGAAGAACTGATTCGAAAAATTAAAAACAAAACCTTAGTCATGGGTGTCTGCGGTTTGGGCTATGTGGGTCTGCCTCTAGCGGTAGACAAGGCCAAACACGGCTTTAAAACTATTGGATTTGACGTACAGCAAGAAAAAGTGGACTTGGTCAACGCCGGAAAAAACTACATCGGCGATGTAGTGAACGCTGACCTAGAGGAGTTGGTGAAGAGCGGTATGCTCTGTGCTACCCCTGATTTCAGCTTTGTTAAAGATGTGGACTTTATCGCCATTTGCGTGCCCACGCCCCTGGATAAGCATCAGCAGCCAGATATCAGCTATGTTCGAGATTCTACTATCGCTATTTCCAAACATTTGACCAAGGGCTCCATTGTCGTGCTGGAGTCTACCACATATCCAGGTACTACGGAGGAACTTCTTAAGCCCATCCTAGAAGAGGGCAGTGGCTTGAAATGTGGAGAAGACTTTTTCCTAGGTTTCTCCCCAGAGCGCATTGATCCGGGCAACCTGATCTACAAGACCAGCAATACGCCCAAGGTAGTGGGCGCCATCGGTCAGGACGCCGTGGAGGTCATTGCTATGGTGTACCGGGCCATTTTGGACGGAGACGTGACCACCGTTTCCTCTCCCGCCGTGGCGGAGATGGAGAAAATTCTGGAGAACACTTACCGGAACATTAACATTGGCTTGGTCAATGAGTTAGCTATTCTCTGCAACCGAATGGGTATCAATATTTGGGAAGTCATTGATGCAGCCAAGACAAAACCCTATGGTTTCCAAGCATTTTACCCCGGTCCTGGTCTGGGTGGACACTGTATCCCCCTGGACCCCTACTATCTTAGTTGGAAGGCCAGAGAGTATGGCTTCCACACCAACATGATCGAAGCGTCCATGATGGTCAATGATCGGATGCCGGAGTATACTGTGGAGCGGGCGGGAAAGATTCTCAACCGTTGCCGGAAGCCTCTAAATGGATCGAAAGTGCTTGTGCTGGGCGTGGCCTATAAGCAGGATATTGACGATTATCGGGAAAGCCCTGCTGTCCGCGTGTTGGCGGAGTTCCGCAAAACCGGCGCAATGGCAGATTATTATGACCCTTATGTGCCCAAATACCGAGACGGCGGCGTCTGGTTCGCCGGATTGCCTGCCCTAATACCGGAAGTCATAAAGGAATACGATCTAGTGTGCATTACCACCGCCCATACAAAGGTGGATTATGAGATGGTGGCTTCCTGCGGCGTGCCAGTCTTCGACTGCAAAAATGTGTGTAAGAATATCCGAAACCGGGAAAATATTGAGGTGCTGTAGAATTGAAGAATATAAACGGCCCCCCTTCCTTTACGCCGTTGCCAATTAAAAATTGAGGTATTACACATGAAGAAAATCTGTACGGTTGTTGGCGCCCGGCCCCAATTCATTAAGTTGGCGGTGGTCTCCAGGCTTCTGCGGAAGGAATTCCATGAAGTGCTAATTCACACCGGGCAGCACTATGACCACAATATGTCAGATATCTTTTTTGAAAAGATGGATATTCCGAGGCCAGACTACAATCTGGGTATTTCTGGCGGGACCCACGGGCAAATGACTGGTCAAATGCTTATAAAAATTGAAGACGTACTGAAACGAGAGCTGCCGGATGCGCTTCTGGTGTTTGGGGACACAAATTCTACTTTGGCCGCAGCTCTGGCAGCGGTGAAACTTCACATCCCTGTCTGCCATGTAGAGGCGGGGTTGCGGCTGGGCACCTTGGACAACCCAGAAGAGGTTAACCGAATTGTGGCAGATCATGTATCTGCCCTGCGATTTGTATGCACCGTCTCCGGTATGGATTTTTTGGAACGGGAAGGTCTTTCTGCTTCCTCCTTTTTGGTGGGTGACCCTATGTATGACGCCTTTCAGTATTACTCGGAACGTCTGGACGGCTCAGAACTGGAGGAACTCCAGGACTTTGATGCAACCCCTCTAACTCTGCCTGCACGGTTCTATTATATGACCTGTCACCGCCAAGAAAACACTGGCACAAACGAAACGCTAGACCAAATTTTCCAGGCTATGGAGTCTTTGAATGCCCCAGTGATTTATCCTGTCCATCCCCGAAATCACGACCGCGCCGCAATGCTTGTCCGTAAAAAAGGGTTTCAGAATATCCTCCTATCTCGTCCAGTTGGTTATCAATGTTCGATTTCTCTGGTGAACCGGGCGGAGAAAATCGTGACAGATTCCGGCGGCTTGCAACGTGAGGCCTTCTTTGCCAGAAAGCCCTGCGTTACAGTGTTTGATCATGTGGTATGGCCGGAGACTATGGCAAACCAGTGCAACCAATTGGCAAAACCGGAAAAAATGGATATACTGCAAAAACTGTCTGTCCCTGTGACTTTCGACCCGGTTTACCGCCCCTTTGGAGATGGACACAGCGGAGAAAAGATCGTGAAAAAAATCAAAGAGTTCTTGGGATGACAACGAATTTCCAGACGGCCCCGGAAATACTGAATGATTATGGGAAGTAGAAAAATGCCATAGATCAGCTCTTTGCTCAACTTCCACCCTGCTGTACTATGGAACTCGTCTACGTCCCATAAATGATTAAGTCCTTTCATTTTACTGGCTAGGTTGCCAGCTAGAACCAAACTTCACCTACCGTTTAACAGATTTGAATGATTACGACAAACTCTATCAGCACTTTAACAAGACGGCAAAAAAGAACATCCAAGCTGCCAAAAATAAAACCGTGATCTATTCTGAAGTCCGGCCAGACACGCTTCTCGAATTGCTGGACAAAACCTTTGAAGCCCAAAACCGGAAAACCCCATGCCTCAGAAGCTGATTCGGAAGATCATAGAAATCTGCGGCAACACGGGATATGGGAAATACCTAGAGGCCTGAGATGCAGAAGGAAATGTTCACTCCTGTGCCTACTTCGTCTATGACGAAAATGTCTGTTACTATCTGCTGGGTGCCTCCGACACCAAATTCCGTAGTAGCGGTGCACAGAGTCTGATCTTGTGGGAAGGGATTCAGTTTGTTGCAAAACACTCCTGTGTTTTTGACTTTGAGGGCTCCATGGTAGAGGGGATTGAAAATTTCTTCCGTCAGTTCGGCGGTGTCTGCACAGCCTTTTATACTGTCAGCCGACGGAACTTTCTAAAAAAAGTTCTCGCAGTTGCTAAGCCCCGGGACAAACAGTTTTTAGGCTATAAAATATAGAGGGAAGATGCATGCGTCTAATGAAGGTCTGCCATATAACTAGCGTCCACAGGTCGGAAGATGTTCGCATCTTCCACAAAGAGTGTATTTCCTTGGTGAAAGCCGGATACGAGGTGTACCTGGTGGAGCAGGGAGAGAGCTATGAGAAAAACGGTGTCCATATCGTGGGGATAGGCCAGCCTCCTGCTGGGCGCCTGAAACGGATGACACTCTTTGCCAAACAGGCCTATAGGGCTGCTCTAACGGTGGACGCAGATATTTACCACTTTCATGACCCAGAGCTGCTGCCCTGGGGAGTAAAACTGAAAAAGAAAGGGAAGCGGGTCATCTTTGACAGCCATGAGCGATATGTAGAGCAACTTCGGGAAAAGCCCTATCTTCCCCCATGGGCCGCCGCCTTGGCCGCGATGCTGTACGATTCCTATGAACGTCATGCCCTTAAGCAATTTGACGCCGCCATTCTCCCTTGTACCTTCGAAGGGAAAAATCCTTTCCAAGGGCGATGCACCCGAACTCCTATCATCAGCAATGCAGCGATCTTAGGGGAATTCTATGATCGCTATAACCCTACTGCCCTTAAAAAGGATCGCCAAATCTGTTATGTGGGAGGACTGACGGAAAACCGTGGCATTACTGTCGGCATAAAAGCTGCAGCCAAAGCAGGAGCGCACCTAACTTTGGCAGGTGAATTTTCTCCACCGAGTTATGAAGAAAGATTGCGAGCTATGGCTGAGTTCTCCTATGTGGATTACAGGGGCACCTTAAGCCGAATAGAGATCGCGGACCTGCTCTCGGAAAGCCGAATCGGCCTTTGCGCACTTTTGGATCGTGGGCAGTATTGGAAGCTAGACACCTTCGGCATCAAGGTTTTTGAGTATATGTCCATGGGCCTGCCCGTTATCCTGCATCCAAGCGCATACAACCAAAAGATGGTAGAGCAGTATCAGTTTGGCCTCTGCGCAGACCCGGAAAACACAGACGAGTTTGCTGCCGTCATAGCCTTTCTACTGGATTGCCCGGATGAGGCAAGACGGATGGGTGAGAACGGCCGAAAGGCCGTTAGAGAACAATTCAATTGGAGCGTGGAGGAGAAAAAGCTTCTTACTCTGTATGAAGATATTCTGAAGATCTAATCCCCGCTCTGAGTCGGAGTAAAACTACGGAAAGAAGTGCTTTTGATGATCTTATCCACTCAGCCAACGCCCATCCACGCACATAACGCCATTCTATATCTCACCGGTCTTTTCATGTATGGGGAGGAACAGGCAGGAGAAGTCAGCGCTTTGACCTTTTTCCAGGATTTTGCCCGGGGTGTAGCAAACTTTGATCTTTGTACTGGCTCTTATCGAATGCAAATTGTCTATCCCGATGGGAAAGAGATCTATTTTGCCGACAATGCCGGACTTATGCGCTGGTATATCGGCCCCAAGGGCTTTTTTACCTCTCTGCGGGAGGCCGCGCTCGAGAGCCAGACACCGGATTATCCCGCTGCCGCGCAGTTCTTGTACTATGGCGCGATCTATGGCATGGAGACCGTCGTTCGGGATGTCCGCCGAAGTGATCCGAATAAATATTATCGGTTGCAGAGTGGGCAGATTGAAGAGAAAGAAAAAGGTCTACCGCCCTTGGAGGAAATAAATGCCCCAAAAGACGCTTTGGCAGCGCAGATGCGCCGTCTCGCTCAATCTTTATCGGGCCACAGGAATATCGCCTGCACCATTACCGGCGGCGTTGACAGCCGAGCTATCCTAGCGCATATGATTCATAACAACCTACATCCGCTTTTGGATATCACTGGAAAACCGACGGACCCCGATGTAGTGATTGCCAAAAAGGTGGCGGACCGTCTGAACTCCAAGTTGCTCTTTGTATCAGACTCTCCTTCAAGCACAGACTGGATCGATGAAGCCATCCGCGAGGCCGATGGCATGACCGGGGTCTGCGGCATTTACCGTCTTTACAAAAAGGCCCTTTGCCTACGTGACAAGGGAATCTTCCTGGAATGCGGTGGCCTAAACGGAGAGATGTATAAAAACAGCTTCATCAACCAAGACTATCCTTTTTATGGAGGAAAGCCCAACTGGAAACACTACCTGCGGCTGAAGGTGGCCACCTACGATTTTCCCCTATCCATTTGCGGGAGTCAGATCGCCGACGCTATGAAGGATGTTCCCCGTGTGACGCTAGAGTGGTTATACTCCCACACTGGTCGCACAAAAGCCAGTGCCTATCTTTCGGCCGGATATGAGCTTCTTCAGGGAAGGTGCGCTGCCATAACCGCCATGAACACCCGGTACTATGTGCAGTACGCCCCTCTGATGGAGCGTACTGTTGTCGCTCCCATGTTCCGGGAAAACCCTTACTCTCTGGAAATGCAGGCCTTTCAGCGAGAGCAGGTTTCTATATACTGTCCTATTCTCAAAGATATTGAAACAGACCGCGGCCTGACATGTAACAGCGACAAAAAAATCATAGAGCAGGTTAAAAGTACGGCATATTTGGCAAAGGTCGGGTTGACCCGGATTTTCTATCGTGGAAAAACCTCAGAGCGCATCGACACTTGCTTTCAGGAAGGCCTGTCTTCTCCCCAGTATCGTGCCGCCTTGGAGCGTTGCAAGGATTTAGGCATCATCGCCCCTAGTATTGAAAAACTGCCTGCGGGAATCGCTGATCGAATTTTTGCCCTAGGAACAATTCTATGAGTCTGGATAAATCTTATTTGCTCTGCCAAAACGAAAGATTAACTATTGAGAGTCTATCCACCAAAATGAAGTGGGACAAAAAGGCAGATGCCTCAAAACGGGCATCCTCGCAACCGTTCGCATATCCACACAAGCTATCTTACCTTTCTGGGACTAAGCCTTTTCCGCTATAACGGATAACTAAACCTCTAATAATAAATTTGTGAGGATCCATCTACAGAACTCTCTGTTTTTTCAACCTATTCCACATGAGCCATCTGGTAACACTTGTCTGATAAACAAAACTGCAAAAGTCCGCCATAATTGAAGTTTTCCACCGGAATATCAAACTGATCGTCCTTTACAAATATCTTACAGCCCTTGGAGAGGGGCTTTATAAACTACTACTTTATAAGACAAGGAAGTATTGTTTATGAAATACGCTCTGATCGGTTGCGGGCGCATCGCCGCAAATCACATCCAGGCCGCCATGAGTAACCATTTGGAAATCTGTGCCGTATGCGATATAAAGTCCGAAGCCATGGAGACCCTTTTGGTCAAATATGGCCTGGAGAAGGACGAGAACATCCATCGCTACACGAATTATAAAGAGCTATTGACGGCAGAAAGGCCTGCTCTAGCCAGCATTGCTACGGAGAGCGGCATTCATGCGCAGATTGCCCTGGATTGCATTGATGCCGGGGTAAACATCATTATTGAAAAGCCCATGGCAATGAGCATCGCTGACGCAGAGGAAATCATTCGCCGCAGCGGAGAAAAGGATGTCAAGGTTTCCGCCTGCCACCAAAACCGCTTTAACGTGGCGGTGCAGGAGTTGCGTTGCGCCGTGGAGGCGGGGCGCTTCGGGCGGATTTCTCACGGCTCCATTCACGTTCGCTGGAACCGGAATCGGGACTATTACTCCCAAGCACCCTGGCGGGGCACCTGGGCTCAAGACGGCGGTTGCCTAATGAATCAGTGCATCCACGGCATTGATCTGCTCCGCTGGATGATGGGGGACGAAGTGGAGGAGGTCTATGGCGTCACAAAACGGCAATGCCACGACTATCTGGAGTGTGAGGATGTCGGTATGGCCGTGGTAAAATTCAAAAACGGCGCTGTAGGCACTATTGAGGGCACAACGAATGTTTATCCAAAAAACTTGGAGGAAACTCTTTATCTTTTCGGGGAAGCCGGAACAGTGAAGTTGGGGGGGAAGTCTACCAACAACATTGATGTGTGGGATTTTGCAGAGGAAAGAGAAAACGACAGAAAAAACAAAAGCTTTCAAGAAGCCACCAGCAATGTCTACGGTAACGGTCACACACGTCTCTTTGCCGACATGATTGAAGCAATCAAGCAGAACCGCAAACCCTATGTAGATGCCGTGGCGGGGCGGAACGCGCTGGAGATGATCTTGGCCATCTACCAGTCTGCCGCTTCTGGGCAGCCGGTAAAATTGCCCTTGAAGGACGTAGCCAGCATAGATTTTACCGGGAGATTTTCTTGAAAAGAGCTAAGATCGTGAATAACATCTGCAAATAAAAATTTAAGAGTATATTTGCAGATGTTGGAAAGAAGACCTTTACCATAGTGCCGACCCGGTTAAATATGTAGAGGCAAGATCGCTGGTTGGAATCAGAGACAAGCGTCTACTGCGACTTGGCCAGATGCTCTTTTTCCATGCCGCAGTAGATGCGCAGGGACTCGTTAGCATAAGCAGTCATATAACCAGCTCTATAAATATAAACTACTCCACAACCCCAAAGCCTTTTTTCTGCAACGGCTATAGGAAAATAGGAGTTCCAGGGGCAGGGTCTTTTATCAGTAACATCTCAAACCCCTTGCACCTGACAAATCGGTCTTTTTGTACTGGGATAGGATTGGGTCATATCTGCTTGTCTTTCCATGCTGTAGTGTGGTCACTTGTGTCTGTTTCCAGATATTTTTTCGACTTCTATATCCAATTTCCACTTTACAGGTTACAGAACAACCTCTAAAGTGGGAACTGGATCATCTGTGGTCTGGTCTAAATAAGACAGTCCATTCTCAGGAAGAAAGCTTTTCGTAGCTCTGAAGGTCCACTTTTGAAAACGCAGACACTCTTATCCTCATAGTGCCAGAGTCAACGTCAGAAAAGGCGGTAAGGGAACTCCTGTAAACAACGCGGGGCAGATTCTCCAATCTCAGTCATAAACCGTGGACCAAAATTCTCCCTCGCTACTTCATCCAGGGGGAGTATGATTACTACCATACTCTTTCCTTTGAAAACACCAATTTCTGTTCCATTCACTGTCAAAGCTGCCTGCTGTGGTTTATAAATTGGCGACTAATCTTCCCATCATTGCCGATTCCATTTACTTGCTGACATGGATGCACCAGAAAAAGGCGGCTCTACCTGCATAATGAACGCTGTTGCGAATGAGAGGTTGGCTGATGGACTTGAGAACGGATATATCACTCCCTGGATATACATATGGCCTATACCTTTTCTATTCTAACAACTTTGACAATGATACGGAAAAAGCACGGCTGGCTACCATAGCTTGAACCGTAAATCTATAGTGATAGGAGATTAAAAATGAAGGATACTGTGACACTGAAGGAACTCATTGCTATTGCCGTTCGCCGGGGGCAGTTAGCTGTCATTCTGGCTTTAGCTTTTGCAGCGTTGATGGGGGGCTGGCGGAGCTACACACTGTTCAAGGCAGCTAACAGCGAAGATAACCGTCCAGAAGAAATCGAGAAGCGTTATCAAGAAACTCTGGAGACTTATAGGGAAACTGAAGCCAGTTTGAAGGAGCAACTTATTCGAGCGGAGATAAAGCTAGCTTCCCAGCAGGAGTATAACGATAAAAGCTTCCTGATGAAGATCGATTCCAATAATAAAGCTATCACTACTATTAACTTAGCTATCACTGATGTGGACGAAGGGGCTTTCCAACAAGTCTTTCGGCTGGAAGACACCCCTATTGATTTCATCATCTCCAAGATCCAGAGCCAATATATTATCTTATGGAATAGCCTAGACCTTCAGTCCACTCTGACCTATACTCCCAAGGGTGCCATAGAGGACAAGTATTTACGGGAGATTGTCACCTTGTCCCAAGTCGATGGCGGCTGTCTAACTCTTACCGTTTTTGGAATCTCTGAACAGGAAAGTTCCAAGTTGGCAGATGCTGCCTACAACTGCCTGATAGAGTTACAGTCCACTATCTCCAAGGGCTCTTACCTCCATGGCTTCACCTTGCTCAGTAACGTAACTAAAACCTGTGTAGATGACAGTCTAGAATCCATTCAGACAGCGAATTTTGAGAAGATCGTCACCTATACCGACAGCATTACCAGCTTAAATAAGCAACTGGATAGTTTAGTGGAGCCAGAACGAGACAGCAGCCTCTCTGCCTCAAAGATAATTTTGTCCACTGTAAAATACGCAGTGCTAGGTGCTGTCATCGGCGTGGTGGTAACCTTGGTCTGGGCACTGGTCAGCTATCTCTTCCGCAACCGTACGGAAACCTCCCGCCATTTGGAGCAGGGTCTTGCCATCCCCTTCCTAGGCTCCACAGCAAAACCAGGCAACATCTGGAACCGTCTAGCGGACCAGATCATCGGAGAGCGAATCTGGACGGACAGCAATCAAGCTCTCCAATACATCGCTAACAACGCCAAGGTTCTGCTCCCTCCCTCCGGCACGGTGTTGCTGACCTCCACACTGCCCCTTGAAGAGACGGCGATTCAATCCGTTGCAAAGGCCTTATCAAGCCAAGGCCGAACCATTCGCTTCGTAGACAGCGTGAACCGTAACCCGGAGACAGCAGAAGCCTTAAATACCTGTGGCTGCGTTGTACTGGTAGAACGGGCTGGGGTCTCCCGATGGGATGACCTGATAGAGTTAGCCGCTCTGCTAAAGAGTCTGGACCGCCCTCTTAGAGGCTTTGTCATGATATAATCCCAAAGGAGGTTTTTATGAAGCGAGTTCTGAAAATTTGTCCCGCTGTTTGGAAAAATGCCAGCCGAGACAAACGGGAATTGTCCGTCTGCCAAGAACTTGGCATGGAGACCGTGGTCATGGATAAGGGTGCTCCGACAGATTCTTTTCGAAAAGACGAAATAGACGGTTTCCCGGTCTACCATTTCTCTACCCGGCCCCTGGGCACAGCCCGATGCCTTATACCCCTAAATCGGGTCTTCACCCTATTCCTGTGGGGACAGAAGGCCCGAAAATTCCACGCAGACATCATCACCGGCCATGATCTGCCAGGACTGTTCGTAGGGTATCTCTCTAACTTGGGCACCTCCCATAAGGCTAAGCTGGTCTATGACTCCCACGAGTTCGAGATTGGACGGTCCGACAAGCGGACCGTCTTTCAAACCTGGGTTATTAGGCGGCTAGAACGCTTTCTGATTAAACGCAGCGCTTTTTCCATCATAGTCAACGATTCTATGGCTGATGAAGTGCAACGCATCCACCATCTGAAAGACAGACCCGTGGTAGCTCGAAACGTACCGCCTTTCTGGGAACTGAATCCTCAGGAAACGGTCCGAATCCGGGGGGAGTTTCTCCGAGAGCTAGGCATGCCGGAAGATTCGTTCCTCATTATGTATCACGGTATGTTGTTCAAAAATCGCGGTATTGAGAACTTATTACATGCCATTGCCTTGACACCAGGAACAGCTGCCATCATTTTGGGGGATGGGGACTCAATATACGCCGCTACTCTCGTTGCTCTATGCGATGAACTAGGTATCACAGACCGAGTTCTATTTCGTCCAGCAGTACCTGTTGAAGAGCTACGGAACTATGTAAGTGCCGCAGATGCGGGAATATCTTTGCTCCAGCCGGTCGTACAAAACCATATTTTAGCCTTACCCAATAAATTTTTTGAGAATATTCAGAGTTTGACGCCTCTGATCGTCAGTGATTTTCCTACGATTGGAGACCTTACCGACCGCTATGGAATTGGCCTACGGGTAAATCCGGATAACCCAGAAGAAATCTCCGCCGCCATTTGCCGCCTGAAGGATGACCAGAAATTCTACGCCGCCTGCAAGGACAACCTGAGACGCGCAAAAAAAGACCTCTGCTGGGAAAAGGAAAAGATGGCATTGAAGGAAGCCTATCGGAGGATTATGGAATGAATGAAGCCTATGCCGTGATGCTGCGAAAGACACATACCGTGATCTGGCTCTTCCTGGGCATGCTGCTCTATAAGTTTTCCTTGGACTTGGGGTATTTATACCTCGTTCGAATTTCCCCAGGATACAACTTAGTGTTTAATCCCCTAAAGTACGCTGCGGGCCTTGTCTGGTGCATTCTTCTATTTGTTTGCATCCGGCACACGGAGCGGAAGTCTTCCTCTTTTTTTCTTTATTTTGTCTTTCTTTTACAGATCGTCCCTATTTCCACAGTTTACGCCATGATGGATGAAAGTACCATTTATTATCATCTTCTCTGCGTGAGCTTTCTATTGTGTGAGTTGCTGGTAGGCTATACCGGAGAGCCGCCCCTGTTTCGGCGGAATTTTCCCATATCCCGGGCGATGACCTTGAGCTTTGCCGTTGCTTCCTCTCTGCTGATCGTCTATGTCATCCGAAAAAACGGCACGCCTAACCTGTCTCTTCTGGACGTCTATTCGGTCTATGACTATCGCCGAAGCGGAAAATTTCAAATCAGCAAGTATATGAGTTATATGCTAGACTGGACGACCAAGGTATTTCTTCCCTTCGGTATCGCTAAGGCTCTTACGGACCGAAAGTATCCGATGGCAACAGTGTTCGCAAGTCTGCTCCTGCTTATTTACCTCTATACTGGCCATAAAGTTTACCTCTTTGCTATACCTCTTCTATTGATTGGGACACTGTGGACCCGGAGAAAAAACGGTTATCAGGAGTTATTTCTCATTGGTTGCGTTGGGTTCTCCGCCCTAACCCTGCTGGCAAATGCCACACAACCAGGCAGCTTGTGGTACAAGCTCTTCGGCTTGTTCGGTAATCGCGTGTTACTCCTTTCTTCAAAGCTGAAATTTAATTATTTTGACTATTTTTCTAGTCACCCAAAAATGGGGCTCTATGCTGTCTTTCCCCGGTGGATTTTTCCAATTTCCAGTTATTACGAAAATATTGACTTCCAGCACGAAATCGGTGCGATTTATTATGGTGCGCCAGACATGAACGCAAATACCGGCTTTTTTGCCGAGGGCTATCTGCGCTTTGGCCATATCGGAACCATTTTGATTCTGCTACTCTTCGCTCTGTTGCTTAAGGAAATGGACCGCTTCCAAGAGCGGGTCGGCTATCAGTTGACTATCGGTGTTTTCCTTTATCCCATCTATTTCCTCGCAGATGGACATCTTTTTGATACTCTAATTCTGGGTCCTTGGATGTTTCTGGTGGCAATTCTGCTGTTTTACACCCTCAAACCGTCCCAATTATCCAACTTCTCAAAGGAGGAGACCCGTGAACATCCGTCAAAGATTTCTGACTCTCTATAGGCGGATTGTCTCCAGCAGCTTTTTGAAAAGTGTGCTAACCTTGTCCTCCGGCGTGATGATAGCCCAAGGCATCAACTTCTTGGGAATGCCAGTAGTAGGGCGGGTTTACAACCCTGCTGCAATAGGGGACTATACAGTCATTACCGCTAATGCCAACGTCATCATGTCTGTGGCCTGTCTCGGCATGATGACCGCTTTTATGTTGCCAGAAAGGAATGAAGAGGCACGAGGACTTACCCGTCTGGTCACCTTTAGTACCCTAATTATTACCACCTTGTCTATTCTAGGCTTATGGTTCTGTTCCGGCTTTTACCGCATCTTTCACACAGAGGACGCACCCTACACCCTGTCGCTGATCGTGTTGTGGCTCTATATCGTGTTTTACACCGTCAATAACATTGGCTATGCCTATGTAAACCGACAGAAGCTCTATCGGGTCATGTTCTGGAATCCCATCCTCTCTGCCGGAATCAACGTAAACTGTAGTATCTTCTTTGGTCTCTTAGACTGGGGTTTCCTGGGCTACACTGCAGCGCACATTCTTGCCCTTGCCGCTACCAGTCTCCACCTGTTCCACCATGCTAATCCCTATAAAAAGATATCAGACCCATCTCTGCACTGCCTGCCCTTGTTAAAAAGTTACCGTCGCTTCCTTATCTATCAGATGCCGTCAAACCTGATCGCCAATGTAGGTCAGCAGCTTCCCGTGCAGATGATGGAAACACTCTACTCTTCCTCTGACCTAGGGCTGTACTCTATGGCCCGGAAGATTTTGTCTCTGCCCTCTCTGTTGCTGTCTACCCCAATCAACCGGGTGTACTACCAGGAGGCCAGTCAGCGCTATAACCGAGGAGAGAATATCGGAGCGTTCTCTTTTGGAATACTACAGACGAATATCAAACTGGCGCTAGGTCCCATCTTGCTATTGATTTTATTTGGAGAGTCGCTTTTTTCTGTCTTCTTAGGAGAGCAGTGGCGGCAAGCCGGAACCTTTGCCGCTGTTTTGGGGCTTTATCAGCTTATGCTTTTCTGCCGGGATTGTCTCTCTGGAGCCCCTACTATTATCAGGCAGAACCGAATCAATCTCTATGATGCGGTTGTATCCCTGATTCTGAACGCGGTATTCTTTTGGGCTGCTTGGCGGTATATCGGCCGGCCTTTGACTATCCTGGCGTTACTGTCTGCTGCTGACACTGTCCGAATTTTGGTTTTTCAGGGAATTTTCCTAAAACTGAGCGGTTTTAAGGTTTCCGTCTACCTGAGCTTCGTTCTCCGCTGGGTATTTCTGCCCGTCGGACTGGTATGGGGATTGCGGCTAGTCGTGAATTCTCTTTTTGCTTAACCCAAAAATCTACAGTAAAAACTATATTTTTAATTTAAAGCGAAGGAGTTTCGTCATGTTCACCAAATCCAGCGTACCCCCCCCCCCCCGTTTGGTAGTTATTGCAAAATACATCTCTATTTGGCTATTTGGCTTCTCTCATTGGCTTTTCTGACTGGCTGTGCTGGTTCGGTGTTTAGACACACCAATGAGAACTGGCCGGAAGTTGTCCATAATGATGCTTACCACCAGCTTGCCCTAGAATCTGCTGAGAACACCCGCAGCGGAGGAAAAGCATACGATTTTCAGCAGTTTCTCTCTGAGGAAGGTTATGACCCCTTTGGGGATTATATGAACTGGGGCGAGAATAAGCTGAACCAATATCGGGAAACGGAGACTCTGACATTTGATGAAAATGGCGTAGTTATGGTCAAATGTAAAGATGGGCTTTTTCATTATAATCCCGTCACAGCCGCTCAACAGGCTCTATCTAATTACGGTGCATATCTTCGCGGTCAAGATACTAAAGAGCTTTTTCTGAAAATAGCCGATTTTCTGTTGGATATGGAAGAAGAGAACGGCTCTTTTCCCTATCCCTTCGATTATTCTTACTATATTGATTCCGAGCGCTATTATAAGGCCGGCTGGACCTCCGCTATGGCCACAGGAAACATTCTCTCCGTGTTTGCACGATCCTACCACCTGACAAACGACCCAAAATATGTTGAAGGAGCTGTCCGGGCCATTACCTTTCTAAACGTTCCTATTGAAGAGGGCGGTACAAAAGCCTCTCTGGCAGCTCTAGACCCCTCACTAGAGAGATATACAATTCTAGAAGAATACCCCTGTAATCCACCCACCTATACCCTCAACGGCAATATGTTTACATTGATTGGCCTCTACGACTGGTCCCAGACTGGCGCAGAGGGCTCGGAGCGTGCAAAGGAGCTATTTGATGATGGAATCCGCACCTTGGAAAAAATCCTTCCTTATTACGACATTGGAGGATTCACCTGTTATGATCTCGCTCATATTACCTGGAACCGGGAACTCCCCCATGTTAACATCAGTTACCACTTTGTTCATGTCGCTTTCTGCAAAATTTTCTATGATATTACCGGCATTGAGACATTCAACAATTTCTACACGCTCTGGGCCTCCTATATTGTTGCTTAATGGCTTTCGGCCCTGTCGTGTCCTCTTGTCTGTCATGGCTGTCTTTTTCAGCCTGCCGCTGCTCTCTGCCTGTGCCGGAGCGGCTACTCCCCCGGTGTCCTATAACGCCACTACAGAAACCTACACAGTAGAAGGCCAGTCCTGGACGAACCTTTTCGAATACTCTTCCTCTCCTGGCGGAAATTACCTGATCTATGTAGCCTCTCAGCTTGGCGAAGAACCGGAGGCTTGGCTATATAATCGGGAGGCGAATACCCATCACCAGTTGACAAGCAACGGCTATTTCATTGAGTCCCAGGCCCGGACCGATGACAACGGAAATTGGGCCCTTGTGCTGACGACAACCAACAATAGTCATTCCCAACTCGTGTATAACGGCGAGGTCATCACGGATAATAGCCTACTGAACCGTAGTCTCTGCTTCTGGAAGGATAAGCTTTTCTATGCTGCTTGGGATGTTGCTGCTGGAACTACCAGCCTTTTTCTCTATGATCCAGAGAACGGAAGCGAGAAAATACTGGTTGAACGTCTATCCCTTTCCTCCGGTTTGAGTACCGCCGCCGGGGACGTCATTCTACTGGAGGCCTATGACGCTGCAACCAAGTCCAACACCGTTCTGTCCGTCCACCCGCAAGTGGAAGGAGAGGCGCGGGTGAACACTCTCAGCAGCGGGAACAGCTTTTTACTTCCTTACGGAGAATCCCCTCAGATTTTACAAATCTCCGGAGACGTCAATGCAAAATATCTTTTTAATGCTTATTACTGGTTAGACAGGTATCAGTCAGGCGAACCATGGAGTGGTTCGCCTGACTCTGCCGGCAGAGTCAGCTGGAATGAATCTTACCGGCTTCTGGGCCTGATTGAGCTTTGGGAAAAGACCGGAGATGAATCTCTCTGGGCAACAATTTCCTCTTCCGTAAAAAAGCTAATTTCCACACGGAAGGCCGCTTTTCAAAACGGGGGAGAGGAGCAGGACGGCTTTCTTTTTGTCACAAAAAAATATTCCTTGGACCATCAGACGGAACTACGGCTCCTGGTGAACAACGCCATGGTTTATTGGCCTATGCTCAGGGCAGTTAACACTGACTGCCTGGAGGAAGAAATCCGGCAGCCCCTGCTATCCATGGCAGAAGCCGCTTTCCAATATTATGAGAAGGATTGGGACTCAGTATCCGGTTGCTACCGCTACCGCAAGGGCGAGCCAACCAGTTTTGATGGCTCTGTTATGCCCTTTAATCAGCAGAATGCTTTCGGCCTATGTCTGATCGAGTTGTGGAAAGCCACAGGAAAGAACATTTATTGGAACCGTTGCACTGCCTTGGCCCAAACCTTTGAAAAAGAGCTGAAAGTAACAGAGGATGGCCGGATCATCTGGCACTACTGGCCCCAACTCTTCTACGATGGTTGGACAAAGGGAGATGGCATTAGTAAAAATACACCCTCTCGAGACCCTATGGTCAACCCTCCCTATGAGGATACCTCCCATGCTTCTATAAACGCTCTTTTTATCCTCGAGTATTTCAGAGCCTTTGGGGATGTCTTCTCTTTAACTCAAGTTCAGGGTCTCCGCCGGACTCTGGACTCTATCTGTACAGACGGAGGTTTCTCAGCCATAGTGGAGCCAGTAGATACTGCCGGACATTTTCTATCTCCTCTTTGGTCTTTCCACACAGTGCTAGGGGAGCAGCAAACCGCTTTCGCCCGTTCCCTGCTGGCAACAGACACCTTTTCCGCCATGGAATTTGACAGTCAGAATATCCTATCTCATGCCCAACTATACAATCCGAAAGCAGGGGGGAATCTCCATGCCACTGTCTTCCTATATGAAAACAACACACTTTGCCCACTGGAGAAAAGAGTCTTTCCCTTGAGCAGGATTCCCTCCCTGACCGAACGGTTTCGCACTGTTCCCCGCATTGAAGAGAACTCTATATCACACATCTTTCCGTAAAACGCTAAATCTTTCGCAGTCCGGCTGTTCTCCTCCCCTCAAAAATCCACAGATTTTTGAGGGGAGGAGAACAGCCGGACTTTGTCTTTGATATACTTCCTCTAAAGTAGACAGTTAAAAAACAAAACTGTCAAAATTGAAGAACAATTATCGTGGGATTAAATGAGAAAATAGCGCCAGAGATAAAATTCGGGTTGTAGAGATTATCTGGAAATGCATAAGGGCAGCACATAAATTTGAGAAAAATTGGACATACAATTGAGCAACTTCCAGGTGTAGGTGCGAAAGTGCTAAAAGGTGACCTCTACAACAACGCCGTTGTCAAAGCCCTCTTCAACTGTCTCAAGTGTAAACTGTTCTACCTGGGACAGTATTAGACCAGAGCCGTGTCACCGAACGATGTGTTTGTCTATTTGGAAACTTTCTATAATACCCTTTCACCCTCACTCCGCTCTGTATTGGATTACCACCTCTCATTTTGCGCATCTCTTTATGAAAGCATCGTTTCCGGATATCTACCCTTACGATTCCACTAGAACTGAAAATAGATAAATGCGGAAGCATCATACTCTGGCCCATAAATGCCAAAAATTAGTACAGTGAAGATCATTATATAATAAACGAAATACCGAAACACCAGATTCTGCCGGTCCAACGCCGCTTTCAAGTCCACCCGCTGCCGAAAATAGTCTACAAGTCCCAGCACAGTGAGGCCGATCAGCATCACATAAAAATCTTTCTCATCCATTCCTATAGTGGATAAACCCATCAGCGTCTGGGAGTCCAATAGGGAAAACAGGCCAAAATTGGATACCCCCTGCTCAATCATACGAAATGCCGCCATAAAGCCCTTGGCCCGAAAAAACAGCCACGCGAAATCTACCAGAATAAAGGTAATCACCCTCTGGAAAAAGCGATAGCTAGCGCAATCCGTTCGAACTCCCAGACGTTTTTTTGCCACCGTACGAAAGGGCTCCGTCAGCTTTCCAATCACCTGATAAAAGCCGTTCAGCCCTCCCCAAACCACAAAGTTCCAGCTTGCCCCATGCCATAGTCCGCTAAGGGAGAAAGTCACCAGCAGATTTCTGCACCACTTCCACCGGGAACAACGGTTGCCTCCCAGGGGGATATATACATAGTCCCGGAACCAGGTGGTTAAAGAGATGTGCCAGTTCCGCCAGAAATCGCTGACCGTGACGGCGTAATAGGGGCTGTTGAAATTTTTCATCAGACGGAAGCCCATGACCCGGGCCGCGCCGATGGCAATATCAGAATACCCTCCAAAATCACAGTAAATCTGAAATGCGAATAAAACCGTAGCCAACACTATCTCAAGACCCGTGTGGTTTGTATAATTGTCGAATACCTCCGTGACCAGGATCGCAATACGGTCGGCGAGCACCAGCTTTTCAAAGAAACCCCAGCCCATCAGCAACAACCCATCCCGGACTCTCTTGGCATCGAAGCTATGACGCTCATATATCTGTCCCATCAAGTTCTTGCTGCGCTCAATGGGTCCCGCTACTAGTTGAGGGAAGAAGGAGATAAAGAGGGCATATCGCCACAGGCTCTTCTCTGCCTTCATTTCTCCCCGGTATACGTCAATTACATAGCCCAAGGCCTGAAAAGTATAGAAGGAAATACCCACTGGCAACACCACGTCGAAAGCCGGCGCCCGAAAGCTGATACCTAGGGGCCGGAACACCGTGCCGAGGTTCGTTATGGCAAAATCATAGTACTTAAAAAAGAACAAGATCCCCAAGTTAAACACCAGGCAGACAGCCAGAAGCAACTTGCGCTGCAAGCCTGTCGAGTCATCTCTTCCGAACCACTCCAGCAAAAGGCCTGTCCCCCAGGTAGTGGCAGTAGACACAGCAATCAGAAGTGCATATTTCGGATCCCAGCCCATATAGAAATAGTAACTGGCCACCAGTAACCACATATTCCGTACCCGGTAAGGAAGGACAAAATAAACCAGCACTACAACGGGGAAAAAAATCAGAAAATCAAGCGAATTAAACAGCAACGCAAATCCCTCCCGCTGTCATGCCGCCAGGGCGGCCAGATTATAGTTTGCCCGCAGATATTCCGCGAGGCATTCAGTCACCTTATCTGCACCAGCGGCGTTTACGTGCCCCTCGTTGGCAAGGTCACTGTAGTCAAAGTCCAACTCCTGCCACATCCGATTCATGTCTAGCAGCTGAATTGTGTCGCCATTGACATAATTCTCCCGCAGATAATTGTTAATTTTTATCTGTTCAATGCTGTCCAACCCTTTCTGCGTTCTAAAGGGAACGCTGACAAACAGCAGTGAAACGCCATTCTCCGCCAGCATCGCCAAGAATTTGTCCAGGCATTCTTGCTCCACAGGGGAAATTTTCCTCAGTTCCTCCGGCGGTGTTTGTTGAAACCAATTGTCTCCTGGATCCTCACAGACATTTTCGCTGGTGCTGCCATTACCTCCTGTTACGCCGCCCCATAGATTTTTATCATAGAGCAAACGGAGATCAACAGGGGACAACTCTTTCCAACGAGTATGGTACTTAATAATAGGAAATATAAAGCTGGCCCGATCCTCCGGCACGCAGTAACAAATTGCATTCATTTTATTCAGGCTTAAAGGAAGTGCATCAAAGGCTCTCCGATTTGTAATTTCCCGGTCTTCATCTGACAACGGGCAAAAGGTGAATGTCTCCAAAATTACCAAATCCGGCACGTGAGTTTTGAATGCTTCCTTAGCAAAAAAATACATCTGTTCCATCCGCACACTGGAAATCCCATAATTAAACGCAGAAATATCCCCCCCCCCCGCACATAAACCGTTTGATATGTCCTCTGCTCGAAGACCTCCGTCAGCATGGGAATTCCCAAGAATCAGAATATCTACATCCTTCGCTGCCTTCCAGCCCCGGTTTTTCCCATAGGAACTTTTTTCTACAAACAGTGCTTCTAACAGGCTAAGCAGCAGGCAACCTACCAGAAGAAAGGCCGCAGTTTTTTCAATTGTTCTCTTCATCATAAAGTTCCTCCAGCACAAATGCCGTCACCTTGTCTGCCCCGGCAGCATTCAAATGGTGATAGCTATTATAGGCATCCTCAAAATCCTGAGCAGTTAGGCCAATTTCGTCATAACGGGCATTGCAATCCAGATAGGGAACCCCCTCTTGTTCCGCCAGTGCTGAAATCTTCTCCATCCAGCTTGTGTAATTAATCGAGTCAATGTAGACGTCATACATGGGAGCCATCACCACATACAACGAAACACCCTTCTCACGGCACAGGGCCGCCAACTTCTGAAAATGCAGGATATTACTCTCTGAAACAATATACTCCGACGTCTGTTCCTCTGCCTCCGCATACTTCCGCATGGTTTCTTCTGACATCGTACTCCTGCTTGGACGGAAGGAACTGAAGTCATCCGGCCTATCCAACAGAAATCGTGCATTTTCCAGAATATCTCCCGGGTGCTTCCAATTACCATGGAATCTGGCAATAGACAGCAGGGCATAAGTCCAGTTCTCCGGACGGTACTGCTCCATCACCGCCTGCAACTTCACCACCCCAAAACGCATCCCGTCAATGTTGGACTCTTTTTTCCAGTCCTTGTCATCCGATTCGCCCCCGCGAAAATTATCGTTAGAATCTAGAGAATATGCCTCCAGGATAATTCTCTCTGGTGTTTGGTATTTCAGTGCCTCAAGAACATTGAAATAGGTCTGTGTAGTATTCTGAGAGTTGCTGGCAAGAATATATGCGGTTTTACCGGTTTTTTCCTCAAACATCGCCGTGTTAAACGAAGAGTATGCGTGACTACTCCCCACAATGAGAGTCTCCACAGACTGCGGAGACTGACCATAAAAGGAACGCCAATTTCGAATAATATCGTTCAGGGGGCATAACAGCGAAATCACTAACGCCATGCTCACAAAAAAAATTCCGGCAGACAGAAGCCATCTTACCGGTTTGAGCAATCGCCACATTCTAGAGCTCCTTCCTGTAACCAACACTTTTTCTTCTATCTAACAAAGATAGAAGAAAAACGGATATCCGTTTTGAGATTAGAGAATTTTTTGTTTTGAAATTAAGTTGTAATTATACTACAATATCAGTTGAATTACAAGACCTTCTGCTGTGAAGGTATCATTCTTATTGTGGATATTGTAAATATGCTCTCCTGGAAAGACCACATCCAGATATCCGCTGTACCCGTCTGTGTAGTACACTTCCGCCTCAGGAGCCATATCTACCATCTGCTGAATGGTTTGGCTTGTAATACGGCGGTAATCTTCTGAATAGTAAACATCCAGCACCCAGTACACTGTTTCCGCAAAGTCTAGGACAACAAACGGCTTCAGCCAACTTTTTTATTTCCAAATGAAAGAAATTTGACGAAAATACTTTTCAAAGATCAAAATGTGTGTTATATTTATCATGCAAGTATCACACATCTTTTGCTAAACTATATTTTGCTCCTTGCTTCGGAATTGTGGCTTTTACTTTATAAAAAACCCTTGCGGTAAACAGAGCTTTGTTTTCTAGAAAAGAACGACAGGAATGATCTACATATGATACAACCTTCTCCGCGCAGAATGAGTGGCCTTGGAAGAGCCCTGCGCAACACTTGCTTGAATCTGATGAAATGTTTGTTGATCGCCGCGCAACTGGGCATCTTCACAGTGATGTGGTTCCAAGTATACCGTTCAAATATCCGCCATCCCTACTGGGATATGGGCAACTGGGCGGTTATCGGCGTCTTTATGGTATTTTATGTCCTCTTCGCCCATCTTTATGGGGGGTTTCACATTAAAACATCACGGGCAACACAGCTCCTTTACTCTCTATTTATCGGTTCGGTGTTCTCCACTGCTCTTTGCTACTGCGTTTTATGCCTTCTAAATTACGAGATCACCAACCCGTTGCCGTTGCTCACCGCTTGGGGTGCAGAGCTTCTTGTCTTCCTGATCTGGGCACCGCTGGCCGCTTTGGTGAATGACCTTCTCTTTCCACCAGAGCACACATACGTCATCTACAATAAGGAAGACTCTTACGTCTCGATCGCCGGCCTTCAGCAGTTAACTTGGAAATTTTCGGTGGAAGGTATTCTAAAGCTTTCTGATGACTTGGAAAATCTGGATGAGGTTTTGGCATCTATCCGTGGAGCAGAAGCTGTATTTTTGTGCGGCCTATCCTCCAGTGTCCGCAATACGATTTTGAAATTTTGCATTGAGGCAGATATTCATGCCTATATTCAACCCAATATCGGCGACATTCTTATCAGCGGCGCTAGCCACCTGCAACTCATGAATATTCCGGTTTTGCATTGTTGCCGCAACAAAACATCTCTCTGGTACCGGATCATTAGCCGCACTATGGATGTAGTCATTTCCGGTGTAGCATTGATCTTGTTCAGTCCTGTGATGCTGATCACGGGACTGGTTATCCATCTGTACGATGGCGGACCTGCTTTTTATAAGCAGGTCCGCCTGACGGAAGGGGGGAAGGAGTTTAAAATTCTGAAATTCCGCAGTATGCGAACCGATGCGGAAAAGGACGGGGTAGCCCGTCTCGCCACCGAACATGATGACCGGATCACTCCAGTCGGTCATTTTATTCGCAAGTGCCGCCTAGATGAGCTCCCCCAACTCATTAATATTCTTAAGGGAGATATGGCCATTGTAGGGCCACGGCCTGAGCGACCAGAGATCGCAGCTCAATACGAACGACAAATGCCAGAATTCCATCTGCGACTCCAGGTTAAAGCTGGCCTGACGGGTTATGCCCAGGTATACGGAAAATACAACACTCGGCCTTATGATAAGTTGGAAATGGATCTTTTGTATATCGCGAACCAATCTATTTTACAAGATCTGAGATTGATGTTTGCCACAGTAAAGATTCTGTTTCAGTCTGAGAGCACGGAAGGCGTTGCAGAAGGAACAACTACGGCAGGCAAGGAAAATATTCCAGTTTGAAGTTGGCATAGCTTTAAATTGTATAGTCCAACGATAATTGAACAAAAACGTGATTTTGTTCAATTATAATGGCTGTCAAAATTAGCCAGCCTCCTCCCCCCTTCCTCAGAATTCGATGGCCTGCTCAGTCTTATGGACCGATCTCACGTGAGGCTACACTGTTTCGTCCATCGAAGCCATAGGCTTAAGCAAGCTCTGGAAGGGTATGATATGAGCGAAGTCCCTTATACGGACCACCCCTTAATTTCTGCACCCTTCTGCCGGCAAAGTTTTCGTAATATTACTCCGATATCCTGTTTAATTTGCACACATATTTCTATTCAACGGTATTTTGCTACATATACAATGTGGTATTAATATCTCCAGTTCACATATTTTAAGCTATTTGCGGCTTTATCTCTCACAATGGAAGCCTCCCTGTTTTTTACTTGTGTAGTCGAGCAAACTACTTCCACTTTAACAGGAAGCTTTCCTTCTCCCCCGCTATAAGCTGTTTTTTACCCCTGGTATAGCCGGGGATTATTTTTGGTACAGCCAAAACGAGACCCCCGGACTTTCGTCCAGGGGTCTTTCCGATCATCTCTATAAAATTCGCCGTACCGGTGACAGAGCCACAGCGATCCACCAAAGCACTCCCATTCCCAGCACCCCCAGCAGGGTCAGGGCTCCGGCGGCCTGGGGAAGAGAGGCTCCTCCGTTCCAGGACAGTGCAGCGGCGCCAAGAACAGCAGCTCCGCATGTTCCGCAGACGGCCTCTCTCCGCCCTCCTGCCAGCAGGCCCGCCATAGGGACACATACCCCGGTGATGCCGCAGGCAATTAAAAACAGAGTGTCCCGCAGGGTGGGCCCAAGCGCTCGCAAAAATCCCGCCACCTCTTCCGGCCCCATGGCGGCGGCCTCCGGCACGAACCGCTCCGCCGCCCAGCGGGTCAGGAGAGAGGCGGCGTGAGAAGATGCCGGACGCAGGGCCAAACACAGGCCCATCAGGCAGACCGCCGCCGGCACCAGGGCCGGCAGGGGAACGCCAAAGCTCCGGCGGCCCCACCGAGCCAGATCGGGCAGCGCCAGAAATCCCAGGGCAATTGCCGCTCCGCAGAGGTCCACCAGCACATCCCGCAGCTCGCCGCTGCGGCCGGGAACCAGGGTCTGGTGGTACTCGTCCAGCCCCGCCAGCAGGCCACAAGCCAGGACCGCTAGACCCATCCGCCCGCGCATCCGCCGGGTGAAGAAGCGGGTGGCGAAGCACACCAGCAGCGCCAGGACGAAGTACAAAAACATGTGGGCCGCCTTCCGCTCGAAGAAGGACAGCAGCTCCACCGCTGCGGCCCGAATGGGCTCCGTAGCTGTGGCAAAGGCCGGAGACCACAGCTCCATCAGCCGGTACAGCAGCCTGTCCGAGAGATTGCCGGACACCGCCGCAGTCTGAGAGGAAAAACGCCAGATGACCCCATACCACGCCATGGCGGGAAGAAGGGCCGCGGCCCTTGCCTGCCGGGATGACTGTATCATTCGTCCAGACTCAGCCGCAGGGCCTCTACGGTCCGCCGCAGCTCCTCCAGGTTAACAAGGCAGGTGTCCAGCTTTCTCCGTACCGCCGCCTTGTCCGTCTCCTCCGCCAGCTGGAGCGCTCTGATCTGGGCCGTGCCCCGGCGGATGGACCGCCCAAAGGAATCCACAGTCCGCAGAGGATTGAGGGACGCCTCAGCCTTGGGGGGCGGGGGGGGGAGCTCCGCCGCCTTGGCCCAGGCGATGGCCCGGTGCACCAACCCGGGGAAATCCCCATGGTCGTCGTTTTTCTCTGTGTACTCCTCCACTGTCAGGTGGAGGTGCTTGTTTTTCTGCCGGGCCAGCTCGTATGCGTCGGTCATGGTCATCCGGCCCGACTCAGCCCAGCCCGTCAGAGTCTCGTCCAGGTTCAGCAGGTCCAGATACCGCTCCACCGTGGCCCGGCTCAGCTCTGTCTGCTCTGCCATCAGGGCGGACTGCTCCTTGACGTTCTCCGGCAGTTTTCCCTCCTGGCGCAGGACCTCCCGCAGTGTCTCCAGCTGGCGGGCCATGTCGAAGGGAGAGAGGTTTCGCCGGTGGAGGTTGGCGCCCATCAGAGCCCGCAGCTCTGAAAGTTTGTCCGGGTACTCCCGGACCTTGCAGGGGACGGTGGTTTTGCCCAGCTTTCGGGCGGCGGCGGCCCGCCGCAAGACCAAAAGCTTCAAATCG
>OFFX01000466.1_pt1 | contig 34439 bp, 37 predicted proteins | sample 1521511 | NCBI WGS metagenome assembly OFFX01 (sample SAMEA3504125, study PRJEB24116) | mouse gut metagenome | biome: mouse gut; feature: mouse-associated habitat; material: faeces | place: Denmark | collected 2011
CCCGGCCCCGCAGGCGCGGGGCCGGGCTTTTTCATGCTTTCTCAGCGGGGCGGGTAAACTGCTCCACGTAAATCCGTTTATAGATGTCCAAAAGCTGCTGGTTGGTGGTCTCCCGGCAGCGGACGATGTCCCCCAGGGCCTCCGCCTTGGCCTGACCCATGACGTCCCCCGGCGAGCCCGCCTCGCCGCTCTCGCCCACCCCCATCTCGGCGAGCTGCTGGATGGTTTGATAGAGATAATCGGTGTCGCTCTGGATGGCGGCGATCTGCTGCAGCAGCCAGCTCAGTTCTACTTTATTATCGCTCATTTCAGTGTCCTCCAAATCTGTATTTGGCGGGCACGCAAGGCATATCGTATCTTCAGATAGGAAGCGTGCCCTGCCATGTTTCACAAGACCTCTGGCCCGTCTCGGCCAGGTCGCTTCATATTCTCTGCCCCGCTCATCAACGACGCGAATGTTTTTTTCGATGGGTGTCATCCCCCTGTTGTGAGATTCGCGGGTGTTTGGACGCCGTTTTTTATAATGGGTGCCTGCCCCTGTCCAGGTCCAGTTTACCACCCGGCGGGCGTCTTGTCAAGCTCGCCCGGCTGTGCTATACTATAGGGCAGCTTCAGCATACGGCCATGAGAAGGAGCGATGAAAGATGGCAGAGCAGTATGGCAGCGCCCCCAGGGACGATGGGCAGAACACAGTCATGGTATACATCAATCCCGAGCTCATCCAGAGCATGGCGGATATGTCGGCGAAAAAAGAACGGGGCTTTCGGGAGCTGCTCAGCGCCGCCGAGGAGGGGGATCTGGACGCCCAGTATAAGGCGGCGGTCCACTACTGCAACGGGACCGGCGGCGCGCCCAAAGATGAAACGCTGGCCTTTCAGTGGTTCGCCCGCGCCGCAGAGGGGGACCATATCTCTGCTCAGCACAGCCTGGGGCTGTGCTGGCTGCGGGGCATCGGCACAGAGAAGGACCCCGAGCGGGCCATTCCTTTTTTGACCCAGGCTGCGGAGCAGGGCTATCCCCCCGCCCAGTGCGAGCTGGGGCTGTGCTACGAGCTGGGCGCCGGCGTGGAGATGGACAAGCTGCGCGCCGCCGAGCTCTACCGGGACGCGGGGGAGCAGGAGTATCCCCCCGCCCAGTGCAATCTGGGGTTTTTCTACTATCGGGGCATCGGCGTGGAGCAGGACTATCAGGAGGCCGCCGGCTGGTTTACCAAGGCGGCCCAACAGGAATACCCCCGCGCCCAGGCCCTGCTGGGGGAGTGCTTCGAGGCCGGACTGGGCGTGGAGCAGGACGTGCAGCGGGCGGTGGAGCTCTACCGCGCCGCCCACGAGCAGGGATATGAGGCGGCCACCTGCGCCCTGGGCGTGTGCTACGACCGGGGCGTCGGCGTGGAGCAGGACGAGGCCAAGGCCGCCCAGCTCTATCAGCAGAGCGCCGAGCAGGGCTATGTAAAAGGCCGCTTCCTGCTGGCCCAGTGCTATGAAAGCGGAACCGGCGTGGAAAAGGACGAGGCCAAGGCCGTGGAGCTGTATCGTCAGGCCAGCGAGGAGGACTATCCCCCCGCCGCCTGCGCCCTGGGCCTTTGCTATGAGCTGGGCACCGGCGTGGAGCAGGACTTGCTCCAGGCGGTGGAGTGTTACCGCTTGTCGGCGGAGCGGGGCTATGTGCCCGCCCAGTGCAATCTGGGCTTCTGCTATTACCGGGGCATCGGTGTGGAGGTGGACGACAAGGAGGCCGTAAAGTGGTTCGAGCTGGCCGCCGAGGCGGGCTACCCCCGCGCCCTGGGTCTGCTGGGAGACTGCTACGACTTCGGCTACGGCGTGCAGGCCGACCCGGAAAAGGCCATGCGGCTGTACCAGGCCGCCAGCGAGGAGGGCTATCCTCCCGCTGTGTGCTCCCTGGGGCTGTGCTATGAGCTGGGCCAAGGGGTGGAGCAGGACAAGGCCCGGGCGGTGGAGCTCTACCGCCAGGCCGCCGAGGCGGGGGACGCCCGCGCCCAGTGCAATCTGGGGTACTGCTACTACCGGGCCATCGGCGTGGAGGAGGACAACGACCAGGCGTTCCACTGGTTCCGCAGCGCGGCGGAGCAGGGCAGCGTCAGGGCGCTGTACCTGCTGGGCCAGTGCTATGAAAACGGCTATGGCGTGACGCCGGACCTGGCCCAAGCCGCCCAGCTGTACGCCCAGGCGGACGAGAAGGGCCACCTCCCCGCCGCCTGTGCCCTGGGTCTTTGCTATGAACTGGGCCGGGGGGTGGAGCAGGATAAGCTCCGGGCGGTGGAGCTATACCGCAAGGGCGCCCAGGCGGGAGACGCCCGCGCCCAGTGCAATCTGGGCTTCTGCTACTACCGGGGCATCGGCGTGAGGGAGGACGACAAGCAGGCCGCCCACTGGTTTGAGCAGGCTGCGGGCCAGGGTTTTCCCCGGGCCCAGCAGCTGCTGGGCGAGTGCTATGAAAATGGCTACGGCGTGGAAAAAAGCATGGAACGGGCGGTGGAGCTATACCGCCTGTCCTATGAGCAGGGCTTTCCTCCCGGCGCCTGCTCCCTGGGCCTTTGCTATGAATACGGCCAGGGGGTAGAGCAGGACAAGGCCCGCGCCGCCCAGCTTTATCTGGAGGCGGCGGAGCAGGGGGACGCTTGGGGGCAGTGTAATTACGGCTTTTGCTGCTACCAGGGCATAGGCGTGGAGGAAAACGACACCGAGGCGGTGAAATGGTTCCGCAGGGCCGCCGACCGGGGCAGCGCCAGGGCCCACCTCCTGCTGGGCGAATGCTACGAAAACGGCTACGGCGTGGAGCCCGACCTGGACACCGCCGTCCGGATGTACACCACCGCCCATGAGATGGGCTATCCGCCCAGCGCCTACGCCCTGGGGCGGTGCTGCGAGCTGGGCATCGGCATGAAACAGGATTTGGAGCAGGCCAAGGCATATTACCGCGCCGCGGCGGACCGGGGCAACCGCAGCGCCCAAGAGGCCCTGAAGCGGCTGGCGTCCGCCGCCCCTGCGCCTGATCCCGCGCCCCAACCCCCGGCGAAAAAGAAGCGCCGCCGCTTTTGGCCCTTCGGGCAGCGATAGCGTTGGAAGCCATACTTAACCATCCGTATTCACAGCCACACCCTCCTCCGGCCCAGCACCGGGGAATTTGCGGCGGTCGATACAGCGTCTCAGAGATACGAGAAAGGGGGCAGCAGCCGTGGAGCTGGTGCAGAAACAGTTACAGCAGCTGGACCAGCGGCAGATCCAGCGCCTGGAGGTGCTCCAGATGAGCGCTCTGGAGCTGCGGGACTATTTACAGGAGCTGTCCCAGGAAAATCCGGTGGTGGATTTGAACGAATCCGCCGCCACATCCGAGCCGGGCCGGGAGGACGAACAGCTTCAGCACCTGCGCTGGCTGGCGGACAACGACCGGCAGAACCGCTACTATCAGGGGCTGTGGGACTACGAGTCCGACCCCATCGCCCGCATCGGCGTGAGCGGCGGGCTGGAGGAGACTCTGCCCCAGTTCCTCTCCCGCCAGCTGGACCGTCTGGCCCTGGACGGGGAGACCGCCCGAACGGTGCGCTTTCTCGCCTCCTGCTTGGACGAGGACGGCTATCTCCGCGCCAGCCCGGAGGAGCTGGCCCAGGACGCCTCCATCCCTTTGGAGACGATCCGGGCGGGCTTAGCCGCGCTACGCACCCTGGAGCCCGCCGGAGTGGGGGCGGAAAACCTGTCCCAGTGCCTGGAGCTCCAGCTGGAGCGGGCAGGGGTGGGAGGGCCCGCGTTGGCCATCGTCCGCGGCCACTTAGAATCCCTGGCCCGGTGCCGCTACCGGCTGATTGCGGATAAGCTTGGGGTGTCGGTGGATCAGGTGCTGTGCGCCCAGCGGACCATCCGGGAGCTGGACCCCAGACCGGGAGCGGTGTTCGACCGGCCGGAGCCCGCGCCCTACATTTACCCGGACATCTTCGTGGACGAGCAGGACGGCCGTTTTGTGGCCCGCTCCAGCCACCCGGAGCGCCCCGCCTTTCACATCAACGGCTACTACCGGGACCTGCTCGCCCAGTCCCAGCAGCGGGAGGTCCGGGACTATCTGCGTCAGAAGATTCAGGCCGCCCAGGAGGTCCTTCAGGCTATCACCCAGCGGCAGGACACCCTGCTGCGCTGCGCCCAAGCCATTGTGGACCGGCAAGAGGAGTTTTTCCGCACCGGGGAGGAGGCGCTGCGCCCCCTGCGCATGGCCGACGTGGCTCAGGCTCTGGGCATACACGAGTCCACCGTCAGCCGGGCCGTTCGGGAAAAATACCTGCAATGCCAGCGGGGCGTGTATCCCCTGAACTGGTTCTTCTCCCGGGGCGGCGCGGGGGGCGATGTGGGGGGCGCGGCGGCCCGCGTCATGCTGCGCCGGCTCATCGACGGGGAGGACAAGGCCCATCCCCTGTCCGACCAAAAGCTGTGCGAGGCCCTGGCCCATGCGGGCTGTCCCATCTCCCGGCGCACCGTGGCCAAATACCGGGATGAGCTGAACATTCCGGGCACCTCCGGCCGAAAGGCGCGGAAGGTATAGCTTGAAAGCGGACAAAAAGCGCGCCGCCGGTCTGACAGGCCGGCGGCGTAAAGCTGCGCGGAGCCAACAGTTGTGAGTTTTCAGAAAGGCGGAGAAATGTTGACAGGTGGGGGTGTCCGTGAAAAAGGCGGGAAGGGTCGAAGCGGGAGGCAAAAACGGAATGAGAACGAAAGGGGCGGGCACACCGTGGTAACGGCTGCGCCCGCCCTTTTTGCGTTTACAGGGTCTGTTTCTTCTTCCTTGGCCCCTCGGTTTGGAGGTCAGCTTCCGCTCCACTCCGTTTCGGAAGTGGGTATTCTCAAATCTCTCAAAGAAAGCCAATAATCCGAACCCATCTCCTATCGGAAAAAGGTTCGGATTATATGGGTTTGGTGCGGATGACGGGACTCGAACCCGTACGGCCGTGGGCCACCAGCACCTCAAGCTGGCCAGTCTACCAGTTCCAGCACATCCGCATATTGGACCAACGCAGTATATTATAGTGCTTGAAAGCCCGTTTGTCAAGTGCGACCTCTCCGCCGTGCCTAGATTCTTCCCCGCCACCAGACAATAATTATTTTTGACGCACGCAGTCTTGCAAAATCCGGGCACACAGGCGGCGGATTTCCTGCGTCCTGCATTCCTTTTTTTGGATTCCCCTGCATTTCCAAGGCTTCCACAGCTTCCACAAAAGTTTCCACACCCTTGTGTAAGTCAAAACGACGCTTTTCCTTCACAGCATAGTTTACATAAGTTTCTCCTTGTGCTTTTCTCCTGTGCGTTCCTACAAATTTTCAAAAAACGAGCCCCGGACCGCAATCCGGGGCTCGCACTGTGTCAGTTCTCTACAAATGCCTGGACCGTGTCCGCAATGTGGTCCGCGCACAGCCCAAACTCCCGCAGCAGCTCCTCCGCGGGGCCGGAGCGGCCGAACTCGTCGTTCACACCGATGCGCCGCACCGGAGTGGGCAGCGCTTCGCTGAGCAGGGCGCACACCGCCTCCCCCAGACCGCCCACAATGGAGTGCTCCTCGCACGTGACAATCTTCCCGCACTCCCGGGCTACCTTCAGCACCAGGTCCCTGTCCAAAGGCTTGATGGTCGCCATATTGATGATCCGGGCGGAAATTCCCCGCTGGGCCAGCAGCTCGCCCGCCTCCACCGCCTCGGCCACCAGCAGACCGTTGGCGATGACGGCCACGTCCGTGCCCTCCCGCATCACCTCGCCCTTGCCGATTTCAAAGGTAAACCGGGCCGGGTCGTGGAACACGGGCACCGGCGAGCGGCCAAAGCGCATATACACCGGCCCCTGGTGCTCATAGGCGGCCTTTACCATTGCCCTGGCCTCCACCTCGTCTGCGGGGGACATCACCACCATGCCCGGAATGGAGCGCATCAGGGCGAAGTCCTCCAGGCACTGGTGGGAGGCGCCGTCCTCCCCCACGGAGATGCCGCCGTGGGAGGCGCCGATTTTCACGTTCAGCCTGGTGTAGCCGATGGAGTTGCGCACCTGCTCATAGGCCCGGCCCGCGGCGAACATGGCGAAGGAGGAGGCAAAGGCCACCATCCCCATGGCGGCGGCCCCGGCGGCCACGGCCATCATATTGCCCTCGGCGATGCCGCAGTTAAAGTGCCGGTTGGGGAACTCCCTGCCGAACACGGCGGTCTGGGTGGAACCGGCCAGGTCCGCGTCGAAGACCACGATGTCGTCGTGGAGCGCGCCCAGCTCCTTCAGCGCCGCGCCATAGCCGGCGCGGGTGGCGATTTTTTTCACCTCTGCCATATTATTCCGCCTCCAATTCCGCCAGCTTGGCGCCCAGCTCCGCCATAGCCTGCTCGTACTGCTCTCCGTTGGGGGCCTTGCCGTGCCAGCCCACCTGGTTTTCCATATAGCTGACTCCCTTGCCCTTGGTGGTCCTCATCACGATGGCAAAGGGCTTGCCCTTCACGGTTTTAGCCTGGGCAAAGGCGGCCTCCAGAGCGTCGAAGTCGTGGCCGTCCACCTCCGCCGCCTCCAGGCCGAAGGCGCGCAGCTTGTCCAAAATGGGATAGGAGCTCATCACCTGCTCCACCGGCCCGTCGATCTGGAGGCCGTTGTTGTCGATGATGACGCACAGGTTGTCCAGCTTGTAGTGGGCGGCGAACATCAGGGCCTCCCACACCTGGCCCTCCTCAATCTCGCCGTCCCCCAGCAGGGTGTACACCCGGCAGGGGTTGTTCTGATACTTGGCCGCCAGCGCCATGCCGCAGGCGGCGGACACTCCCTGGCCCAAGGATCCGGTGGACATATCCACCCCGGGGGTGGAGTTCATATTGGGGTGACCCTGGAGGTGGGATCCCAGGTGGCGCAGCTCCTTTAGGTCCTCCCAGGGGAAAAAGCCCCGCAGCGCCATGGCGGCGTACAGTCCCGGCGCACAGTGGCCCTTGCTGAGCACGAACCGGTCCCGGTCCCACTTCTTGGGGTCCTTGGGATCCACGTTCAGCTCCTTAAAATAGAGGCTGGTGAACAGCTCGGCGGAGGACAGGCTTCCGCCGGGGTGGCCGGACTTGGCGGCATAGGTGCCCTCAATGATCCCCATGCGCACCTTGCAGGCCGCCAGGCGCAGCTCTTTTTTCTCATTGGCAGTCATTCTATTCCTTCTTTCTTCACGGCCCTTCGGCGTTGTCCTGGTGGAAAAATCGGTAATCGGTCAGGCTGGTGAACTCCTCCCCGGCCCGCAGGACACAGGGGGGAAAGCCGGGCTTGTTGGGCGTGTCCGGGTAGAACTGGGTCTCCAGACAGAAGCCGTGGCGGTTCCCGTAGACCGCGCCGCCCTTGCCGGGGGGGCAGCCATCCAGAAAGTTTCCGGTGTAGAACTGGACCCCTGCCATATCGCTGTAAACGGACATGGCAATGCCGGTGTCCGCCGCGTAGGCCAGCCCAATCTGCTTGTACTCACGGGGCGGCACAGCCCAGTTGTGGTCATAGCCCCCCGCTATGGTAAGCTGGTGGAAGGGCTCGTCAATGCTTTCCCCGATTTTTCGCGCGCTGCGCAGGTCCATTGGGGTGCCCTCCACCGGGGCGAGCTCCCCGGTGGGAATGGAGCCGGGACCAACAGGGGTATAGTGGGTGGAGCGCAGCTGGATGTACTGCCCCTCCACACTGCCGCTGTCGTGGCCGGACAGGTTGAAATAACTGTGGTTGGTGAGGTTGCAGATGGTATCCCTGTCACCCTTCGCCCAATAGCTGATTCTCAGCCTGTCCTCCTCCAAGCTGTACGTCACCCGGACGGTGAGCGTACCGGGGTAGCCCTCCTCCCCGTCGGGGCTGACCAGCGACAGGGTGACGCAGCGGTCCGTCAGCCCCTCCACCGTCCAGACCTGCTTGTCAAAGCCCACGGCTCCCCCGTGGAGAGAGTTGGGCCCATCGTTGGCGGCCAAGGGGTACTCCACTCCGTTCAGGGTAAACCTCGCCCCGCCGATGCGGTTGGCGTACCGCCCCACCAGGGCGCCCATATACTTGTCCTGCGCCCTGTAGTCCTTCAGGGTGTCGAAGCCCAGCGCCACATCCACCGGATTTCCGTTTCGGTCTGGGACAACCAGCGAGCGCACCGCGCCGCCGTAGGTGATGACCTTGCAACTCAGCCGCCCGTTTTCCAGGGTAAGCTCCTCCACCTGGGTTCCGTCGGGCATACGGCCAAAATTCCTTCTGTTTTCCTCCATAATCCCTCCGCTCCGCCGGCCATCCCGGCCCTCCTAAGCTTCTGCCTTAGTTTACCACAGCTGTCCCCTGAAAACAACAGCATAACCGCCATTTTTTGTCCTAAATTGGAATTTGTGAACGGTGATATCGTCAACATACTTGAAAAAATCTCCGCTCCCTGTTGGCTTTTTTTCAATTTTTTGTTATAATGCTGTCAATCATTTATCTTGGGTTGCTATACGCCCTGGGAGGTCATGTCCATGAATACGCCCGGCCAGCTCATCCTGAATGGAACTGAGTACGCCATTCTGCGCCTGCTGGGCAGGGGAAAGGGCGGCTACACCTGGCTGGCCCAGCGGGGCGGGGCGCAATACGCCCTCAAGCAGCTTCACCACGAGCCCTGCGATTACTACCAGTTTGGAGATAAGCTGGCCGCTGAGCTGAGGGATTATCAGCGGCTGGCCGCTTTGGGCGTGCCCCTTCCCAAGCTGCTGGACGTGGACCGGGAGGGGGAGCTGCTCTTGAAGGAGCTGCTTCCGGGGGAGACCATCTACCGGCTGGCCCTGCGGGACGGGGTGGAACCCTGGCATTGGAAGCAGGTGAGGGCGCTGTCCCATCTTCTCCGGGAAGCAGGACTCAACATCGACTGGTTCCCCACCAATTTCATGTGCCGGGACGGCTTGCTGTATTATGTGGACTACGAATGTAACCCTTACATGGACGAATGGAGCTTTGAGCGCTGGGGCGTCCGATACTGGTCCCCCACCCCTGAGCTGGAGGCCTACGCAAGAGAACACGGAGACCTATGAGGAGGAAGCTATGAAGCAGGAAAAAAGCTGCGGCGGGGTCATCTTCCGCGAGCAGAACGGACTGCACAAGTATTTGGTCCTTCACAGCATCCAGGGGCACTGGACGCTGTGTAAGGGCCATGTGGAGGGGGACGAGACGGAGCACGACACCGCCCTGCGGGAAATTCGTGAGGAGACCGGCCTGTCCGTGGACTTTGTGGACGGCTTTCGGGAGACCATCACCTACGCCCCCCGCCCTGGCGTCACCAAGAACGTGGTGTTCTTTCTGGCCCGGCTGTCGGGGGGGACGCTGGCCTGCCAGCCCGAGGAGGTGGAGGCCATCCGCTTCCTGCCCCTCGGCCGGGCGCTGGCCGCTCTGACCCACCCCTCCGACCGGGACACACTCCAAAGGGCCCACGCCTTTCTGGAGAGCCGCCGCCCCATGCCCACCCCGTTATATGACAGCCTGCGCGCCCTGGCGGACACCCACCCCCTGCGCCTGGATATGCCCGGCCACCACGGCTCACCCCTGCCGGGGGACCTCTCTTGGCCGTCGGAGCTGGACTTCACCGAAAACGGCGCCACCGGCAACCTCTTTGGAGACGAAGCGGACGCCATCCAGGCCGCCGAGGCCCTCTGGGCGGCCAGCTTCGGCTTTGACCAGTGCCTGTTTCTCACCGGCGGCTCCACCCAGGGCATCCACGCCGGGCTGGCTCTGCTGGCAGAGGAGGGGGGCAGCGTGGCCCTGGACCGGGGCAGCCACCGCGCGGTCTACCACGCCCTGGCCCTGCTGGGCCTGACCCCTCGATTCCTCCCTCGGCCCTGGCTGGCGCAGGAGGGAGTGACCGGGCCCATCTCCCCAGAGATGGTGGCGGATGTCTTGTCCGCCCACCCGGAAATCAAAACCATCTGCATTACCTCTCCAACTTACTACGGTGTGTTATCAGATATTCCCGCCATCGCCGCCGTGTGCCACGCTCGCGGGGCCAGGCTCATGGTGGACGCCGCCCATGGAGCGCACCTGCCCTTTTTAGGCTACACCGGCTATCAGGCGGCGGACGTGGTGGTGATGTCCGCCCACAAAACCCTCCCCGCGCCGGGGCAGTCGGCCCTGCTCTTTGCCAACGGCTTCCCCCTTTTCGAGCTTCAGCACTGGGGCTCGGTGTACGGCACCTCGTCCCCGTCCTACGTCCTCATGGCCGCGCTGGATGGGGTGAGGCACTATATGGAAACGGAGGGAACCGCCCGGTATCAGAGCACCGTCCGGCTGGTCCACGAGCTGCGCCGCCGCCGGCCCGCCCTGACGGCGCGGGCCCCTTTGGAGCTGGACCCGGCCCGACTGGTCCTCACCAGCCCGGACGGCTTCGCTCTGGCGGACGCGCTGCGCTCACAGGGAATCTACCCTGAAATGGCCGATTGGGGCCACGTGGTGTGCATCCTCACCTGCGCCGACGGCGCGGCGCAATTTGACCGCCTGGAAAAAGCCCTGGACCGCTCCGGCCTCTCCGGCCCCTGCGCCCCCGTCCCGGCCCCGCCGGAGCCGCCCCCCATGGTCCTCACCCCCCGGCAGGCCCTGTTCGCCCCCCGGAAGCGGCTTCCCCTCGGCGGGGCGGCGGAGCAGATCTCCGCCTGTCAGATCGCGCCCTATCCCCCCGGCGTGCCGGTGATCGCCCCGGGGGAGCTCATCCAAAAAAAACATCTGGCCTATTTGGTCCAAATAGGCTATAATAGGGATGGAAGCACCGCCATCGACGTGGTTCGTTGATTCCAAAAAGGGGAGGAACGCGCTTATGAAGCTGATCGTCGCAATCGTCAATTATGACGACGCCAACTCCGTCACCCAGGCCCTGTCCAAAAACGGCTTCTCCTCCACCCGGCTGTCCACCACCGGCGGGTTTCTCCTGGCCGGCAATGTGACGCTGCTCATCGGCGTGGAGGAGGACCAGGTCCAGGCCGCCATCGACCTGATCCGGGAGCGCTCACACAGCCGAAAGCAGATGGTCCCCGCCCTCACCGAGATGAGCTACGGCTTTATGCCCGTGATGCCGGTGGAAGTGACCGTGGGCGGGGCGACCGTATTTGTGCTGGACGTAGAGAGGTTTGAGCGGCTATGATTCCTCTGCCCAATCCCCTGTCCCACGCTTATCTCATCTCCGGCGGCGCCGGGGACAGCCGCGCCGCCCTGGCCCGCCGCCTCACCGCCGCCTATCTGTGTCAGGGGAGCAATCCCCCCTGCGGGACCTGCCGGGCCTGCCGAAAGGCGGCGGCAGACGCCCACCCCGACGTATCCCTCACCGCCCCCCTCCAGGGGAAGCAGGAGATCAGCGTGGAACAAATCCGCGCCCTGCGCTCCGACGTCTACGTCCGCCCCAACGAGGGTGCGCGGAAGGTGTACGTCATCCACCCGGCGGACGTCATGAACCCCTCCGCCCAAAACGCCCTGCTGAAGGTGCTGGAGGAAGGCCCCGCCTACGCCGCTTTTCTGCTGCTGGCCGGGGAGCCCGGCCGCCTGCTGGACACGGTGCGCTCCCGGTGCGAGCCCCTCTCCCTTCCCCCTGAGCAGGCCCAGCCCGACCCGGACACCCTCCGGTATGCGCAGGAGCTGGCCCAGCTGCTCCTCACCGGAGACGAGCTGGCCGTGGCCCAGGCCCTGGTGGAGCTGGAGCTGTCCAAGCCCAAGGCCGACCAGCTCTACGCCCTATTGGCCGCCGCGGAGGAGCAGGTGTCCCGCCGCCTGACCCAGAGCCCCCGCCGGGGGGCCCAGGTGCTCCAGGCGCTGAAGGCCTGCCGGGACGGCGCGGTGTATAACCCCGGCACGGGGCTTGTGCTGGGACTGCTTCAAACTCAGCTGTTTTCATAACTTCACATATACGGAGGACAATTTTTATGACGGAAATCATCAGCGTTCGGTTCCGGCCGGGCGGCAAGCAATACTATTTCGACCCCGCGGGCCTCACCGTGCCCGAGGGTCGTAGCGTCATCGTGGAGACGGGCAAGGGCCTGGAATACGGCACCTGCGTGCGCCGCAATTCCATGGTGGAGGACAGCGCCGTGGTGCAGCCCCTGCGCCCGGTGGTCCGCCTGGCCACCGATAAGGACGAAAAGCAGGTCCGGGAAAACCGGGGCCGGGAGAAGGAGGCGTTGCAAATCTGCCAGCAGCTGGTGGAGCGCCACGGCCTGGACATGAAGCTGGTCCAGGTGGAGTACAGCTTCGACGGAACCAAAATTCTCTTTTTCTTTACCTCCGACGGCCGGGTGGACTTCCGCGCCTTGGTGAAGGATTTGGCGGGCATTTTCCGCGCCCGCATTGAGCTGAGGCAGATCGGCGTGCGGGACGAGGCCCGGATGCTGGGCGGCTTTGGTATCTGCGGCAAGCCCTTCTGCTGCGCTCAGTTTCTCAACGAGTTCCAGCCCGTGTCCATCAAAATGGCCAAGACCCAAAACCTGTCCCTCAATCCCACCAAAATTTCCGGTACCTGCGGCCGGCTGATGTGCTGTCTGAAATACGAGCAGGGCGCCTATGAGGACGCCGTACAGCGCTGCCCCAAGGCGGACTCCTTTGTGGAGTGTCCCGACGGGGTGGGCACCGTCTCCTCCGTCAACCTGCTGCGAGAGCAGGTGAAGGTCTCACTGGAAAACGCCGATCCCACTGAGCAGCCAAAAAACTACCTCACCAGCGAAATCCGCGTGGTGCGCAACGGCAAGGGCAAGCGCCCCGAGGACTACACCCCGCCGCCCAAGGCGGAGCTGGAAAAGCTGCGCTCTCCGGATGCAGAGCTGGCCCGCTCCGGCCGCAAGCCGGACGGTCCCGCCGACCTGTCCGCCGTGCTGGAGCGTTACCTGGGCGCGGAGGGCCCCTCCAGCCGTCAAAACGATGGCCAGCGCCAAAATCAGAACCAGCGCCGGGGCCGGGGCCATGGCGGCCAGGGCAAGCCCACCCAGGGTCAGCCCCGGCAGCAGTCCGCCCCCCAGACTCAAAAGCAGGCCCAGCCCAAGTCCGCCCCCCAGAGGGACGCACAGCCCGGCGAGGCCAAGGCAAACGCCAACCGCAAGCGGCGCTACCGCCCTCATCACCGCCGGGGCAAGCCCGGCGGCGGGCAGCCGCCCCAGTCCTGATCCGCCTTCCCCCGCCGGAAAACGGCGGGGGTTTTGCCACCTGCGCGTATTTTTCCCAGGGATGCAACATTTTGCCCCCGTCTGGGGTATTATAAATGACAGGAGAAAACGCCGCGTCACGGCCGGGGCGCGGCGGAAGGAGGTGAATGACCTTGACGCAGCAGCAGCGCACCCAGGTGGTGGAGCGCTGGGGGGATATGGTGTACCGTCTCGCCCTGGCCCGCACCGCCAACGTACCCGATGCGGAGGACGTGTTTCAGGAGGTTTTTCTGCGCTTTTTCCGCCATGAGGACCGCTTTGCCAACGACGAGCACCGCAAGGCCTGGCTCATCCGCTGCACGGTGAACCGGTGCAAAAGCCTGCTCGCCTCTCCGTGGCGCAAGCGCACCGTCCCCCTGGAAACCGCCGAGGAGGTGGGGGTGGAGGACGACTACCGGGAGGTATATGCCGCCGTCCTCTCCCTGCCCGCCAAGTACCGTTCGGTCATTCACCTGTACTACTTCGAGGGCCTGTCGGTGGCCGAAATGGCCCAGACGCTGAACGTGCCGGAGGGCACCGTGAAATCCCAGCTCAGCCGGGGCCGGGCCCTTCTGCGGGAGATACTTCAGGAGGTCGAACTATGAAGCGATACAAACAGGCAAACGAGGGCATCCATGCCCCCGAAGACGTAAAGGAACGGGCCGCCCAGCCCGCTGGAAAACGCCCGTACACCCGCTGGACGGGGGCGGTGGCGGCGGTGCTGGCGGTGGCCCTGATTGGAGGGATCGCCATGTGGCCCAAGCAGGAAACGGACCCCACCCTGGCGGCCCACGACGCCCCTCTCTCCGATGGGCTGCCCACCGACGGCGAGAGCCCTCAGCTGCGCACCGCCCCAGGGGGGGACGAGGAAACCTGCGGCCCCAACGGGGTGCCTTCGTCTTATGAGACCTGCGCCCTGGCCCTGGCCGGCTACCCGGAGATGGCCCCTTATCCCAGGGACGATGACTTTTTCTCCAACGTGGGGGACAGCGATGACGCCTGGAAACAGGCCAGCGACGCCCACAGCGCGGCCTACAGCGCCTGGTGGGACGACAGAGACGCCCTTCGCTCGGGCACCGATTACGCCGGGCTGATGAACGGCTTCCTCTCCTCCTCCACCGCCCAGTTCCTCACAGGCGCGGGGGAAGAAAACCGGGTCTATTCCCCGCTGAACGTCTACATGGCCCTGTCCATGCTGGCGGAGACCACCGGAGAAAACACCCGGCAGCAGATTCTGGATTTATTGCAGGTGGACTCCATCGAGGCCCTGCGGGAACGGGCCAACGCCCTGTGGCTGGACAACTACCGGGACGACGGGATGGTCACCTCCATCCTGGGCAACTCCCTGTGGCTGCGCGACGGCATGACCTACAGCCAGAAGACCCTGGACACCCTGGCCAAAGTTTACTTTGCCTCCGCCTTCTCCGGGGCGATGGGCTCGGAGGAGTATAACCAGGCCCTGCGGGACTGGATCAACACCCAAACCAACGGCCTGCTGGCCGAGCAGGCCCAGGGCCTGGAGATGAGCCCGGAGACGGTGCTGGCCCTGGCCTCCACCATCTATTTCAAGGCCGCCTGGGACGACGAGTTCAGCAAGGAGCGCACCGACACCGACACCTTTCACGCCCCCGGCGGAGACGTGGACGCCGACTTCATGCACAGCTCCAACCAGAGCGCTTTCTTCTGGGGGGACAATTTCACCGCCGTGCGCCTCTCCTTCCAGCAGGGCGGCGATATGTGGCTGATTCTCCCCGACGAGGGGGTTACGGCGGATGAACTGCTCCAAAGCGGCGAGGCCATGAACTTCCTCCTCGCCCCCAAGTATGACCGATACGACGACGAGGGCAATGTGACGCGGGAGGGCTGGACCGGGCAGAAATACCTCACGGTGAACCTGTCCATGCCCAAGTTCGACGTGTCCTCCGACCTGGACCTGGTGGACGGCCTGAAGAAGCTGGGCGTCACCGACGTGTTCGACTCCACTGTCTCCAACTTCGACCCCCTGGGAGCCTCCACCGGCGACCCCCTGTACGTCGGCACGGCCCAGCACGCCGCCCGGGTTAAGGTGGACGAGGAGGGCTGCGAAGCCGCGGCCTACACCGTGATGATCGCGGAGTGCGGCGCGGCCATGCCTCCGGACGACGAGGTGGACTTTGTGCTGGACCGGCCCTTCCTGTTCACCGTCACCGGGGAGACCGGGCTGCCCCTGTTCACCGGGGTGGTGAATCAGCCCAACGGCTGAGCCCCGCCGGGCTTGCCCGCTGAACAAACACAACGAGTTCCCCAGCCCGCTCACAGGCTGGGGAACTCGCTATCTTTGTTCGGGAAAAGAGAGGACAAGCGAGGAAAAATGCGGTATACTCTTATCAAGCTGCGTAGCAAAGTGAAAGGAGCCAGGCGTATGGAGTGGATTGACCGGCTCAATCGGGCCATGGACTATATCGAGGGGCATTTGGAGGAGCCCAACTGGCAGACAGCGGCGGGGATTGCCCACTGTTCCCCCTACCATTTTCAGCGGATGTTCACTCTGCTGGCGGGGATGCCCCTGTCGGAGTATGTGCGCCGCCGCCGGATGTCCCGGGCGGCAGTGGAATTGCAGGGCGGGGCAAAAATTTTGGATGTGGCGGTCAAATACGGTTACAGCTCGCCCACCGCGTTTAACCGGGCCTTTCAGACGGTTCACGGCCTGCCGCCCTCCGAGGCCAAAAAGCCGGGAGTGAGCCTGAAAAGCTGCCCGCCCCTGCGCTTCGCCATCACAATACAAGGAGTGGAAGAAATGGACTACCGCATGGAAAAAAAGGACGCATTCCGCATTGTTGGAATATCCGCGCCCTTGAGCCAGGATCTGGATGAGAACTTTAAGTGCGTGCCCGAACTGTGGGCGCGCGCGGCGGCGGACGGCACGATCCCGCGGCTGGCCGCCCTGATGGACGGGGAGCCCAAGGGCCTGCTGGGGGTGTGCGGCGGGAAGGATGGTTCCCGGTACTATATTGCCGTGGCCTCCTCCGCCCCGGCGGAGGGCGGCCTGGAGGAGTTTACCGTTCCCGCCTTTACCTGGGCCGTATTTCCCGGGACAGGAGACGGCGCCGCCGCCATCCAGCAGCTTCAGCGCCGGGTGGTCACTGAGTGGCTGCCCACCTCCGGCTGCGAGTATGCCGACGGCCCGGATGTGGAGGTCTACCTGGACCCGGAGTGCTCCAAGTTTGAGGTCTGGATTCCCGTGGTCAAGGCAAAGCAGTAAAAAAGGTCCCCCTCCTTGAAAGCCTGCCATAAGGAAGCCAGCACCCGCCGGGAGGAGGCTGCTTTTCGGCGGGTATTTCTTTATACTGCTCTCATCGACAGCTCGGAGTTAGGAGAGATAACATGGATAGACCAATCACAACGCTATTTATGCTCATGTCTGTTGATGGAAAAATCAGCACAGGGGCAACAGATAAGTTAGACGTAGACAGAGATTTCCCAAAAATTGTGGGCGTTCAAGAAGGACTGCACCAGTATTATGAGATAGAGCAGACAACCGACTTGTGGTCGCTCAACTCTGGCCGAGTGCAGAAAAAGATGGGCGTCAACTCGAAGGAAATGCCGGACAAGTCGTCTGTTTCCTTTGTAATAATCGACAACCATCATTTGACCAAACAAGGTGTTCGCTATTTTTGCGCCCGCTCAAAAGAATTTGTGCTGGTCACATCCAACGCAGACCATCCGGCATTCCAGGTAAATGAGGCCAACCTTCATATCATTTGTCAACGCAAGTTGTCTTTGAGTGACGCACTTGCAAAGCTCAAGTCAGAATATGGCTGTCAGAGAATCACCATACAAAGCGGCGGCACATTAAACGGGCTGTTTCTTCGGGAAAAGCTGTTTGATTATATTGATATTGTTGTTGCCCCCATTTTAATTGGCGGCAAGGAGACATCCACACTGATTGACGGAAAATCTTTGCTATCAGAACGTGAATTATCCCAATTAGGTGTGCTGAAATTGCAAGAATGTACCGTCCTGGAACACTCGTATCTCAGATTGCGTTACCAGGTAATCCATTGACAACTTCCAGTTTGCTGCTCTTTTCAAGAGCGCTTTCCCCGAACGTGTCATGTGGTTACACACTATAAACAGGACAAGGCAGACCATTGCGGTCTGCCTTGTCCTTTCACTTCTTTATGAAGCCTTACCCTCAGAAACGGGAGCTTTTTGCGTCAGATTACTCCCCCAAAACCTTCGCGCAGCGGTCGCACAGCTCGGCGTGGTGGCCGGAGGCGCCGATATGGGTGTCGTGGTTCCAGCATCGGGGGCACTTGCTCCCTTCCGCCGCCTCAATCCGCACGTCCAAATCCATAAACTGCGTGCTCATGGCCCCCAGGGAGGACGCGCAAGATTCAGTATGCACCACCTCCACCTGGGAGGTGATGAACAGCGCGGCCAGTTCCTCCGGCGCAAAGTCGGAGAAGTCCTCCTGGGCCATGGGGTCCGCCTCCAGAATCACCTTGGCGTCCTGGTTCTTCTTTACAACGTCCTCATTGCGGGCGTTTTCCAGCGCCTTGTTCACGTCGTCCCTCAGCTTGATCACCTTTTCCCAACGCGCCGCGTCCTTCTCCCCCAGCGCCAGGGCGGGGTCATAGTCCGGGATGTCGTTGAACAGCACGCACTCGGGGTCGTCCCCGGCCCGGTGGGGCATAGCGGTCCAGATCTCCTGGCTGGTGAAGGCCAGAATGGGAGCCAGCATCCGGGTCATGCCGTCCACAATGCGGTACAGGGCGGACTGGGCGGAGGCGCGGGTGGCGTCGTCCCCGCAGTAGAGCCGGTCCTTGATGATGTCCAGGTAGAAGTTGGACATCTCCACCACGCAGAAATTGTAGATGGCCCGGTAGACGGCGTGGAACTCGTAGGCGTCGTACCCCGACCGGACATTCCTCACCAGGTCGTTGAAGGCGGCCACCGCCCACCGGTCCAGGGCCTCCATATCCTTCACCGCCACGGCGGTGTCGGGGTTAAAGCCGTCCAGGTTGCCCAGCATATACCGAGCGGTGTTGCGGATTTTCAGGTACGCCTGGCTGAGCTGCTTCATGATCTCCTTGGAAATGCGCATATCCTGGGTATAGTCCGCGGAGGACACCCACAGGCGCAGCATATCCGCGCCGTAGTCCTTGATAATCTCCTCGGGGGGCATGGCATTGCCCAGGGACTTGTGCATGGCCTTGCCCTCGCCGTCCACCGTCCAGCCATGGGTGATGATCTGCTTGTAGGGGGCCACGCCGTTGCAGGCGATGGAGGTGAGCATGGAGGACTGGAACCAGCCCCGGTATTGGTCGCCCCCCTCTAAATACACGTCTGCGGGGTATTGCAGGTTGGAGCGCTGGTCGGCCACGGCGGCCCAGGTAGAGCCCGAGTCGAACCACACGTCCATGATGTCGTTCTCCTTGGAGAAGTGGGTCTTGCCGCACTTGGGGCAGGCAAAGCCGGCGGGCACCAGCTCATCCGCCATCCGGTCGAACCACACGTTGGAGCCGTGCTCCCGGAACAAGTCCGCCACGTGGGCGATGGTCTCCGGGGTGACGATGGCCTCCCCGCAATCATCGCAGTAGAACACCGGGATGGGCACGCCCCACACCCGCTGGCGGGAGATGCACCAGTCGTTGCGCTCGGTGATCATGGACACCATGCGGTCCTTGCCCCAGGCTGGGTGCCAGGAGATGGCGTCGCAGGACTTCACGGCCTGGTCCTTGATGGCGTCCACGGAGCAGAACCACTGCTCGGTAGCCCGGTAGATGATGGGGTGCTTGCACCGCCAGCAGTGGGGGTAGGAGTGGGTGATCTGGGCCTTGGCCAGCAGGAAGCCCTCCGCTTCCAGATCGGCCACCACCATATCGTTGCCCTTGGCGTAGAACTGGCCGTTATACCGGGCGTCGGTCATCACGCCCTTGGCATTCACCGGCACAGGCACGCCGATGTGGGTCAGCCCCGCGTCGTCATACCGCTTGCACACGTCAAAGTCCTCGCCGCCGAAGCCAGGGGCGGTGTGGACGCAGCCGGTGCCCGCCTCCAGGGTCACGTGGTCGCCGTTGAGGATCACGCTGTCCTGGTCCAGCAGGGGGTGGCGGGCCACCATGAGCTCGAAGTCGGACCCCTTCAGGGTGGCCAGAATCTTGCACGCGTCAAAGTCGATGCCCGCCTGCTTGCACACACCCTCGGCCAGCTCCTTTGCCATGACATAGACCTCGCCGTTGGGGGCTTCCAGCAGCACGTAGTCAAAGCCGGCGTTCATGGAGATGGCGGTATTGCCCGGGATGGTCCAGGGGGTGGTGGTCCAGATGACGAAGAACAGCTTGGACAGGTCGCAGTACTGGCCCAGCTTCCCCTTGTCGTCCTTCACGGGGAACTTCACAAAGATGGTGGTGCAGGGGTCGTCCTGGTAGTCGATCTCGGCCTCCGCCAAGGCGGTTTGGTCGTGGGGGCACCAGTAGACGGACTTCATACCCTTGTAGATGAGGCCCTTCTCCGCCATCTTGCCGAAGACCTCAATCTGCTTGGCCTCGAACTCAGGGAGCAGAGTGATATAGGGGTTCTCCCACTCGCCCAGCACGCCCAGGCGCTGGAACTGCTCCGTCATCCGGCCCACGTACTGGGTGGCAAACTCCCGGCACTTGTCCCGGAAGGCGCCCACGGACATCTCCTCCCGCTTGACGCTCTTGTCCTTGAGCACCGCGGTCTCGATGGGCAGGCCGTGGGTGTCCCAGCCGGGGACATACGGGGCCTGGAAGCCCGTCATGTTTTTGTACTTGACGATGATGTCCTTAAGGATTTTGTTCATGGCGGTGCCGATATGAATGTTGCCGTTGGCGTAGGGGGGGCCGTCGTGGAGGACGAACTTGGGCTTGCCCGCGTTTTTGTCCATCAGCTTGTGGTAGGTGATTTTGGCCCACTCCGGGTTTAAAAGCTCGGGCTCCCGCTTGGGCAGGCCCGCCCGCATGGGGAAGTCAGTCTGGGGCAGGTGTACGGTCTTGTTGTAGTCCATATTGGGATTCCTCCTAAATAGAATATCATATTTGCGGCTATGTGTAGGGGCGCACATTGTGTGCCCCTACAGACGCTACTTGCGGGTATCGGTTCGGCCCAGCAGATAGTCTACGCTGACATCGTAATAGTCCGCCATTTGGTCCAGCAAGGAAGCATTAGGCTCGCGCATACCCAATTCATACCGGCAATAGGTCGTAATACCGATACCCAAATCGGCGGCAGTCTCTTTTTGGCTGAGATTTCTTTCCGTTCGGAGTTCCTTCATTCTTTCTTTTAATTTCACGATTAACCCCCTTGACATACCCGTTCGGGTAGGGTATAATGAGTATACCCGAACGGGTAGAGTTTATAAAGGTGTGAAAACATGGATGATATATTTGATTCAGTAGTGCAGGACATTGAAGAAAACGCATTCCCATATTTTTTTGTTAAACCGGGATACCGCAAAGACCAGTATTGCGCTTCCCAACATATGGAGTGGCTGGAGGAGCATTTGAACAAGGAAGAAAAGGCCCATTTCGTTCAGCTGCGGGATGCGGAACTGCGCCTTAGCATCATGGAACGCGAAGCGCTTATCAAGCTTGCGCTGGCCGCCGGGATTCGCCTCGCCCTTCCACGGTAAACAAAAACGCCCCTGTCCCCAAACGGAGACAAAGGCGCAAACCTCTGCGGTACCACTCCCGCTTCCGCGCATTGTCACGCTTCGCCTGTTCGCAACGGCTCAGCGCTTCTTTCGCGGCACTCGTATATGCTGTAACGGGCACGCCCGGCGGAGCCTACTTGCATAAAGCGTTGGGTCCGCGGCTCACAGGGGATATTCGCCGGGCCGCCCCGCCGCCCTCGCACCGTGCGGGCGGCTCTCTGAGAGGAGGTTTGCCGGGTACTCGTCCTGATCGAAGCCTTGTGCTATAATAGCCTATCTTAACGGCATGAGCCGGTTTTGTCAACCGTTTTATCAATAATAATTGATCCGCATTTTCCATTGGATTTACTTCAATTTGAATGCCAATGTTGTCGCCCATTGGTTTGATCCTGTATAGCGCGTCACACTCGTTAAGGTCTTGATTTCCTTTTGGAAATACAACAAAATTCACAAGCTCACCATAATCCCATAAATCCTCGTGAAATTCAATGATCTCCGTGACCAGCCTGAGATCATCTGGGGCAAGACGGATAAAATACTCTCCCCCCTCGTTTTTTTCGCACGGATATTTTTCACGGATGTCGTCGTCTAACGCGATTGGCCCATGGGAGTCCAGCTCGATGATGGCAAAACAGCCTTCGATGAGCGCCGCGATGATGTCTCTTTGGATATAACCCCACAGGCTTATATTCGCGTAGCGCACCTTGAAATTGTCTAAATATAGCTGCCATATATGATCCTTCTTGTCCAGAAAGACACAGTCAAACTCAGAATACTTCACCGGTCTTTTTTTAAATATCATAGATATCCTCCCCAAATAAAACGTTATCTATATGCGTCATAGGCAAATTTTGCAGTCGTCTCGCCTGCAACCCTGCCCCCAATTGAGCCACCAACTCCTCCAACAAGACCCCCAATAATACCACCAACCAATGTTCCTAATCCTGGGCAGATAGCTGTTCCAATTGCAGCACCCCCCATTGCTCCTAATTTAGACCCACCAATGCCGCCAGCCCAACTACCTGCAACACCGGCAGACGTAACTACTGTATTTTCGCCAATCTTACCACCATCAGCTTTATAGGAATCATAAATATCCATAGCGTCCCCCGCTATGGCAAGCGCAGTCAGCGCTCTTCCTCCTACTTTAGCCACTTTTCCTATCGTTTTATAATTTTTTGCAACAGAATAAGTAGCATCTGTTATTGGTTTATGATCTAAAGCCTGATATATCTTATTGTTCTTGTATATAGCAGGTGTGTCAAGTCCTTTAGCGGTTTTGCTATTAATTATATTGAAATGGTTCGTAGTAGTCCCTGACTTATGAGGACTATCCACCCTAAATATTGACACCCCGTTGGGAACACCGTCTTTTAACTTTCCAAATGTTTTATCAACCACGTTTAATACTGTTGTTGTATCTGTTGGCGGCTTCAATATATAATCTGTACCCTTTAAGGGATTTCTTTGAAGACTGGAACCAACGCCTTTTAAAACATCTATTGCAGCGCTTTGCGCTACTGCTCCTCCTGTTCTTTGTGCTTGAGTACTACCCCCTACTGCCTTTATGTTCGCATTCCTCGCAACTGTACTCGCCGCTGTTACCGCCTTCCTGGCCGCCGTACTTGTTACCGTGTTTCTTGCAGCAGTGCTTGCCACAGTTGCCGCCTTCCTGGTTACCGTGCTTATTGCCGGTTTTCTTGCAGTTGTACTAACCGTTGCTGTTGCCTTTTCTCAGAAAGCGTTTGTAGTTGGTTTTTTTGTCATCGTTGATGTTTTATACGTACTCCCATAAGCTCTCACGATTGACATTTTTACTTCACTCCTAAAGTTTTATTGATAAACCCTATATTCATATCGAAAAATAATAATATAATATAACAAAAAATAATAATATCGTTTTGATAAAATAAAACTTTAGAAATCTGTTCGCAAAAGCGGCATGGGCGGCAAAGGTTTCTAATTAGAATTAGCAAAACAGTGTAGTTATCTCCTGCTCATTTCAGAAAGTGTCCATTCCAAATTAAAATAGGGTCCCCAGCACTGCCGGGGACCCTATTTTAAAAGCGACTTATTGTTTTCCGGGGTCGTAGGCCACCACCGTGCGCCGGTTGGGCTCGGTGCCGGTGGAGAAGGTGGACACACCGGGGTAGTCCTGCAAGGCGGTGTGGATCACGTGCCGCTCGTAGGCGTTCATGGGCTCCAGGGTCATGTTCCGGCGGTACTTCACCACCTTGCCCGCCGTCTTGCGGGCCAGGCGGTTGAGGGACTCCTCCCGCCGGGCGCGGTAGCCCTCGGCGTCCACGTGGATGCGGACCCGGTGGCTGCGGCCACGGTTCACCGCGTAGCCGGTGAGCTGCTGGATGGCGTCCAGGGTCTCCCCCCGGTGGCCGATGAGGGCGCCCATGTTCTCCCCCTCCAGCACCACCTGATAGGCCTCCTTCTCCCGGGTGACCACGGGGGTGGCGTCCACGCCCATGTGCTGGAAGAGTTCGGTCTGGAACTGGATAATTGCGGCGGCCACGTCGTCATCCGCCGCGGCCTTGGGGGCGGACGGCTGGGGCTTTTCCGGGGCGGGCGCGGCCTTGGGCGCGCTCTGGGGTTTGGGCTGCGGCTGCGCCTTCGGAGCGGCGGGCGCCTCGGGCTTGGGCGCGGGGACCTTTTTCTCCTCCACTGCGGGAGGGGGCGCGGGGACGGGCTCCGGCTCGTCCGGGGCCTCGTAGGTGAGCTTTACCTTGGCGGGGACGGAGCCGATGCCCAAAAAGCCGGTCTTTCCCCGGTCCAGAATTTCCAGGGAAACATCGTCCCGGTCCAGCCCCAGCTGGGCCAGACCCTTGGCGATGGCCTCGTCCTCGGTCTTGGCGGTGACTTCAATATGCTTCAACATAGGAAACGCACTCCTTTGTCAAATGTTTGTTGGCAGGCGGGAGACTTTATTGCTCCTCGTCCTCGGCGTAGGCCTCCTCATAGCCCTCCCCGTCCTCGCTGCTGTCGGCGGGGAGATCGGCGGGCGCGGCCTTCTGGGCGGCCCCAGCCTGGGCGGCCAGCTCAGGATTGGTCTGGGTCAGGATCTCCTTCTCCTCCTCGGTGAGCTCCTGGGGCTCCTCCTCCACGCTCTTGGCGGGGCCGTTGGGATCATGGTAGGGGGTAACGGGGCAGCGATTGGGGTCATAGGCGCGGCCGCGGGCGTAGGCGCGCAGGCCCTCCCGGCTGGCGGACAGGTCCACGCCCTTGTGCTTGGACTGGGGCTGCACCTTCTTGTTGCCCTTGCCGGCGGCGATGGCGGCGGCCTTCTTCTCCGCGGACTTGCGGCGGCGCTCCTTCTCGGCTTCCTTGGCCTTCTTCTGCTGCTCCTCCATCTCACGCTGGGCGGCCTCGTAGTCCTTGCGCAGCATCTTGCCGCAGATGACCTCCTGCACCATCATCAGCAGGGAGTTGGCAATCCAGTACACACACAGGCCGGCGGGCATGGCAAAGCCGATCCACAGGGAGATGAGCGGACCCATGAGGAGCATGGAAAAGTTCATCTTCATCTGCTGGTCCTTGTTCATCTGATTGGTCTTCTGGGACACAATCATGGACAAAAGGGACAGGCCGGCGGAGATCAGCGGCAGCAGGAACAGCCCCACGCTGTTCCAGGTGACGCCGCCCTCCCAGAACTTGAGCTGGGGAACCTGGGAGAGATCGATGCCGAAGAAGTTGAAGTTGATGACGAACATACTGGCGGCGGACACGCCGGTGGCGGCGGCCGCGGACTTGGCGGCCTCCAGGTTGCCGGCGTTCATCATGGAGCCCAGCATCAGCTCGTTGTAGCCGCCGATGACGAACTCGCTGCCCTGGACGCTGGTCCAGTTCAGGGCGTTGGCCACGGCCTTCACCGCGTCCTCGGTGAGCCACATCATGTACTTCAGCGGGCGGCGGATGATGGCGTACAGAGGGTACAGCACGGCGATGGGAATCAGCTGCCAGCCGCAGCCGCCCATGGGGTTCACGTTGTTCTCGGCGTAGAACTTCTGGAGCTCCTGGTTATAGCGCTCCTTATCGTTGCCGCAGCGCTTTTGAATCTCCTGAATCTGGCCGTTGAGCACGGTCTGCTTGATCATGCTCTTTTTGGCCTTCAGTTGGGCGGGGAACAGCACGATCTTAACGACGATGGTGAACAGGAACAGGGCGATGCCATAGCTGTTGAATACCTCGCAGAACAGCTTCAGCAGCCAACTGAAGGGCGTCATGAGAATTTGCCAAATATCCATGTTTGGCCTCCTACTGTTTTCGGATTTTTTTGGGGGGCACGGGGTCGTAAATGAAGTTTTTGTCCCGGTGGAAGGGATGGCAGCGCAGAATCCGCCACACCGCCAGCGCGCCGCCCTTGAGCGCGCCGTGGACCTCCACCGCCTCCAGGGCGTAGGCCGAACAGGTGGGGAGAAAGCGGCAAGAGGGCGGGGTGTTGGGGGAGATTTCGCTGCGGTACCAGCGGATCAGCCAGAGCAGCAGGCGCTTCATGGGGTTCCTTCCTTTTTCAAAAGGCCAAGCTTGTCCGCCAGGTGGAGAAAGGATTTCTCTAATTGGTGGTAATCGCTCTGGGCGGCCCGGACGCGGGCCACCACCACCACGTCCCAGCCGGCGGAGAGCTTGTCCTCATTCAAGCGGTAAAGCTCCCGCAGGCGGCGGCGGATGCGGTTGCGCACCACCGCGCAGCCCACCTTGGTGGACACGGTGAGGCCCAGCCGGCTGCCCCTTCGCCCGTTGCGGCGGATGTAGAGGGCTAAGCGGCTGTCTGCGGCGGATTTGCCCCGGGTGTAGGCCCGGCGGAACAGGTGATTTTCCTTGAGGGACGTGGTTTTCTTCATGTGGACCTCCTGTGGGATAATCCAAAATACAAAGGGGGCGAGGGAAAACTCCCACGCCCCGAGTCGTATGAATTATCCCGATGTGTGCGCCATCAGTGGCTCAGGCGGGCGCGGCCCTTCGCGCGGCGGCGGGCCAGGACCTTCCGGCCGTTGGCGGTGGCCATGCGCTTGCGGAAGCCGTGGACCTTGGAACGCTGGCGCTTCTTGGGCTGATAGGTACGAACCATGCGGGAACACCTCCTGTATCATGTTGGCGCGCGCCGGGGCGCGGCCCTCCACAACGCCCTACAGGGCGCGGTTGGCAAAGCATACGCAGATAATTGCGTAACAAAGATTATAACGTGCTTTTTCGGCTGTGTCAACATAATTTTTCAAAAAAGTCAAGGGAAAGGCCTTGACATTCCAAAACTCCGCTGATATACTACTAAGGCCGCATTGAATGGGTATAAGAAGCGCGGAGAAGCGACCGAACGTCTTGACCGCTTCGCAGCGTGACAACGGAGAAGCGCGAAGCCGTCGTGAGCAGCGCGGATGGAGCGGAGCGAAGGAAAAAGCCCAAGGCCCACGCAGTGGGACTGGGTTTTGCCTGAGTCGCAGCGAAGCCGCGTGTCGCGAACAGGCGCAGCGTGACAACAAGTGGGGATCATCCCCCGCCCCCGACAGCGAGCCCGTAATAAAGGAAAGGCAGGTGCAGCTATGCACGCAATCATTGTGACCGGCGGCAAACAGTATAAGGTGGCCGAGGGCGACACCCTCTACATCGAAAAGCTGGATGTGGAAGCCGGCGAATCCGTCACTTTCGACAAGGTTCTGGCCGTTTTAGACGGCGACAAGGCCAAGTTTGGCGCCCCGACCGTGGACGGCGCCTCCGTCACCGCCAACGTGGTGAAGAACGGCAAGGGCAAGAAGGTGCTGGTGTTCAAGTACAAGCCCAAGAAGAACTACCGCCGCCGTCAGGGTCATCGTCAGCCCTACACCAAGGTGGAGATCACCAAGGTCAGCGGCTGAGGGGATTAACAGTATGACCACCGTAACCTTCCACAGCGGGTCCGGCCGCTTAGACGGCTTCGTGGTGGAGGGCCACAGCGGGTACGCCGAGGCGGGCAGCGACATCGTGTGTGCCGCCATCTCCGCCGCCGTGGGGCTCACCGAGTGCACCATCAATGAGGTGATGGGCCTGGGCGCTCCGGTAAAGGCCAAGGAGGAAAGCGCCCGCATCTCCCTCAAGCTCCCCCCAAAGCTCAACGAGGCCAGCGACAATCTCTGTCAGGCCCTGCTCACGGGGCTGCTGGTGTACTTGCAGGCCATGGGGGAGGAATACCCGGATAATCTCATCGTTCTGCTGCAGGATGATGACGACGAGGATTAACCTTTAACAGAAAGGACGGAAACGACTATGCTGAAGCTCAATATCCAGTTTTTCGCCCATAAAAAGGGCGGCGGCTCCACCAAAAACGGCCGCGACTCCAACGCCAAGCGCCTGGGCGTGAAGCGGGGCGACGGGCAGTTCGTGCTGGCCGGCAACATTCTGGTGCGCCAGCGCGGCACCCACATCCACCCCGGCGTCAACGTGGGCAAGGGCAGCGACGACACCCTGTTCGCCCTGAAGGACGGCAAGGTGAAGTTCGAGCGCCTGGGCAAGGACCGCAAGCAGGTCTCCATCGTGGAGATCGCCCAGTAAGTTTTGACGCAGAAGGCCGCGGACGGTTCCCCGTTCGCGGCCTTTTTGTTAGAAGGGCGGAGAGCAGGTCAGCGAGGGGCGGTGCCTGCCAGTGGCAGGTGTCCACCGCACGACCGAGCCGAAGGCGAGACCTTGGACCGGAGTGAGGGCGAGCGCAGGGCCGCAGCGCGGCCCGGAGACCAGCCCGAATCAGAAGGAAAGCGACCGAGCGTCCTTACCTGCTCGCAGCCTGACAAGAAGGAGGAGCATAACATGGACGTATTTCTGGAGGCCCTGACCGCGGGGGAAAACAAAATCCCCCCGGAGTTCGACTGGTTCGCCCTCCTGCTGGGGGACTGGGACTTCACCTACACCGACGGCCTGGGCGGGGGCCGCACCGTCCAGGGGGAGTGGCTGTTCCGCCGCGCCCTCAACGGGGCGGGGATTGAGGACTTGTTCATCTGTCCCTCCCGGGCCACCAGGGCGGACAACCCCCAGCCCGACGGGGAGTACGGCGCGGCCATCCGGATGTTCAACGCCAAAGAGGGCCGCTACGACATGGCCTACTGCTGTGAGGGCCATGTGCGTCTGCTCACCTTCGTGAAGGAGGGGGACAGGCTGGTGGGGACGCCGGTTAATAACCCCGCCGGAAAATGGGTATTCTCTGAGATAGGGGAGGACACGTTCCACTGGCAGAACTTTACCGTGCTGGAGGACGGCGCGTGGCAGGCCAACAGCGACGTGTACGCCCGGCGCAGGGGGAACGCCTGATGGGGTTCCCGTTTCAAGACCGCTTCAATCAAATTGACGGCGGGGATATCACGCTGAGCATCCGGGAAAAAGCGGAGGGCGGCAGGGTGACGCTCCCCTACTACTATTACAACATTCTGGCGCATGGCATCCTGGTGGGGAAAATCAGCATCCGCATCGGAGACAATTTCCACACCTACTATAACGGCCACGTGGGCTATGAGATAGACCCGGAATTCCAGGGGCACGGCTATGCCCGCCGGGCCTGCGAGCTGGTGCTGGACGTGGCCCGGTTTCACGGGATGACCCGGCTCTATCTCACCTGCGGGGAGGACAACGCCCCTTCCTGGCGCACCATCGAGGGGTTGGGGGGAAACCTGCTGGAGATCTGCGAGATGCCCAGGGAATACTTCGCCTGGTACGAGGGCATCCCCCGGCACCGCATCTATCAACTGGATTTGTAAAGGAGGCCCATATGGCCAATCAATTTATCGACACCGCCCGCATCACCGTTCGGGCGGGCACCGGCGGCGGCGGGGCGGTGGCCTTCCACCGGGAGAAGTACGTGGCCGCCGGCGGCCCCGACGGCGGAGACGGAGGGCGCGGCGGGGACATCATCCTGCGGGTGGACCCCCATATGTCCACCCTGATGGATTTCCGCTACAAGCGCAAATACGTGGCCGAGGACGGCAAGGACGGCCAGGGCAAGCGCTGCTCTGGCAAGGACGGCGGCGACCTGGTGATCCGGGTGCCCAAGGGGACGGTGGTCCGGGACCTGGAGACAAGGGAGATCATCTGCGATATGTCCGGCGAGGAGGACTTCGTGCTGGCTCGGGGCGGCAACGGCGGCTGGGGCAACCAGCACTTTGCCACCCCCACCCGGCAGGTGCCCCGGTTCGCCAAGGCGGGTCTGCCCGGGCAGTACCGGGAGGTGCTGCTGGAGCTGAAGCTGCTGGCCGACGTGGGGCTGGTGGGCTTTCCCAACGTGGGCAAGTCCACCCTTCTGAGCGTGGTGACCCGGGCCCAGCCCAAAATTGCCAACTATCACTTCACCACCCTCTCCCCCAACCTGGGGGTGGTGCCTATGGAGGAGGGGCAGTCCTTTGTGCTGGCCGACATCCCCGGCATCATCGAGGGCGCGGCGGACGGCGCGGGGCTGGGCCATGACTTCCTGCGCCACGTGGACCGCTGCCGCCTGCTCATTCACGTGGTGGACGTGTCCGGCAGCGAGGGCCGGGACCCGGTGGCCGATTTCGACGCCATCTGCCAGGAGCTTCAGCGCTGGTCCTCCGAGCTGGCCGCCCGGCGGATGCTGGTGGCGGCCAACAAGGTGGACATCATGGAGGACCCAGAACTGCTGCAAAAGCTTCGCGCCCATGTGGAGTCCAAGGGCTGCCCCCTGTTTGAGCTGTCTGCCGCCACCCACCAGGGGACCCGTGAGCTGATGTACGCCGCCGCCCGTGAGCTGTCCGACCTGCCTCCGGTGATTGTATTTGAGCCCACCTATGTGGAGCGCCCCCCCGAGGTGGACACGTCCGAGGCGTTGGACATACAGCGGGACGAGGACGGCACCTGGCTGGTGGACGGGCCGTGGCTGCGCCAGCTCATGGCCAACGTGAACTTCGGCGACTACGAGAGCCGGAACTGGTTCGAGCGCCGCCTGCGGGACGCAGGGGTGTATCAGCAGCTGGAGGACATGGGCATTGAGGACGGGGACGTGATCTGTCTGTATAATCTGGAGTTTGAGTATCAAAGATAAAAAAGGTCCCTCTCGCCAGGCGAGAGGGACCTTTTTTACGGAGTGTGGCAGGGACAGGGCTGAACCGGGTGATAGAAGTAGTAATCCTCCGCCTCCTGGTATTCCGCCTCGCTGTGTTCATGCTCGGGGAGAAGACAGATATCGCTGGCGCCCGCCGCCGGGCACCAGTGGTAGTGCTCCGGATTGAGGCAGCACAGGTCGTAGCAGCCCTTGCTGGAATAAAACCCGAAGGAGGAGTGGGATTCTCCGTATTGCTCCACCTGTGGAGTCCAATAGATGGCTGCTATGTCCAGCCAGGAAGCATCGTCCGAGGACATGGTGTATTCGATGGCGGGGCGCTTTGTGGAGTAAATCGCATACCGAGTGGACAGCCCGCAGCCCGGGGCCACCACCTCGCCCGGGGCGGGTCTGGGCGTGGTCCAATAGCGGGAGCAGGTTTGGGGTTCCACAGACCGGGCCCCCCCAGCCGGAGAGACAGGCGCGGCGTTGGCGCTGACGGTCAGCAGCATCAGCAACGGAATGAGAAGGCAAATCATACGCTTTTTCATTTGCATATACCTCCATTCTATAAAAAACGATTATCCTACACCACTATCATAACTTAATAATGAGAAAAATGCAAGGATTTCTTCATTTTTGCCATTTAGAACAATAATAGCCTCTTTATATTTGGTTAAAATACACAAATGCGGTCCCGCTCATCCGAGCGAGACCGCATTCCCTATCACTGCCCCTTTTTCCACCCCGGCAGGGTGAACAGCATCGCCGCCCCGGCGGCGATGCCGGCCATCATGACAAATTCAAACCAGGAAAAGGAGGATTCAAAGGCCTGGATCAGTCGCAGCCAGGGGATGGGGGTAATGGCCTGCAACATGGCGGCGATGACGGCAAACCGCGCCCTCCCGGAGCGGATGGACAGGGGCAGGAGGATGAGCGCCCCCAGCAGGCCCATAAAGTAGAGCCCCAGAACCACCAGCATAAACAGGACGAAAAATCCGCCGAAGGACAGGCCGTCGGCCAGGTCGCAGATGGAATAGGTGGTGCAGCACAGAGCCGCCGTTACCAGGGCCAGGTCCGCCCAGAGAAATACAGTCCGGCGGTTTAAATGCAATCCTTTCATACTGCCCTCCCATATTTCAATCGCGTCTTTAATGGCTTTTAAAGCGTCAGCCGGTGGCAGATAAAGGTTCCCACCAGCCGGAAGCCCAGCTCTTTGAGGATCTCCCCCTCGGGGCAGTCCTCGTCCACAAAGAAGGTGAGCCATTTCGTGCCGTTTGAGTTCAGGCAGTTCAGCGCGGCGGCGAGCAGCACCCGGAAGGCCCCCTGGTGGGACTGCCTGTCCGCGAACTCCAGGGCGAAAATCTCCTCGTGGGGGTCGCCGTCCAGGGTCATGAGCACCTCCCCGGCGGCCGCCCCCTCCCCGGTGACGAAGATGGCCCATCGGTTCAGGGCGGCCCGCACCCGCTCACAATTCCAGAACATATCTCCCTGGATTTGGCGGTGGACGGCGGCAAACTCCTCAAAATTCTCCGCCGTGATCCGCTTCACCCCAGAGGGCTCCGGCAGGGGCTCATACTTATCCAGGTCCAGCAGGAAGTTCCACGACCGCTCGTTGCAGGGGATTCCCTGCCCGTCCAGCCAGCCTGTGGCCTCCACATTCTCCGCCGGGAAGCCCAGATCCAGGGTGAATCCCGGTCACCGCTCCCGGCAGTAGTCCAGAAACTCCGCCAGGGCCGTCCCCGTGTCCCGCCGGATGCTGAAGATAAAGGTGTGGAGGTAGTGCTCCTCCTCCGGATGCTCAAAGGCGATGAGGCCCTCCACCTCCCCGTCCTCCACAAACAGGAGGACGTCCTCGCCGGGGCGTTCCAGGGCCTTCCGGGCGCGGGACACAAAGTCCTCCCGGGTTTTCATCCCGTCGTAGTAGACGTGGTAGCCCGACCGGGCGGGGTCCAGGGCCAGCTCGTAGGCAAAGCCGATATAGCGGTCAAATTCCGTTTCCTGTAGTAATCTTAACATGACAGACGCTCCTTTTCTTGTTCCGTTTGATATTGGTCGTTCAGCCGGGCCTCCAGCTTGGAATACACGATATTCTGGCTGGAATAGAGGGAATAGCGCCCGCTGAGCAGAAAGCTCAGGGCGCAGGCCAGGGCGAAGAACAGCAGTCCCTCTCCCCCGAACAGCTCGATGGACAGGAAGATGGAGGCCAGAGGGCAGTTCACCACGCCGCAGAACAGGGCGATCATGGACACCGCCGCCCCAAAAGCGGGGTCCAGCCCCAGCAGTGGGCCCACGGCGCAGCCAAAGGTGGAGCCGATAAACAGGGTGGGCACGATCTCCCCGCCGCGGAAGCCGGCCCCCAGGGTAAGCGCGGTGAACAGCATTTTCAGCGCGAAGGCCCAGGGGACATGGACGTGACCCTCCACCGCCAGCTCGATGATATGCCCGCCCGCGCCGTTGTAGTCGCCGCTGCCTTCCATGAGGGTGAGGACAATCACCGCCGCCGCCCCGGAGAGAATGCGCAGGTACTGGTTGGGCAGATATGACTTGTACAGCCGGCCGGCCCTGTGCATCAGCGCGCAGAAGGCGATGGATACCAGCGCTGCCAGGGCGGCCAAGGCGCCGCATTGCAGCAGGGAGACCGGCCCCAGTTCCGGAAGCCCGCCCAGGGGATAGGCTTCTCCCGGCAGACCCAGGGAGCGGGGGACGGCGTTGGCGATGAGGGCGGACAGCAGACAGGGAAACAGCGCCGCATAGCGGAATTGACCCACATTGACCACCTCCAGGGCGAAGACAGTGGCGGTAAGAGGGGTGCCGAACAGGGCGGAGAACAGCCCCGCCATGCCGCACTGGATGATGGTGTTGGTGTTTTTCTCATCCACGCGGAGCAGCCGGCCGAGGCCGGCGGAGATGCTGCCGCCGATCTGGAGGGCGGCCCCCTCCCGTCCGGCGCTGCCTCCAGTGAGGTGGGTGAGGGCGGAGCCCAGGAAGATCAGCGGGGCCAGCCGCACCGGGGGGCGCTCTCCGCCCCGCACGCTGGCGATAATCTGATTGGTGCCGCTGTCGTTTTCCATGCCCGCCGCCCGGTAGGCCCAGACGATGACAAGGCCCGCCAGGGGCATACAAAACAGCAGCCAGGGATGAGCGCCCCGCAGGGCTGTGGACCAGCCCACCGTCCAGGTAAAGGCCGCGCCAGCCAGCCCGCAGGCCAACCCTGTCAGCCCGGCCAGCGCCAGCCAGCGCCCCAGCGCCTTCAGGGAGGGAAGAACGGCTAAAAGCCGGGTATGGATTGTTTTCATCACAGCAGCTCCCCCGCATTCTTAAACGTTTTTTAAATATTATAACAGTGCTGTCAAGGGAGAAAGCACTTGCAGACGGGGGCGCGCGGTGGTATAATCACCGTTGCGGCTGATTCATCTGACCGTAGAACGACAATGAGGAGTGTCATAAAATGAAAAAGACCATCGTATTTCTGCTCGCTATGCTCATGCTGACCCTCACCGCCTGCGGCGACAAGGGCAGCGCCCCCAGCGCCCCCGCCAACAACGACAACAACAGCGCCCCCTCCGCCGAGGTGAGCGAGCCCGCCGCCAAGAGCAACCACGTGACGGCCTACAAGGTGGATGTGCCCGACGGCTTTGAGTCCATGGAGCAGGAGGGCGTGGTGGAGTGCTGGTATAACGCCGACGGCTCCAACATCAATGTGAACATCACCGAGGGCACCGACAACGAGACATTTTCCGCCATCAATGCGGACCTGATGCGCATGGCCTTGGTGTCCGCCTTCAAGGACTCCGGCAGCGAAGCTCCCACCATCACTGACCGCTATTTCACCACCAATGAGGTGTGCGGCCTGCCCGCCTATCAGTACAGCTATGACATCGAGCTGGGCGGCCAGGCGATGACCCAGATCATTGTGTGTGTCAACGCGGATCAGACCTATACCTTTACTTACACCACCACCGGCAGCGACTGGCTGGAGGCCTTCGAGGCCAGCGCCGCCGCCATCGAGCTGACCATCGAGTAAGCTGTCCAAAAGAAGGGGGAAAAAGATTGAAAAAATTTTCACAATTCCCCTTCCCTTTAGGAAAAAGTTAGAGTATAATAGTACCGCGCAATGCCGCTACTATCATTAAGGAGTGATACCAATGAGCATCAAAGTAGGTATTAACGGGTTTGGCCGCATCGGCCGTCTGGTCTTCCGGGCCGGCATCAACAGCAGTGACATCGAATTTTTGGGCATCAACGACCCCGGCATGACCCCCGATTATATGGCGTATATGCTGCGCTATGACACCATGCAGGGCAAGTTCGACGGCGAGATCAGCTGGGACGACGAGTCCATCACCGTCAACGGCAAGAAGGTTATGGTCTACGCCAAGATGAACCCCTCTGAGCTGCCCTGGGGCGAGCTGGGCGTGGAGTACGTGGTGGAGGCCACCGGCCTGTTCCTCACCAAGGAGAAGGCCCAGGGCCACATCGACGGCGGTGCCAAGAAGGTCGTTATGACCGGCCCCTCCAAGGACGACACCCCCATGTTCGTGTGCGGCGTCAACCTGGATAAGTACGACAGCTCCATGCAGTTCGTGTCCAACGCCTCCTGCACCACCAACTGCCTGGCCCCCATCGCCAAGGT
>OFFX01000479.1_pt1 | contig 34252 bp, 34 predicted proteins | sample 1521511 | NCBI WGS metagenome assembly OFFX01 (sample SAMEA3504125, study PRJEB24116) | mouse gut metagenome | biome: mouse gut; feature: mouse-associated habitat; material: faeces | place: Denmark | collected 2011
TTTTTTACTGCTGATGCTTCCCTGTCTGTGAATTACACTTTTCACTGATATCATATTACCACATTAGTATTGTGAATGGTGTGCAACATCACACTTTTTTATAATTTTATCAATTTTCCTGGAAATGGTGCTTCGATCATAGCCCAGCTCCTGGCCGATCTGCTCGTCCGTGAAGCAGTCCACATATTTTAAACGCAGGACTGTCTGCTCGCCCATTGTAAGAACCTCCGTATTTTCCAGAAACAGTTCGATATCCAGCTTCATGTCCTCAAATACCCGTTCATTGCGCTTCAAATCCGTCACCAGCCGGTTTACCGCATTCTCCCGTTCCTCCTTTGATTTGGAACTGACTCCCGAAACAACAAAATGACATTCCGTATAAGGGAAGCGATTCATGGAGCCTTTTACAATTCCATGCTCTGTTGTAAGGGGGTGTGTCTCAAAATAACGCAGCCGGCGCCTGATTGATTTAATTCGGCTTTCCAGATAGATATAATTTGCAAAAAAATCTCTTGTAATCTTCATCTTATTTCCTCCCTGTTTCATTTCCGCAATATTCCTTTGCTGAATTTTCTTTTGTGTAGATTTGCTCTTTTTGTCTCATTTCGTGACATTCAATTGAAAATTTTTTTATATCAGGCATATTTTAATTATATATATTCCCACCTCCCATTTGTTAGTCACGTTATGTGACTATTTAAATATAACATGCTCCTCTTTATCTGTCAATCACATTTCGTGTCATTTGCGCTTTACTAAAGTCACGTTTTGTGATACTATAAATCTGTAAGGAGGGATCGTATGGGAAGCTTTCAAAATATTTTTAAAGAACTTCGAATAGCCAGCGGCATGACTCAAACAGAAACTGCCGAGAAATTAGGCATCTCCCGAAGCACCATAGGAATGTACGAAACAGGCGCCCGGGAACCGGATTTTGAAACGCTGGAGAAAATCGCTGATTTCTTTCATGTGAATATGGACTATTTGCTGGGCAGAACAAAGACTGCTCCCGCCAACGGGGAGGCGCGGTATTATCTGAATGACGACGCCCGGGATATGGCGCAGTTCCTGTTCGAAAACCCGGAATACAAGGTCCTTTTCGATGCTTCCCGCAAGGTGAAGAAGGAAGACATTGACTTTGTAAAACAAATGATTGATCGTGTAAGGGGGAATCCAGATGACACCGGATGTTAATACACTGGAATATGATCTGCCAGTCGCCATTGCAGGCTATACTATCTCAAATGCGGACAATAGCTATACGGTTGTGCTGAACGCACGGCTTACCTTTGAACGGCGGATGCAGGCTTATCAGCATGAGATGGAACATATTCTGACAGGGGATTATGATCGGAAGGTTGATGCCGATATATTGGAATTACATTCTCACTCTCCAATATAAAGCGGAGCCCTCCTCAAATATCATATTTTCATACCTCAAAACACCATAACAGAACGGCCGCCGAAAGCTCCCGAAGCCCTGTCATGCAAGATTTCAATATACATCATGACAAGTCTGCGGGAGCTTTCGGCACCATTAACCCGAGAACAAAGCCTCATAATCATAAGAAGTATAAAACTCATAAATCCTGTCACAATATTCCCGGTAATTCTCCTCCGTCAGCAAATGCTCTTTTCTGCTCATCCACTTAAGGATTTGCGAATTAATCTCCTCACCGTAATGTATCTCATCCTTATAATTATCGAGATCACAAATCATATCAAACAGATCCGAAAAAGCAAAAAGATAAATATTATCATACTCCACCAGAAGCCGAATCGCCTCTTCCTCAACGGCAAGCTGCTTCTTAAGCGTCCCCGTCTGATTGAGATTATCCCAATAATATATACTGTAAGGCGTTAAAAACAGATAAAAATCTATCTCCGGATGCTCCTTCGCAAGCTCCGTCACATTCTGCGTCAGATTCTCCCGAAGCATCTCAAGCTCCTCTTCCGTCACCTCCTGCTCCGCTTCCGCCCTATCGGCTCTGCGGTACACCGCATCCACAGCATCCTTTCCAAAGGAAAAAGCATGCATCCAATTTCCATACGCATCAAAATCCGTACTCTTCTGTCCGGAATGTGTAAACCCGAGAACCCCCTTCACATTACCGCACAGCACATCCTTATTCAGTACATAATAAACATCATTGCAAAGCCAATCATCATACAAATAATCCGGATAAGAATCCCTGTCATACCCTGTCTCGTCCGCATCCTCCAGAAGCCAGAGCTTATCAAGCCCCCTTACAACAAGCCGGATATCCGGATTGGCCTCCACCGCCTTTTCAAGATTATCATTGATCTCCTTATACATAGCTCCCGGAAATGCCACCTTTACGGAATTTACGCCAAACAGTTCATTCAGCTCCGAAGCCTTGAAATTCAGTGTCATGGAAGTCCCCGTAATCACCGCATCATAGTCAAAATGCTTCACAATTCCGTCATTCTGATATCTTTCGTTATTCAAAGGATAAGAAAGGCATTTCAGGGGCTTATGATAATGAAAAAACGGGTCCACCAGAGCAGTCAATCCCGCAATTGCGGCCAGGCAGGCGCCCAAAAGAACCAAAAACATAATTCCCCATTTTTTATCCGCATCCATCCCAATTCCTCCCAGCAGCATCATTGTTTATAATTTCTCAGCTCACACCTAAAAGTTAAAATACAAAAATGTACTAACCCCGGAAAAAGAGCAGATACACCAGACAAGCAGAATCACCGTCACCAGCAGGCGTCCGGGTGTAGGCCTGAACTCCTTCATCTTCTCATAAGCATTTCCCACGCCAAACAGCAGGAACAAAGCAGCCGCCGTAAATACAATCAAAAAGAACTCCGGACAAACTCCCGTAACCGGAATCAGGCTGTCCAATAGCCGGCACTCCGGAAGATAGAATCCGGCTGTCAGTTCGGCGCTTACCGGGCCGAAATCAAAAGACGCCAGCCTGCCGAGAAGCTTTGCCGCATCTGCGATACTGTCCGCCCGAAACAGCACCCAGGTCACATTCAGAAACAAAAAGGTTCCCAGCCACTGAAGCGCCCGCGGAAGCCTTTCCAGTCTCCTCTTGGAAAGCCTGGTAAGCACGGAGCATACCCCATGGCAGGCTCCCCACAGCACAAACGTCCAATTGGCCCCATGCCAAAGACCGCTTACCAGAAAAACAACCATCACATTCCGGCAGGTCCTGAACGTCCCTCTTCTGCTTCCTCCAAGGGGAATGTAAACATACTTCGTAAAAAAGCGCGTCAGAGTCATATGCCACCGCTCCCAGAACTCCGTAATCGTCGCCGCCCGGTAGGGAGAATTGAAATTCAGCGGCAAATCCAGATTCATCATCCTCCCAAGCCCCACAGCCATATCACAATACCCGCTGAAGTCAAAATAAATCTGTATTGTATAGAACAGCATTACCAAAAACGCATTCGTACCGTCCAGTTCTCCTATATTGGCAAAGCCCCAGTTCACCCCATTGCCAAAGGTATCCGCAATCAGAACCTTCTTACCGAGACCCAGGACAAAGAGATATGTTCCCCGAACAAAATTATCCCACCGAAACAGCTTCCTGCCCTCATCCATAAACTGCGGAAGCAGCTCATCATGAGTTACAATCGGCCCCGCAATCAGCTGTGGAAAATAAGTCACAAAGCAGGCGTAATCCAGGAAACAATAGGACGGAGCCTCCCCTTTATAAGCATCAATCACAAAGGAAAGCTGCTGAAAGGTAAAAAAGCTGATGCCAAGCGGAAGCAGAATTGATTGTATGGCAAAATCCCTCCCCAGAATCCCGTTCACATTTTCCAAAAAGAAATTAAAATACTTAAAATAAAACAAAATCCCCAAATTCAGCGCAGCGGCTCCGGCAAGAATCCATTTCCTTCCGCTTCTGCCGGAGCTTCTTCCCAGCAGCATATAGAAAAAATAATTGCACAAAATACTGCAGACAATAATAAACAGGTACTCCGCATGAAAATACCCGTAAAACCACAAGGACATCCCCAGCAGAAACACCTGTGCCAAAGTGCGCTTCCCCAAATGACTGCATCCGAAATATCCTGTAATACAAAAAGGCAGAAAAACCAGTACGAAAATATATGAGTTAAAAAGCATTCCGTTCCCCCACGCCCATTTCTCTTACGTTTAAACAATAACTATCTTACCATTCTTCCCCTCAAAATGGAACTCCCTTTCTTGCATTTCCCTTCCGCCTATGCTAAATTATATACCATGAGACTTTACAACAGTTTAAATGAATCCTTACAAAAACGCTTCGGCGAAAAAATATACAAGCTCTCCTTAAATATCGGCTGCACCTGTCCCAACCGCGACGGCACCCTGGGCACAAAGGGCTGCATCTTCTGCAGCGCCGGCGGCTCCGGCGAATTTGCAGGCGATCCGCACCGCACTGTCACCGAACAGATAGAAGAAGGCATCCGCGCCGTATCCGGCAAACGCCCGGTCCGGCGCTACATTGCCTATTTCCAGGCCTACACCAACACTTACGCCCCCCTGGACTTCTTGGAAAAAGTTTACCGGGAAGCCTTAGCTCACCCAAAGATCGCAGCCCTTGCCATAGCCACACGGCCTGACTGCCTTCCCTCCGGTGTCCTGGAGCTTCTGTCAGACCTGAACCGCCGAAAGCCCGTCTGGGTAGAGCTGGGCCTCCAGACTATCAACGAGGAAACCGCCGCCTTCATCCGAAGAGGTTACCCTCTTTCCGTCTTTCATGAAGCGGTTAAATCTCTCCATGACCGGAACCTGGAGATTATCGTCCACCTTATTCTTGGCCTCCCGGGCGAAACAAAAGAAATGATGCTGGACTCAGTCCGTTACCTGAACGCCTTGCCGGTCAACGGCATAAAACTCCAGCTCCTGCATATATTAAACCATACTGACCTGGCCGACTGTTACGAACGGACAGGCTTCCATGTCCTCACTCCGGAGGAATACACAGATCTCGTTATCTCCTGCCTGGAAGTCTGCCGCCCCGACATCGTCATCCACCGCCTAACCGGCGACGGCCCTAAGGATCTTCTGATAGCCCCTGCCTGGAGCACCAAAAAACGCCAGGTTCTGAACAGTATCCATAAAGAACTAAGCCGCCGGAATACCTGGCAGGGCAGACTATACGCCCCGGAAAGAAAGGAGGCCCGATAATGTCCGAAACCCAGACCCTATATAAGCTGATCATCCTCTACATCCTTAACCATGTCGCTTTCCCCTTAAGCAACGCCCAGCTCTCCGAATTTATACTGGACAAAGAATATACCGACTACTTTACTCTCCAGCAGTCCCTCTTCGAGCTGACTGACTCCGCTCTCATCCACCCGGAGAAGCTGCACAACACCACACTCTACCATATCACTCAGGAAGGCCGTACCACACTCACCTATTTTGAAAAAAAAATATCCTCCGCCATACGGGAGGATATTGACAGCTTTCTTCTGGAACACAAATACAAGCTGCGCAACGAGCGCTCCACTCCCGCCCACTACTACCAGACATCTTCCGGCGAGTACGCCGCCCATTGCCGGGTATTGGAGAAGGATTCCACTCTCATGGATCTGACCCTCACCGTCCCCGTAGAAGAGCAGGCCAAAGCCATCTGCGATCACTGGCGCGACAGGAGCAAAGAACTCTATGCTACACTGATGCAGTCTCTTTTGTAAGAGGCTGTATTTTTTTGCAGTAAATTCTGCGGAACAGTACCGTGCTCATAATCACCGCCACAATCTCCGCAATGGGGAACGCCCACCAAACCGCAGTCAACCCCCCGATCCTTGCAAGCACAAAGGCCACCGGAAGAATCACCAGAAGCTGACGGGCCACGGATACCATCAGGCTGTAAACCCCATTTCCCAGGGCCTGGAATACCGAACCAACTACAATCCCATATCCGGCAAAGGAAAAGCTTAAGGAAATAATCCGAAGTGCTGGAACTCCAATGGCAAGCATATCCGAAGATGCCTCAAAAATTCCCAGCAGCTCCTCTGTAAAGATATGGAAAATACTCAGTCCTACCAGCATAATCGTCACCGCCGCCCCGATACTGAGCCAGGCCGTCTGCATAATCCGCTTCTTCTCCCTCGCCCCGTAATTGTAGGCAATAATCGGCACCATTCCATTGTTCAGGCCGAACACCGGCATAAAAATAAAGCTCTGCAGCTTAAAGTAAACACCAAACACGGAAACTGCCGTTGAGGTAAACATCATCAAAATCTTATTGATGCCGAACACCATCACCGATCCGATGGACTGCATAATAATCGAAGGTACCCCCACCTGATAAATCCGCTTGATGGTAGGCATATGAGGCCGGAAGCCCTTCATATTAATATTAATCTCCTTATTCTTCTTCATATTAAAGAACATGCCCAGCAGCATTCCGCAGATCTGGCCTACCACCGTAGCTACGGCTGCTCCCAGAACCTCCAGGCGCGGGAAACCAAATAACCCGAAGATCAGAATAGGGTCCAGAATAATGTTAATAATGGCCCCAAGCCCCTGGGTATACATATTGTAAATCGTCAGTCCCGTAGACTGCAAAAGCCGCTCGCTGAGCACAGCCAAAAACAGTCCAAAGGAAAAGACTGTCACCACAAACACATACTGAGTTCCATAAAGCACGAGCTCGGGATCATTTGTCTGTGACAGGTAAAACTGCCGTGAGCCAATCAGACCCAACACTGCAAATATTACATAGCTTACAATTCCAAGAAACAATCCGTTCCGGGCAGCAAGATTCGCCTGCTCAAACTGCTTTTCTCCAAGGGATCTGGAAAGCAGCGCATTGATACCCACACCGGTTCCCACAGACACCGCTATCATCAGATTCTGCACCGGAAAGGCCATAGAAACGGCCGTCAGCGCATCTTCGCTGAGCTTGGCGACAAAGGCGCTGTCCACCACATTGTACAGGGCCTGCACCAGCATGGAAATAATCATGGGTATCGACATGGTAAATAGTAATTTAGGAATGGGCATATAGCCCATTTTGTTCTCGCTTTGTACTTCTTCTGTCATTCTTCTTTCCTCCATTCCAGTTCCGTAATCCCCATACACTTTTATGAAATACACCCTAATGTCTTCTTCGAAACTCGTTTAGTCCTTCTGCCAGCTCCTTCACATCCCGAATCACATCCGCAAAGGCCCCGGCCTGGTACAGGCTCACCAAAATCATACCGATGGGCACGGCGATAATCATTCCGAAAATGCTGCTGACCTTATAACCGATAAACATAAAAAACAACGTAGATAACGGGTCCAGCCCGATGCTGTCACCTACAATCTTCGGCTGTATCAATTGCCGCACCAGCTGGCTTACAAGATATATAATAATCAATCCAACCGCAAACTTATAGTCCGCACTCAAAACCTTTAAAGCTGCCCAGGGAATCAGCGCCGTCCCCGTTCCGAAAAAGGGCAGGAAATCAAGAAATGCAATCAATAACGCCAGTAAAACCGCATAGTGAATCCGCAGAATAAGAAATCCTGTCAGGAGAATTAAAGCCACCACGCCCATAATCTTAAACTGGGCCTTAAAGTAACCTCCAATGGCCTTCCTGAACTTTTCCGTAATAAAACGCCATTTCGTGCGGATCCATTCCGGAACATAAGCCTGCGCCCCCTGCACAATCCGATCCCGCTCCGCAATAAAAAAGTAAGCAGATAAAATGGCGAAAATCACATGTATCAGCGCATTGGGAATATTCTTCGCCACTGTGCCGGCCGCTTCAACCGTAGGCTTTCCGATAGCTCCAATCACATTTCTCAAAGATCTTGTAAGGGAATCCGTAAGGCTTGCCGCACCCTCCCGAAGCTGCGGCGGAAACCGCGTGGACAGGCCCTGGAGATTCTCCCGTATCTCCTCCAAATCCTGCAGAAAGGAACCGTAAATATCTGGAAGTATGGCAATAAACCCATAAAGCTCCCGTGCAATGGCTGTCACGGCAAAATATACACCCGCCACCACCAGCGCAATAGCCGTAATAATAATCAGCATGGAGCTGTGACGGCGTACCATCTTAAGCCGCCGTTCCATAAACCGCACCAGCGGATTTGCCAAGAGCGCAATAAGCCACCCCACCACAAACGGCATAAAAAACACCAGAAGCCTGGGAGTCAGGAAAAACAGCATCACAATCCCAACTGCATATAGAAGGATATTAACCAGACAACGCAGATATTTTGCGGACATTTACTCCACCTCCGGTTCCTTTTTTTCCTCTAAAAGCCCATCCATCTGTTCCCAGATCTCCTCCCTCCCCTGCTTCGTAAGGGCGGAGAAGGGAAGAACCGCCGTACCCGGCTTTACATTCAACCCGGTACGCACCATTTTCAAGTGCTTCTGTATCTGGCTGCGGTTGATCTTATCCAGCTTTGTGGCAATGATAATGGGATCATAACCGTTGTAAACAATCCACTCATACATGCGCTTGTCATTGGCCGAGGGCTCATGCCTGATATCTATCAGTAGAAATACGGCCCGAAGTCTTTTGGAACCGTGGAGATAACGCTCAATCAGCTTCCCCCACTGCTCCTTTACCTCCTGGGTAACTTTCGCATAGCCATAGCCCGGCAGATCCACCAGGTACATGGCGTTGTTAATATTGTAAAAATTAATAGTCTGGGTCTTTCCCGGCTGTGCGGAGGTCCGGGCCAGAGATTTCCGGTTCATCAATGCATTGATGAGGGAGGATTTCCCCACATTGGACTTTCCGGCAAAAGCTATCTCTGGCAGGGTATTCTCCGGAAGCTTGCTGGTAATGCCGCAGACGGTTTCAAGACTGACATTTTTAATGATCATGGAAAGCTGCCTCCAATACTTCTTTCATCTGCTCCACATAGACGATCCGGATGCCTTTTCGGATCTCAGCGGAGATTTCCTCCACATCCCGTTTATTTTTGGCAGGCACCAGTACGGTCTTGATCCCGGCGCTTTTGGCTGCCAGAATCTTTTCCTTCAAACCGCCGATGGGCAGCACACGGCCGCGGAGGGTGATTTCTCCTGTCATGGCTACACTGGCATACACGGGAATCTCCGTAATGGCTGACAGCATAGCCGTAGCCATCGTAATACCGGCAGACGGCCCATCCTTGGGAACGGCTCCCTCGGGAATGTGGATATGAATATCATGCTCCTGAAAAAATTCCTTGTCAATCCCATAATTGCCGCTGACAGACCGAATATAGCTTAAGCCTGTCCGGGCGGACTCCTTCATCACATCCCCCATCATGCCAGTGAGGGAAATCTCGCCCTTCCCCGGCATAATGTTCACCTCTATCTGAAGCGTATCGCCTCCCACACTGGTCCAGGCAAGCCCCCGGACAATACCTACCTCATCGGTTTCATTTGCCATGTCAAATACAAATTTCGGCTTTCCCAGATACCGATTCAAATTGCTCTCTGTCAAACGGACGGACTTTTTGTTCTGCTCCAGGATCTCTCTGGCCGCTTTCCGGCACACCTCCCCGAGCTTTCGCTCCAGCTGGCGCACGCCGGCCTCCCTGGTGTAGCTGTGAATCAGTGCTTCCAATGCCCCTGCGCTTAAGGAAAGCTGCCCCTCCTTAAGGCCGTTCTTTTCCATCTGCTTTCCAATCAGATGCTTCCTCGCAATATGTACTTTTTCATTTTCCGTATAGCTGCTTACCTCTATGAGCTCCATTCGGTCCAGAAGGGGCCGCGGAATCGTCTGAGCATCGTTAGCCGTGGCAATAAAGAGCACTTCCGACAAATCCAGGGGAACCTCCACATAATGATCCTGGAAATGGCTGTTCTGCTCAGCATCCAGCACCTCCAAAAGAGCCGACGAGGTATCCCCCTTGTAATCACTGCTCACCTTATCAATCTCATCCAAAAGCATCAGGGGATTCTTAACCCCCGCCTGACGCATACCTGCCGCTATCCGGCCCGGCATTGCTCCCACATAGGTTCTCCGGTGTCCCCGGATCTCTGCCTCGTCCCGGACACCGCCCAGGCAGATGCGCACGTATTTCTTATTCAGCGCCCTTGCAACTGAGCGTGCTACGGAGGTCTTTCCTGTTCCCGGAGGGCCTACCAGACAGAGGATGGGGCTGCTGCCCTTTTTGGTCAGCGTCCTGACTGCCAGGAATTCAAGGACGCGCTCTTTTACCTTTTCCAGACCGTAATGATCCGCATTCAGAATCTCCTCGGCCCGCTTTAGGTCCGTGCTGTCCCGGGAGGTTTTTTCCCAGGGCAGATCCAGAAGCGTTTCGATATATCCCCGGAGCACGGCACTCTCCGAAGAACTGCTTCCGATATTTTGAAAACGGGTAATCTCCTTGCCGATTTTTTCCTTGACCTCCTTGGAGGCCCGAAGCTTGCCAAGGGCTTCCTTAAAATGATCCGCATCTGTCCCGGAGGTATCCTCTCCCAGCTCCTCGCGTATCACCTTTAGCTGCTCACGAAGCAAATAATCCCGCTGGTTCTTGTCCACCCGGGCTTTAATCTTCTCCTGGAGCTCCTTTTTAAAACGCATGATCCCGATCTCTTTATTCATCAGTGTTCCCAGAAGCTCAAACCGTTCCGACAGGGAAGCCGCCTCCAAAAGCTTTTGTTTTTCTTCGTAGTGAAGAGGCAGATGAATCATAAGCTGTCCCGTTAATTTGGAAAGCTCCTCCAAATCTCCCGTCTGACGCTCCAGCTCCTTCCCGGTCTTGCCGCTCTCCTGACAATAGGTGTGGAAGGTTTCCTTCAAGCTGCGGATCATGGCTTCCCGGATGTCGGAGGACAGGCTTTCCGGTTCTTCTTCAAAGCGGATCACCTCTGCCTCAGGATAGTCGCCGTCCAAATCAATATGGGAAAGTTCCCCCCGCTCCAGACCCTCGGCCAGTACACGCAGGATGTTGTGAGGCAGCTTGATAACCTGCTTTACGGAAGCGATGGTTCCAATCCGGTACAAATCCTCCAGGCCGGGATTTTCTGCCTGGGTATTTTTCTGGGTCACCAAAAATAGCCGCTGCTCACGAAGCATGGCCTGCTCAATGGCATGGACGGAGCGCTCACGGCTCACATCAAAGTGGATCACCATATCTGGAAGAACCGTCATTCCCCTGAGGGCGACCACCGGCAAAATCTGAATCAATTCGCTCACTTTTCTGCTCTCCTATTCTTATTCCAGTTCCGTAATATGAAGACTATTACTGTTTTTATTCAGTTCCGCAAGAATAAAGAGATTCCAGGCTACGCCCGGAATCTCATTTCATTGCTTGTGGTTACAGGACTGCCCGTTCCCTCGACCACTTCCTTGGTAATCACGCAACTCTTAATGCTCTCATCTGACGGAATCTCATACATAGTATCCATCATAATATGCTCCATGATTGCCCGAAGGCCTCTGGCTCCTGTCTTTCTCGTTACCGTCTGTGCGGCGATGGCCTCAATAGCCTCCCGATCAAAGGATAATTTCACTCCATCCAGCTCAAGCATCTTCTTATACTGCTTTACGATAGAATTCTTCGGCTCCACAAGTATGCGGACCATATCCTCCTTCGTCAAAGCGTCCAATGCCACCGTTACCGGCACACGTCCTACGAACTCCGGTATCATACCGAACTTCACCAGGTCCTCCGGCAGCACCTGCCGAAGCAGCTTGCCTACATTCTCCTCCTGCCCCCGCTTGGTCACCTCTGCGTTAAAACCGATGGACCGCCGGTCCATTCTGCGCTCAATCACCTTATCAAGGCCCTCAAAGGCCCCGCCGCAGATAAAGAGAATATTGGTGGTATCTATCTGTATTAGTTCCTGGTGGGGATGCTTTCTTCCGCCCTGGGGCGGTACGGAAGCAATGGTTCCCTCCAGAATCTTAAGAAGCGCCTGCTGCACGCCCTCACCGGACACATCTCTGGTAATGGATGGATTCTCCGACTTTCTGGTAATCTTGTCAATCTCGTCAATGTAAATGATTCCGTGCTGTGCACGCTCTACGTCATAATCCGCAGCCTGGATAATCTTCAGAAGGATGTTCTCCACATCCTCGCCCACATAGCCGGCCTCCGTAAGGGAAGTGGCATCCGCAATGGCAAAGGGCACATTCAAAAGCCTTGCCAGCGTCTGGGCTAAAAGGGTCTTGCCGGAACCGGTCGGTCCGAGCATCAGAATATTGCTCTTCTGAAGCTCCACATCCAGATCCTTTTCCCTTCCTGCCAGGATTCTTTTATAATGGTTGTAAACTGCCACGGAGAGGACCTTCTTCGCCTCCTCCTGGCCGATGACATACTCATCCAGGAACTCCTTGATCTCCTTGGGCTTTAGGAGGTTAATCTCCTCGTCCCCCAGCTCCTGCTCATCCAGTTCCAGCTCCTCCTCAATCAGCTCCGCGCACAGCTCAATGCACTCATCGCAGATGTAGGTTCCGCTGGGACCGGAAATCATTTTCCGTACCTGTTCCCCGGATTTCCCGCAAAAGGAACATCTTACGTTGTTATCATTGTTTCTAGGCATAATTCTTCTCGTCCCTTTACTTCCGATTTGCGATCACGCTGTCAATCAGACCATATTTCATGGCCTCCTCCGCGCTCATATAATTATCGCGCTCCGTATCCACCTCGATCACTTCTACCGGCTGCCCCGTATTGGCTGCCAGAATCTCATTCAGCTTCTTCTTGGTGCGCAGAATGTGTTCCGCCACAATCTTAATCTCCGTAGCCTGGCCTCTGGCTCCGCCGGAGGGCTGATGAATCATAATCTCCGCATTGGGAAGAGCCATACGCTTGCCCTTGGTTCCTCCTGCCAGAAGAAATGCTCCCATACTGGCTGCCATGCCCATACAAATGGTAGATACGTCGCACTTAATATACTGCATGGTGTCATAGATGGCCATACCTGCGGTCACAGAGCCGCCGGGACTGTTGATATACAGATTGATATCCTTTCCCGGGTCCTCGGACTCCAGGAACAAAAGCTGCGCTGTCACCAGGCTTGCGGTCACATCATTGACTTCCTCTCCCAGAATAATAATCCGGTCCTTTAAAAGTCTGGAGTAAATGTCATAGGAGCGCTCGCCCCTGCTGGTCTGCTCAACTACAACAGGCACTAAACTCATATCCATCATTGATTCTCATATCCTTTCTAAAAATAATACGGCAATTTCTGTCTGTTATGATTCACAGGACAAACGGCTGCTCCTATTTTTCAACGGCTGCCTCTGTCACCAGTTCAATGGCCTTCTGGATAGACAGATCCTGTCTCATATTTTTCTTCTCTTCCTCGCTGATCAGCTCTTTCAGCTTATCAAGCTCCATCTTGTAGCTCTCTGCCATGCGGTTCATCTCGGCTTCGATCTCGTCGTCGCCAATCTCGATGTTCTCGGCAGCCGCAACAGCCTCCAGAACAAGACGGCTCTCAATGCGCTTCTTTGCCTGAGGCTTCATCTGATTGGTCATGGACGCCACGGTAGCCCCTGTGTACTGTGCATACTGCTCCAGGGACATTCCCTGCATCATCAGTCTCTGGGCAAAATCATCCACCAGATTCTCCGCCTGTGTCTCAATCATAGCCTCCGGAATCTCCATCTGGGCAGCCTCGATGATCTTCTCAATCACCGCATCCTCTTTCTTGGCCTTGGCGTCCGCAGCCTTGCGCTCCTCAATCTTCTTCTTCAGATCCGCGCGGTATTCCTCCATGGTATCAAACTCAGATACATCCTTTACAAATTCATCATCAGCGTCGGGAAGCTCCTTTACCTTAATCTCCTTTACGGTACACTTAAATACCGCCGGCTTTCCTGCCAGCTCCTTGGCATGATATTCCTCCGGGAAGGTCACATTTACATCCACTTCCTTGCCAATCTCAGCTCCCACAAGCTCCTCCTCAAATCCGGGAATAAAAGCGCCGGAGCCAATGGTCAGCGGATAGTCCGTACCCTTTCCGCCCTCAAAAGGCGTTCCGTCCACAAAGCCCTCAAAATCAATCACGGTCATATCGCCGTTCTGAACGGCCCGATCCTCCACAGTGATGGTTCTGGAGTTGTTCTCTCTCTCCTTATCCACCTCTGCTGTGATCTCCTCCTCGGTAGCTGCGGTGTCAATCTTCTCTACCTCAATGCCCTTGTATGCTCCCAGGGTTACCTCCGGCTTTACCGCAACTTCCGCCGTAAAGACAAAGGGCTGTCCCTTCTCAATCTTCACAATGTCAATGGCCGGACGAGATACCAGTTCAAGCTCACACTCGTCGGCAGCACCGGCATAAGCATCGGGAATCAGTACATTGGCCGCATCCTCGTAAAAAATCTCCGGTCCGTACATCTTCTCAATCATCTGACGGGGCACCTTGCCCTTGCGGAAACCGGGGACACTGATCTTGTTTTTATTTTTAAGGTATGCTTTCTGAAGCGCCTGCTCCAATTCCTCCGCCGGCACCTCGATCGTAAGCTTAGCCATATTCTTCTCCAGTTTTTCTACCTGTAAACTCATTTTTTATCTCCTCCTTAATATTGTATCTTTACATAATATTTTACATTCTTTGCATACTTACAGTCATTGTAGTAGTATAACACAACTTTTCAGAGGAAATCAAGACCCAAAGAGCCTATATACAGGAAAAATAGTAGAAAAACAGCCCCTCATACACCGCTTCCGGTATACAAGGGGCCATCCGCTTCTTTTTTATTTACCGCTCATCTGCTGTTCCTGCTTCATGATCATTTTCTTAACCATTTCGCCTCCGATGGAACCTGCCTGAGCAGAAGTTAAGTCACCGTTGTAGCCTTCCTTTAAAGGTACTCCCAGTTCGCTGGCAACCTCCTCCTTGAAACGATTCATTGCTGCTTTCGCTTCCGGAACTGCCATCTGGTTTGTCTTAGACTGTTCTGTCATCTTCTTTCACCTCCTATTCCAGTTGCGTAATACCTTCTATGATGCATAAGCTCCATATCCGTTATTACTGTTAAGTATTGTGCACAGGTGTATCAGATGACATACTGGAAATGAAAGGAAGACTTAATGACCGTAAATAATGCTTTCCCGAATCTCCTCAGATTTTTCTTTTCCAAACAATTGTTCAATCAATGACAGCCCAAACGGAATCGCTGTTCCCACGCCGCGGCTGGTTGTGATGGTTCCGTCTGTCACTACCCGCTCTGTCCGGTATTCCGCTCCCGTAAGCCCATCCTCACAGCCCGGATAACAGGTGGCTTTCTTTCCCTTCAAAAGTCCCATATCGCCGAATACCGTAGGCGCCGCACAGATAGCCGCAAGGAGCTTTCCCTTCTCATTGGCATCCGCCAAAAGCTCCCTTAGCTTGCCGCAAGCCTTCAGATTGTTGGTGCCTGGCTGTCCTCCCGGCAAAATGAATAAATCTTGATCGGCAAAGTCCATCTCGTCAAAAACTGCATCTGCCGTGACCGGAATCTCATGGGAGCCTTTCACAGTCCGCTCCTCTCCGATGGATACGATTGTTACCTGTGCTCCTGCCCGGCGGAGCAGATCAACAGGGGTCAGCGCCTCTACCTCCTCAAAGCCCGATGCAAGAAAAATACTTACTTTTTTCAATTCTTATGTCCTCCTATTCCAATTTTATAAGCTTCCGGTTCCGTAATCTGGTTTTACTTCTTCTGCTAACGCTCATTATAACAGCTTTTTTTTAAATTATCCACAAATTTACCGCTTTCTTTATGGCTGACAGCGTATATTCGATGTATAATAAGCACAAGAAAAACGAAAGGACTCTCTATTATGGAAATTGAACGCAAATTTTTGATTAAGAAGCTTCCTGATAACCTGAATACTTACCCTTTTCATCTTCTGGAGCAGGCATATCTGTGCACGGAACCGGTAGTGCGTGTAAGGCGAAGCGATGATACCTATACGCTGACATACAAGTCCAAAGGACTTATGAGCCGGGAAGAATACAATCTGCCTCTGACTGCCGAAAGCTATGAACACTTAAAGAAGAAGGCCGACGGCAATGTTATCCGCAAAAAACGCTATTGCATTCCTTTTTCGGATGCGCTTACCATTGAGTTAGATCTCTTTGATGCGCCCTTTGAAGGGCTTGTTTTAGCTGAGGTGGAATTTTCTTCCGAAGAACAGGCTATGGCTTTTCTTCCTCCGGAGTGGTTTGGCGAGGAAGTTACATGGTCCGCAGAATATCATAACAGTACCTTAAGCCGCCGGACAATCTGATAAAAATGTCGTTATTTGTCGATTCTTGTCGTCATTCGGTGACGTAAAAAGAATCAATTGCTTCATTTTCTTCCATTTGGAATAAAACTCCATGGAAGCTGATATAATAAACCCATCTTTTTGGGAGGAATGATGGGATGCGCGACTTGAAGCTTATGGACAATATGCGTGAACTTCGTATTATAAACGGATATTCCCAGCAATTTATAAGCAATTATATCCACATTGCCCGTCAAACTTACTCCCTTTATGAGACCGGAAGGCGTCTTCCCGATTTAAAAACCGTCTGCGGCCTGGCAGATCTGTACCACATTTCCATAGACCTGCTGCTCTATACGGATCTGTCTGTGGACAGGAATCAGATTTCCGATTCTCCTTCCGGTGAATATATGGCCGTGTCGTCGGAAAGCAATGCCATCCCGCTCAACGGAACGGACGCCCGCATGCTGACCAATTACAAGTCCCTTCCTCCTGAGACACAGCAGGAAATACGGGAATATATTCTGTTTAAAAAGAGACGTCTGGAGGCCAGATTATCCTCTGAAAATCCAAACCGCTCCGAGGCATAAGCCCCGGAGCTTCATTTTTCTATCCCTCATATACAATTATTCCATTGCAAATAGTGTAATGCACCTTCCCCTGGAGAACCTGCCCCCGAAATGGTGAATTAACTGCTTTAGAAGCAAATTTTCCGACCTTCCAGCACTCATTCTCATCAAAAATCACCAGATCCGCCGGCGCTCCCGGTACAATTCCCGGATAATCAAAGCCATACAGAAGCGAGGGATTGCAGCTCATCTTTTCCATCAGCTGCATAAGCGTCAGATGTCCCGGCTTTACCAGCTCGGTGATTCCCAATGCCAAAGCTGTCTCCAGGCCGATGATTCCGCTGGGCGCCTGGGTAAACGGACATTCCTTCTCTTCCCGGCTGTGCGGCGCATGATCCGTGGCTATGATATCAATGGTTCCGTCTTGAAGTCCCCTGATAACTGCCTGCCGGTCCGCTTCCGACCGAAGGGGCGGATTCATCTTGGCCAGGGTTCCCCAGGTGAGAACTGCTTCCTCCGTAAGTGTAAAATGGTGAGGCGCTGCCTCTGCCGTAACTCTTGCTCCCTTTTCTTTGGCCTGCCGCACGGCCTGCACCGCTCCTTCCGTGCTGATGTGCTGAATATTAACCTTTGCCCCCGTCTCCTCTGCCAGTATGCAGTCACGCCGGGCCAGACAGACCTCCGAGCGCACCGAAGCTCCCTGAAGTCCCAACTTGCCGGCAGCCGGTCCGTAATTTACTCCGGGATCTTTCACAAAAGCCGGATGTTCCTCATGAAGACTGATGGGAACGCCCAGCCGGGCAGCTTCCTCCATGGCTTCACGAAGCAGCTCTTCATTCAGAATGGGCCGTCCGTCGTCAGTAAATCCCGCCGCTCCCCGCCGGCACAGTCCCTCCATATCCGTCAGGACTTCTCCCTCCATTCCTTTTGTAACGCAGGCACAGGACTTTACATGAATCCCGGTTCCTCTCCCCTTATTCAGCACATAGGAAAGTGTCTCCTCATTATCAATCACCGGTTTTGTATTAGCCATGCAGACCACGGTTGTATAGCCTCCGCACGCTGCCGCCCGGGCCCCGGATTCTATATCCTCCTTATAGGTCAGACCCGGGTCCCGAAAATGAACATGCACGTCTACAAGCCCAGGCGCCGCCGTCAAACCGGTTCCGTCCAGAATCCGATCGCATCCGGCCTCCTTTGCCGGCTTATCTGTGGATACAATTTTTCCTTCCGCAATTACCAGATCCAGCACCTCATCTCTGCCATTGGCCGGATCCAAAACCCGTATTCCCCGAATCCCTATCATTCCTCTTCCTCTTTCGGCTCTAAGGTCTTATTGGCATATTCCACAAAGCTTTCCGTGGAATCCTTGACGCTGTATTCTCCATTCAGAATCTCTGCCAGCATCTGATACCAGTATACCCGCATTTCCTCAAATCCCTCCACATGGTTATAATAGGTTCCGCTGTAGGGCAGAAGGGCCTCATAGAGCAAAGCGTCCTCATTGCCGCCATACACATCTCCCATGGAGGTACGGACCGGAAACGCTCCGCTCCTGACCACATTTTCCGCAGCCACACTTTCATCATTGCACAGAAAGTCCACCAGACAGCGCGCGGCCTCCTCCCGGCTCTCATCCTCTGTCTTGAAAATGCAAAAGCCGTTCAGCATATACTCCAGGCTTGGAATACCGTCCTCCGACGGATACGGCATCACCACAACCTCCACTCCGTTCCCGGCCAAGGTCTCCGCATTGCTTAACGCCTGCGGCAGGCTCCAAAGAAGGCAGAAGGAATTCTCTCCGCTCACAAAAGAAGTTACCGCATCCGCACCGGAGGAACCGGAGCCATTCAAAAGCCACCCCTTCTCCATCCACTCCTTTACCTTTGTGAGTGCCTGCTGATTCGCCTCACTGTTCATAATATAGGCTGTCCCATCCTCATTCATCAAGGTCCCGTCATAGAGATTCGTCAAAAAGGAACGGGAAGCATAATCCCCTGCGATTCCGGAGCAATAGAGGATTCCGCCGTTCATCTCCGATTCGCCAAGCCGCTCCAAAACCTGCTCGAAGGCTTCCGTCGTCCAGGTACACGCCCCCTCCCGGTTCATCAGCTCAATGGCTCCTGACGCCTCAATCATGCTGCGGTTGAATGCCATCACATAGTTAGAACCGCTCATAGGATACATCACATAAGCACCTCCGCTGCGGCAGGCGCTTAAAATCCCCTGACTCGCCATATCGGATGTCACTTCATCAGTGAACATGCCGTCCAGATTTGCAAGCACGCCCGCCTTGGCATAGCTTCCGATACGCCCGGGCTCGTCCAGCAGCACATCCGGCAGTTCCAGACCCTCTCCTTCAATCAGGCCCTGAATCTCACCAGGCCCCTCCGTATAATCCAGCATACGAAGATTCACTTGAATATTGGGATATTTCTTATTAAACTTTTGAATCAGGCTCTGCTCATAGACGCCGTCCTCCTGTCCCTCATCCTGAACAAAAATCGGATATGTCCACCAGTTAATACTGGCCTCCAGATCGGAAACCACCTCCGCATCCGCCTCCGGCTCCTCTGCCGCAGGCTCCTCAACTGCCTCTATCTCTATGTCATCGCTCTCAGGCGCTTTTCCCTTACAGCCGCTCATCCCCAGCACAAGCATTCCGCTCATAACAAGGGCCGTTATTCTTTTCCAATTGTTCATCCTTAAGCCTCCTAACTCCCCTACTATATCATAAACCGGTATCTTTTTTCAATACCGGCTTTCCGGTTGACAAGCATTTCCTAATTCATGTAAAATAACCGTATACGAAGGAGGAAGTGTGAATGAAACCATTAGAGGGAAGAAAACGCCGTTTCGGTGATCGGCACGACGGTTTTCTTGTAAGGAATCTGGATCCCATGGGAAAGCTGATTCCGTATATAATGAGAAGCAAATCTGACAGCTGGGTATTGTTTGAGGATCGCATCGACATTACCCACACCCAGGAATTTCTCCACAAAATGCGCAGGAGCGAGATTCCCGGGCTTACCCTGTATCACATTGTCTTTGCCGCTATCGTGCGCACGTATTCCCAGGTTCCGGAGCTTAACCGTTTTATTCAGCGAAATAATATCTATGCCCGCAACGAAATGAAGGGTTCCATGGTTGTAATGAAGGGAATGCAGCGTGACAGCGAACGTACCACCATTATGCCGCGCTTCGAGATGGATGCGACGCTGCCGGAGGTGGCCGCGGAGATTGAAGCCCTGGCCAATCCCATTGACCGCACCAAAAAGGTAATGGAGGATGAAAACAAGAATGACTTTGACAGGCTTGAAGTGGCGCTGGCTCTGATTCCCGGCTGGCTTATCAGCTTCGTTTTTTCCCTGTTAAAGCTTCTGGATCGCTACGGCTGGATTCCCGGAAAAATTACCGCTTTAAGTCCCTTTCACTCCAGCTTCTTTATCACAAATATGGGTTCTATCGGTATGCAGCCCGTATACCACCATATTTATGAATTCGGCACTATCTCTATCTTCGGCGCCATCGGAAGCAAGGAAACGGTTCACGAGCTTGATCGGGAAGGCCGCCTTCGCCGCAAAACCTATCTGAATATGAAATTCGTGGTAGATGAGCGCATCTGTGACGGCTTTGTCTATGCCATCGGCTTTAAGCATATCAAAAGCGGTATTTCCAAGCCCGAGCAACTGATGGAGCGGCCTAAGGAAGTATTTCACGATCATATTGATCGCAGATAATCACAAAGCGGCGGCAGGCAATTCATATTGGAATGCCTGCCGTCTTTTTCATCTTATGGCTGTTCTTTTCGAAGCTTCTCAACCTCTTTCATAAATTCACGGGCACGCTTGTTGTCAATCGGATTCTTCCAATTCCCGCCCTCTTTGAAATAGCTGCCCACGATTGCTCCGTCCGCACACCCCAAAAGCTCCGGGATATTCTCCGTGCTCAGTCCGCTTCCAAGAAAAATCGGAAGCTTCACACGCTTCTTGCAGCTTTCCACCTTATCTACGCTGGGAGGCATTCCCGTATCAAAGCCGGTAACAATGACTGCGTCGCCATCCTGAGCCTCAATGTCCATGGCCTGCTCCTCCACACTTCTGTCATGAATGATAAAATGGCTTCCATGCTTCACATTTACATCACACAAAAATGCAATATCCTCCGCTTTTAAATGGCTGCGCATTCTGGCCAGCTGCCCGCCTATAGCCTCAATATAACCGGACTGTGAAATGAATGCATTGCACCACTCAAAAACACGCACCCAGCGGGCTCCCCCTGCTACCGCACAGGCCAATGCCTTATCGCCGCCGTTCATATGACATTCCGCACCTACGGGAATCGACACGGCATTTACCACCTCATGTACTCCTACGGCAATTGCCGCCACGGTTTCCGGTCCGATTTTCTCTCCCTGTAAATAGGGAATATCCCACATGTTCTCTACCTGCACGCCGTCTACGCCTGCGTCCTCCAGCTGCTTTGCCTCTTCCCTGGCAATCTCCAGAATCCGCTTCATTCCCATTTGCGCGGGATCATACAGCGGGGAGCCCGGAAGCGGCCTGAGATGTACCATGCCGATGATTGGTTTCTTATTTGCAAATATCTTGTCCAGTCTTTCCATATTGTTTAATGTCCTCCCATAATCTGTTCAATCTGATTTTTCTTCTCCGCGGCTTCATCTGCGGAAAGATAGCCCGCCGTAATTACTGATCTCCATTTTGCTTTTCCCGGAAGCTTCCTGACATTTCCCTTCTCCTTTTCCGCAAGATATCCCTCCGGCTCCGCAGTTCCCGGAAGCGCCATTCCCATAGCCTGCCAGTCCTTGTGATGTACCATCCAGCGCACTCCGCAGGGCAGTACATTTGCATCATAAGCGGTATAATCCGCGCTGCCGTCCGTATGAACATAGAGGTAATGTACAAAGCCGTCCGCATCCTTTGTGGGATTGCGCAGGAACATTACAAGCTCCGGATCATAGACATCATCGGCTCCCACCGCCTGAGTTGCACTCACATCCTTTTGTACCCGCTCCATCAGCGCCAAAAACTTCGGGTCCACCTCGCTGTACTGCGGAATACTGACTCTCGCTGACATATGCTCCTTATCCCAGGGAAGCGTCTGATAGATCCTTGCCCCCACCTCCGTGGCATTGTTGATATGGCACTGATACATAAGATCCATGGGGGCGCTTCCCAGATTTTCAATCTCCAGAATAATATCCAGAAGCGTCGAGCCTTCATAAAGCTTTGTCATGGGCCGGGCCGCATAATGGTTATCAAACACCTTATAGTATTCGTACAGCCCCGTAACTGCCAGAAAACGGCCCTTTTCATCCTCGCCTGACACAATAGCCGCCTTATCGTAGGTAACATACGGCAGCTCGCCATGGTGGGGATGGGTATCCTGCTCCGAGGGGCAGCCCATGCGCAGAATCCCGCAATGCATCACGTAGCAGCCGTAGGTATCCCGAAATTCCCCCCGAAACTTCGGCATAATGCAGGCATTTTTCATCTTCAGGGAGCGGCCGCAAAAAACAGCATCCCAAACCATCTGCCCCTGATACGGAAGTACAATGATATGACCCTTTTCATTCTCCAGCTTCACCGCACAAACGCCGCTGTCATAGCGAAACAGATAAGCCTTCAAAGCCCCATCCTCCAAAAACAGATGTTCCTTATCGGAAAACATTGCTTCTCTCAGTTGAATCTTCATCATCTTTCTCCTTTTCTTTCAGCTCCTATACTTACTCCATATATTCATTCTTATTTTATCCCATTTTACCGGAAACGGCAAGCCGCAGCCCCATAAAAATAAGAGATCTCAAGATCCGGTGCCTTGAAATCCCTTATGTATGCGGATAACAGGACTTGAACCTGCACGGGGTTACCACCAGAACCTAAATCTAGCGCGTCTGCCAATTCCGCCATATCCGCACATCTGCCCAATCGCTTGGTGCTATGTTATTATAGCAGAGCGCCGGGCGGATGTCAACCATTTCCGAAAATTTTTTGGGACAAAAACAGCTGCCGTTTTATCAGGCAGAGGCTTTCCCGGAGGCGGGAGCGCCCCCTTCCACCACCTGAAGGCTGCTCTTCGGGGCCTTTTTCTTCCAGGCGTGCATAGCCAGGGACATAGCGATAACGCCGTAGGAGATAAATACCCGGAAGTATTCGCCAATCATGGCGTTGCCGAAGAGCTCCTTGCCCGCCAGCGGGGCCACGATGAAGAGGGTGTGGAACAGCACTACCCCCAGGATGGCCTGCTTGTTGGTGGCCTTCTGGACCGAAGCGCCGCCCACCAGCAGGGATGCAATGGCAAACTGTCCCACCTGGGTGTGGGCACCGTAGGTGGCCAGGGTGCCGATGTTCTGGAGGTAGATGAGCTGCCCCCAGCTGGCCAGAACGGTGGAAAAAATCATGGCGATGATGCGGGTGCGGTCCACATTGATACCGGCGGCGTTGGCAACCACCCGGCTCTGGCCCACCGTGCGCATGTTCTGGCCCAGGCGGGTACGCATCAGAGCCTGGTTAAAGAGGCAGAGGGCCCCAATGCACAGGTAGGTCATCACCGGCAGGCGCACCGCGATGAGCACTTTATAAACCGCGTCCAGATAGGTGAGGGCAAAAATAAGAACTGCGGCAAGGATGGCGGCCAGACACCGCTTTTTGTCAAACTGGGTCTTCTTCACCAGCACGAACCAGACAAAGCGCCCTGCCTGCCAAAGGACGGTGAGCAGCACGGCAATCTCCACCGCCCGCAGCAGCATCAGCCGGTCGGCGGCCAGGAAGGTCTCCACCGCGGGGATGAAGGTAAGGGCGTAGACCGCCACCGCCCCCAGGATGGTAAGGCCGGTCTTTTTCCAGTCCACCCCCTGCTTCTTCACCAGGCGGAAGAGGGCGGAGAGTATGCTTACGGCCAGGACGAGATAGAAGGCAATCTCCACAATGGAGAGCATGGAAACGGTGTCCAGAGCGTACTTCACGGTAGGGGTAAGGTCCAGGGTGTTCTTCACCCCCACCCCGGTGGGGGTCATGAGGGAGGAAGGGCTGCCGTCCGGGTTGCGGAAGGGGATCACCCCGCCGAAGATAAAGAGGAACAGCAGCTGGTAGAGACCATCGGCGAAGTAGCCCAGCACCAGGCCGCCTATCATCTCCGCACCCTTGATTTTGTTAAAAAGGGAGCCCACCAGGAAGCCGAAGAAGACCGCCAGAGGGGTTGCCAGGGCCACTGTGACCAGGAAGCCGCTGATGCCGGAAAGGCCCCAGAAGGTGGTGAGGAAGAGGGAAATCTGGGCCGCCATGGCCCCCACCACGATGCCAAAGTTCAGCCCCAGCCCCGCCAGCACCGGGATAATAAGGGACAGGACCAAAAAGGAGTTGCGGGCCACCCGCGTAAACAGCTCCCCGGCTACAAAGGCCATGGACTGCTTGGAGGCGATGAGGGCGCCGATGCTGAGGAAAACAAAGATGAGTACCACCTTCTGCTCGAAGAGCCAGGCGGTGAGCTTGTGGAGGTTCTTATTTTTACCCACGGCTGCCACCTCCTTGTGTCTGGGTGAGGGAGTAGATAATGATACCGTTGGAGATAATCAGGCGCATCACCTCGGAAAGGTTGCTTTCCGGGATGAACTGGTTGGCTACCGGCAGCCCCAGAGCCATTATCCCCTGGAAGAGGAAGGTGCCCAGCAGGACGTGGAAGATAGCGGCCCGGTTGGGGGAAGCGCCGCCGATAAGCACCGCCGCCACCGATGTAAAGCCCATCATCATGGGGCCGTTATAGAGCTGCATAAAGCCGAAGCCCTGGGCATACACCAGGATGCCCACCGCCGCCAGAACGGTGGAAAGGGTGGTGCCGATGAGGCGCATCCGGTTGACGTTGATGCCGCTGGCGCGGGCGAAGGCGGGGTTCGCTCCCGCCGCGCTCATGGCCACGCCGGTTTTGGAGCGCATAAAGAGCCACACCAAAAAGCAGGTCAGGAAGAAGAAGAGGAGCAGTCCGGTGGGGATGGTGAGGCAGTTGCCGTCTGGGCCAATCTGGAAGGCTAGGGTCTTGTTCATCACCTCGGAGAAGGAGGACGCCAGGGAGATGGTGTTGCGCATTCCCTGCCCGGCGTTGGGGAAGATGAGCTCCCCGCTTTTAAAGGGGATGACGGTCCAGATGATGTTCATAAAGGCGATGATGGAAAAACCCACATAGGTGGTCACCGTCATCTCGGAGCCCTTCACCCGGTTCAGAAGCAGGCCGTAAAGCCAGCCGATGCCGGTGGCCAGCACAATCCCGATGAGGATGGCCAGCAGCACCGCCGCCCACTGGGCCAGGAAGGGGCCGTTCTCCTCCCCCAGCAGCTGTGTCCCTAGGGCCAGGAGGGCAGCGTTTTCCGTCACCCGGTATTCAATGACAATAAGCCCGCCCAGCAGGCCCCCCACGATACCCATGGTAATGCCGAAATTGGGGCCGATGCCGCACTGGATGGCGGGCACCATGGCAAGGGCCAGGATGCCGTACATCCCCCAGCGGCGAATGCAGTCGCTGAAAATCTGGAGGAGGTCCATCTGGAAGGCCCCTGCGCAGACCACCAGCAGCAGGAAGAAGCCCACAATAATAACACGGGGCAGCCCGAACCGGGCGACGATTTTTTTTGCGCTTTCAGCCATTCTTTTTCCCTCCTTTTCTGGAGCCGGACATGGCAAGACCGAAGTCCGCATCGCTGGCGTCCGGGGCAAGGATACCGCTCACCTTGCCGTCCGAGACGATGGCGATGCGGTCGCAGATACTCCGCAGCTCCACCAGCTCGGAGGAGACCACGATTACAGTCATCCCCTGCTCCCGGTTCAGCTTGGTGAGATATTCCAGCACCAGCTTTTTGGCGCCGATGTCAATGCCTCTGGTTGGCTCGGAAACAAAGAGGATCTCCGGGTTCAGGGTGAGGGCGCGGGCTAGGCACACCTTTTGCTGGTTGCCGCCGGAAAGGCGCCCGGCGTGCTGGTGGATGCCGGTGCAGCGGATGTCCAGCTTTTCCACCATCTCCTGGGCGTGGGCGCGGGCCTTTTTGCCGTCATAAAGGCGCATCCAGCCAATCTTTCTGGTGAAGTCGTTGTTCACCTCCAGGGCGGAAAAGACAATGTTCTGCTCGATGCTCTCCTCCAGCAGCAGGCCGACGCCCCGCCGGTCCTCCGACACAAAGGCCACCTTGCTGCGCAGGGCCTCCCCCAGCTTTGTAAGATCCAGCATTTTACCGGCGATTTTTACCTCCCCGGTGGTGTCGTAAAGGCCCATAATGCCGTTGGGGATGCCCAGTTTTCCCTGTCCGGCCAGGCCGCCGATGCCAAAAATCTCTCCCCGGCGGATGTCCAGGTCAACACCCTTTACCTGCTCGCCAGGCATATCCACATAATAATTCCGCAGGGAAACGGCGATGTCGCTGTCCGAAAGGGTACGGGTATCCTCCCCCTCGGCCTCCACCAGTTTTTCAACCCGGCGGCCAATCATCAGCTCCGCAATCTCCACCGCGCTGGTTTCCGCCACCTCCCGGCGGGCCACAAACTCCCCATCCCGCAGGACGGTGAGGCTGTCCGCCACCGCCATCACCTCGTCCAGACGATGGGTGATAAAGATGATGGCAATTCCCTGGGCGGCGATGGTGCGCATGGCCTCCAGCAGCCGGTCCGCCTCGCTTTCGGTGAGGACGGCGGTGGGCTCGTCGAAGACCAGCAGGCGGATGCCCCGCTTGTCAATTTCGCGGGCGATTTCAATAAACTGCATGTACCCCACCGGCAGCCCCCGGACATAGGCGTTTTCGCCAATCTTGAGGCCGATGGTGGTAAGGGCTTTCCGGGCGTCCCTGGCCATGGCGTCCAAATCCAGCGTCTCCATGGAGGACCCCACCAGGCGGCTTATCAGGTTGGGGTGGCTGATTTCACGGCCGATTTTAATATTTTCGGTGACGGTAAAGCCGGGGATGAGCATAAATTCCTGGTGAACCATGCCGATACCCAGCTCCATGGCCTTCAGGGGGGTGTCGATGTTCACCGTTTCCCCATCCACCTGGACCGTGCCTTCAAAGCCGCCGGTGGTGTGAATCACCGGCATTCCAAACAGAATGTTCATCAGGGTGGACTTGCCGGCCCCGTTTTCCCCCATCAGGGCGTGGATCTCCCCTGGGCGGATGTGGAGGCTGACGTCCTTCAGCACCTGATTTTCGGCGTACTTTTTGGAGATATGCTCCATTTGCAGGACATATTCCCGTTTTTCTGCCATCTTTTCCCATACCCCCTCTTGTTGTTGTCGCGGCCCGCTCCAGGCAGGCCTCCTTCCTGTGGACCACTGATCCAGTCCCACGACCCCTTGGGTCCTTGGGATCGGATCAATCGTCCACCCTGTCCTTCCGGCGGTAGCACCACGGCCACCGGCGAAAGACAGAATAGGCTCCGAAAAATCCCGCCGGTCTGCCGAATTGAGGCCGGCGGGATCGCTTTCACTGCTTTGCTCGTGGCTGTTAGACGGGATTTAGAAATCGACGAAGTCAGCCATGACCAGGTAGTGGTTGGGAACGGTGGTGCCGTTCTCCTCATAGTTGGTGAGGGTCATCTTCATGCCCTTGGTGAAGTGCTCGGCGCACTCGGCAATGGTCTCCCGAATCACGGCGTCGTCCACGTTGCCGTTGGTCTTGCCGTCCAGCACCTTGCGGGCGTACTCAACGCCGGCGTCGATGAAGAGCATGTTGCAGGGCACGCCCCAGGTGGAGGCACGGCCGTGCATGTTGTACTCCTCCGCCTTGGCGGTGAGCTGCTCCATAATGTACTCCACATCCGCCTCATGGCCGGCCATGTTGATGTTCAGGGCGGCGGGATAGGCGTGGAAGGGGGAGGGGCAGCACTGGAGGGTGTAGATGGCGCCCTGCTCAAAGACCTGACGGATCAGGGGCTCCTGCATGCCGCAGTTGGTGGTGAAGAAGCTGGTGTCCTTGCCGTACTTCGCCACCTGGCGGGGAACATCTTCCATAATGAACTGCTGGGCGCCGGTGATGCCGCTATCGCCAGTGGGGTCGGGAGCGGTGACGTCAACCAGTTCGATGTTCTGCTCGGCGCAGTACTTCTTCAGGTTCTCGTGGCGGGCCACGATGAGGGCGTAGCTCATGTGACGGGGGAAGGAGTAGTGAATCAGGGTCTTGGCACCCTGCTTGGCGGCCTGGGCGGGGATGGTGATGCCGCAGCCGGGCTCATCCACCTGGAGGACTACATCGGCCACAGGGTCGATAACGCCGGGGTCCTCGCCGGGGGTGCCGACGATGAAGAGCATATCCGGGCGGGTCTCACGGACCTTGGCGATGGCGGCGGAGGTGGCAGGGATGGCCTGGCACCAGACAATGGCCTTCACATCGGGGTCGGAGGCCAGGGCCACCGCGTTGGAGATAACCGTCTCGGTCTCGCTGGTGAAGTTATCCGGATAGGTGGTGGTGACGATGAGGTCCGGATACTTCTCCTTCATCTTGTTGGCCTGGGTGATTTCCTCGTCACCCTGGGAGGCGGTACCGGTGATGATACCAATTTTGTAGTTGGCAGGGGCGGGCTCGTTGTTGTCGCCGCCGCTGTTGGCGGGAGTGCTGGGGGAGGTGGGAGCGGGATCGCTGGAGGGCGCAGGATCGGCGCCGCGGCAGCCGGTCACAGCCAGCACCATCAGGACGGCCAGCACTAGGGAGAGAATTCGCTTCTTCATGTGGGGTTCCTCCTTGCTTTCTCTTACTGGGCCTCCACCATCCCCTCCCTCCAAACAGCGGGGATAAGGATGCAGAGACCGGGCCTTATTGCCGGAACACCCTGGTAAAGTGCTACAGCGCTAAGAGCATGTATCCTATTATAAAGGATAAAACATCGTTTGTCCAGCCAAAAAATGATTTTTGTTTATTTTATCCTGCATTTTCTTTTTAAAAACCCTTATTTTTGTATCGCCCGGAGTTATTTTTTGCATTTTTACTTTTTGTTTTTGCAAATTTTTCCCTTCCCTTCCTCCGGCGCGGTTGGTGGACTCCCCAGCAGCTGTAAAATCGTATTTTGAAAGCCCTTTTCTTACTATTTTGCTGTTTCCCACAGGAAAACACTTCTCCTTTTGGAGAATGTTACAATTTTTGTTTGCTTCTTAAAATTTTAGTTGAAATCTCTTCCCCGGCGTGTTATACTGGGTGCCAGAGGGAAACACTTGGCCTAGCCGGGTGTTTGGGCCCGTTTTGCGGGCCGCAAAGAAAGGAAAGAAAGTTCGCTTCCCTTGCTGGGAAGCAGTCTCAAGGTCAACCGGCGAAGGAGGCCGGACTCCCCCGTGGATAGCCGATAAAACTGAATAAGGAGGGCTCCCCCATGAAATCCATCGATGAAATCCTCCCTTTCCTCTCCTTACTCATCGAGGGGATGGCAAAACATTTTGGGGAAGGCTGCGAATTTGTAGTACACGACTATTCCAAGGATACTTCTACCATAGTGGCAATCGCCAATGGCGAAGTCACCGGTCGTTCTATCGGCCATGGCAACGAAAAAATTGGCTTGCCGGTGATGCGGGGCACCGAGGAAGAAACTGGGAATTTCAACACCATTTCCCAAACCCCGGATGGGCGGTTTCTTCGCTCCAGCTCTATTTACCTGCGGGGAGAGGAGAATGAGCTTCTCGGTCTCTTCTGCGTCAACTTCGATATCACCGAGCTGATTCGTTCCCGAAACTTTATCGAGCAGTTTATCCACCTGGACCTGAACGATTCTCATCGCAAGCAGATGCAGTCCGCCTTCTGCGACAATGTAGACGACTTTCTGGTTGGGATGATCAACGAGTCCATTAAATATGTCGGTGTACCGGTGGCCCATATGACCCGCAACCAAAAGATGGAAGGGATCAATTATCTCAACCGTCGGGGGGCTTTCCGGGTAAAAAACGCCGCGACTACGGTTGCCAAATATTACGACATCTCCCGTTACACCCTCTATAACTATCTCAACGATATCGAGGGTACCCGCGGGTAATGAAAACGCCATCTTCTCACTTTCCCATACATACGGAAAAAGCACCGTCTCCTATCCCAGGACCGGTGCTTTTTCCGTTTTTCTCTACTTTTTTCTTGCGAAAGAAAAAAGTAGCAAAAAAGAACGGCTACAGTTGTTGCAGGCTTTCAGCCGGACTCCAACGGCCAGCGCCAACTGACCCTTCCCCTTCAAGGTTGCCGCTTGGTGCACGCAAAAGGCACAGGCATCTTTCTGCCTGTGCCCTTGTTTTATTCACTTTTGGCCTAGATCTCGTTCAGTTTCCGGTGTTTGGGTTTTCCGGTTGCTGCCTACAATCTATGGTCTGCGGTCCTACCGCTTTTCTGGCTTTGTGTCTGCCTTTTTTTGCGTTCTATCTCCGGGAATTAGCTCCCGTCCCATTCCAGTCACTGGGTCAGATCCGTCCAGCCTGATGGCGTCTGCCATCTCCCAGGGGATTCCCCCTGCCTGGGTGCGAAGCCTGCCGCTGGCGCTGGGGTCTTATCAGAAGTTACGGAACACGAAGGCAGTCCCGGACTGACGGTAGCCAGTCCCAAAGCCCTGCTGGGAAACCGTGTCCATTGGACTCACCTCTCTTCCTCCAAATTTTTTCGTGGTCCTTGCCAGGAACTGCTTAGTACATTGGGCTCGGTCCTTTCGCTTTTTCTTCGCAGCGCTTAAAGTACCTAGTACATTGGAGTATCCCTTTCTTCGGTCCACTTTTCCATTTGTACAGAAACTGCCAGGTACATGGGAACCAGTCCTTCCTTTCGGCTTCTTGGCTTTCTCCATTTCCTTTTTGTTTCTGTCTATAGAATACCACAACTCTTCGCTCTTGTCAATAGAGATAATTTTATTTCATAAATAATTCATATTTTAGATAGATTGAACAGCACATCTTGTGATGGCAGCGGATGGGATACAAAATGTGGGGTCAGGGGGTGTAGGAGTTTCCGAATCCATCCACCCCCATTGGGGGGAATAGCTCGTCAATATGGGTCTCTAGCATGGCGGCCAGTTCGGGGATCGGATAGAGGGCCCCCACCTCAAACGCTATGGAGTGCATAGCCTCCCCCAAAGTAGGGATGAAATATTCCTGGGTATCATCATAGAGCAATGCGCCGGTGGCAAAATAAGGGATATCGCAGAACTTCAGTTTTGCGGTGGCCGGATCGATCTTTCCCACCGCAATCGCCGTTTCCAGCACCTCTGGGGTACGGAAATCCTGGCGGAGCTGGGCACCCGCTTCCGCCGTAAAATCGCTTTGTCCCTGGATGGCGAAATCCCCGTCGGAAACATCCACGCTGCCGGCAAGGGCTTCGTCGCTATCATACACCAGGGCGTAATACTCCTTTTCGAACCGAAGAAGCCCTTCCAGCTTTTCCCCGTCTTGCAGCTTTTTACAAAGTTCCAGCATCGTTTCTTTGCTGGTGCTGTCGGTACTATATCGGGGGATCAGCCGTCCCACCGTCAGTCCCGTTTGGAAGGTGTCCACTACCTCCGGGTGGTCATCCAGGTAGTAGCTGTCCATGATGCTGTCTACTGAAGTTTTCTCCTTCTCTGGCTCCTGCTGGCTGGAACTTTCTTGCGGCGGGGCGGAAGGAGTAGACGGAGCAGCAGGCTCCTGGGGGGTACAGGCGCAGAGGAAAACCAGCATCAGGGCCAGCAGTGTCAGGGAGCGTTTCCCATGGTTTTTCTTCACAGTAATGCCTCCTTTGTGCTTTCTATAGAATAAAACGATGGACAGGGGCCTTTTATTGCAGAAAAAGCGCCTGAAATCCGCTGGGACTTCAGGCGCTTTGCATTTTTGCTTACCCGGGCGCTTAAACCAGCTCAATAATAGCCATCTCGGCGGCGTCGCCGCGGCGGGGACCGGTCTTGATGATGCGGGTGTAACCACCGTTCACATCCTTATACTTGGGGCCCAGCTCGTCGATGACCTTCTTGGCCACGGTCTCCTTGGTGATGTAGGAATACACCTGGCGCTTGGAGTGGAGGTCGCCGCCTCCTGCAATGGTAATCATCTTCTCGGCCATCGAACGGACCTCCTTGGCGCGGGTTACGGTGGTCTCGATCTTGCCGTTCTCCAGCAGGAAGGTGACCATCGCACGCAGCATAGCCCTCCTGTGGTCAGAGGTTCTACCCAGCTTTCTGACTCCTGGCACTGTTAATCACTCCTTATATCCTTGTTTGGGGACCCGCGTCCAAAAGTGGCCGCGGGATGTTTGTTGGGGGTGCGGCCCCGTTATTCCTCCGGGGTACTCAGGTTGAAGCCCAGCGCCTCCAGCTTGCTCATCACTTCCTCCAGGGACTTTTTGCCCAGGTTGCGGACCTTCATCATCTCCTCCGGAGACTTGTTGATAAGGTCGCCCACGGAATTGACGCCGGCGCGCTTGAGGCAGTTGAAGGCGCGAACAGACAGGTCAAGCTCTTCAATGGTCATCTCAAGGACCTTGTCCCTACCGGTATCCTCTTTCTTTTCCATGATCTCGGTAGAACCCACCTCGTCGGAAAGCTCCACAAAGTGGTTGAGCTGTCTATTGAGGATCTTGGCGGCAAGGCTGACCGCTTCTTTGGCGGAGATGGTCCCGTCGGTCCAAACCTCCAGGGTCAGCTTGTCATAGTCGGTAATCTGTTCCACCCTGGTATTTTCCACGCTGTAGTTCACCTTCAGCACCGGGGTGTAGATGCTATCCACAAAAATCGTTCCCACCGGCGCCTTGTCCCCGTCCATCTGCTTGTTGCGGTCAGAGGAGACATAGCCCTGGCCCTTTTGGAGCACCAGCTCCATGGAGAGCTTCGCCCCTTCCGCCAAGGTGGCAATGTGCATACCGGGGTCCAGCACCTCCACCTCGGAGGATCCGGAGATGGAGCCAGCGGTGACCTCGCATTCGCCCTCTGCGGCAATCTTCACCCGCACGGGTTCGTCGCAGTAGAGCTTGGCGGTCAGTCCCTTGATGTTCAGGATGATCTCGGTGACGTCCTCCTTCACACCGGGGATGGTGGAGAACTCGTGCTGGATGCCATCGATCTTCACGGAAGACACGGCCACGCCAGGAAGCGAGGAGAGCAGCACCCTTCTCAGGCTGTTGCCTAAGGTGATCCCAAAGCCTCGATCCAGGGGGTCTGCCACGAACTTGCCATAGGTGCCGTCGGGCTTCAGCTCCACTGTTTCGATCTTGGGTTCAATTATTTTGACCATGTAGAATAACCCTCCTTGTCAGACAGTCGTCTCTTCTTCCCATAGTGAACGATAGACAAATCCACAGCGGATTACTTGCTGTAAAGCTCGACGATGAGGTGCTCGGCAACGTCAAAGTCGATGTCCTCGCGGCTAGGAAGCTCCAGCACGCGGGTCTCCATCTTGCCAGCGTCCACATCCAGCCACTTGGGGGTGGGACGGGAGGAGTTGGCCTCCACGACGGCCTTCAGCTTCTCGGAGGAACGGCTGCCCTCGGCAACGGTGACCACATCCCCAGCCCGCAGCTGAATGGAGGGGATATTGGCCTTGTGGCCGTTAAGGCGGAAGTGATTGTGGCGCACCAGCTGGCGGGCTTCCTTGCGGGAGGAGGCAAAGCCGCTGCGGTAAACCACGTTGTCCAGGCGGCTCTCCAGAATGCGCATCAGGTTTTCGCCGGCCATGCCGGGCTTGCGGGAGGCCACTTCAAAGTACTCCCGGAACTGGCCCTCCAGCACGCCGTAGTACCGGCGGGTGGACTGCTTGGCGCGCAGCTGCACGCCGTACTCGGACTGCTTGCGCATCCGGGCCTTGCCGTGCTGGCCGGGGACGGCCTCGCGGCGGGTGACGGCGCACTTGTCGGAATAGCATCTCTCCCCTTTGAGGAACAGCTTCTTGCCCTCACGGCGGCAGAGTCTGCAGCTTGGTCCGGTATATCTTGCCATAGTTAAAACACCTCCTGTTTATACTCTGCGGCGCTTGGGCGGGCGGCAGCCGTTGTGGGGCACGGGGGTCACGTCTTTGATGAGGGTGACCTCCAGGCCCACGGCCTGGAGCGCCCGGATGGCGGCCTCGCGGCCCTGGCCGGGACCCTTGACGTACACCTCCACGCTCTTCAGGCCGCACTGCTCGATGGCGGCGTTGGCGGCGGTCTCGGCGGCGGTCTGGGCGGCGTAGGGGGTGGACTTGCGGGAGCCGCGGAAGCCCATCTCGCCGGAGGAGGCCCAGGACAGGGCGTTGCCCTGCATGTCGGTGACGGTAATCATGGTGTTGTTGAAGGAGGAGCGGATATGCACCTGACCCTTCTCTACGTTTTTCCGCTCGCGGCGGCGCTTGATAACTTTTTTGTTAGCAGCCATGTGACTTATCCCTCCTTACTTCTTCTTGTTGGCAACAGTGCGCTTGGGACCCTTGCGGGTGCGGGCGTTGGTTTTGGAGCGCTGCCCGCGGACGGGGAGGCCCTTGCGATGGCGGATGCCACGGTAGCAGCCGATTTCGGTCAGGCGCTTGATGTCCATCGCCACATTGCGGCGAAGGTCGCCCTCGACGGTGTACTCGTGGCTGATGATCTCACGCAGCTTGGCCTCCTCGGCGTCGGTCA
>OFFX01000484.1_pt1 | contig 34012 bp, 30 predicted proteins | sample 1521511 | NCBI WGS metagenome assembly OFFX01 (sample SAMEA3504125, study PRJEB24116) | mouse gut metagenome | biome: mouse gut; feature: mouse-associated habitat; material: faeces | place: Denmark | collected 2011
TGGTTATTTTCTAAGGTTTGGGCTGGTAAGCACAAACTTTAGCAAAATAAACAACAACTAACACATGTGGGAGCGTAAATTCATAGCCAACACGCTTTCGGCTGCACAAAAAGAGTCTTTTATACATGTGCCATATCTGGCACCCTATTATGGGCGTTACCGCCCTTTTTCTTATTGATTTAATAACAAATGCTATTCTGTATTTTATAAATTTTATGTTTGTAATATTGTGTATAATATACAATAAATCTAAATTATATTTTTATTTATTTGTGCAACTTGACAAAATTTATTTTTTATTATAAAATTTAATCATAGTTAATTGATGCTTTTTTATTACAAAAGCTCTAAGTAAGATAATATATCCCTAACCAGCATGTAATGGTCATGACAGTAGCCAGAGGGATGACGCAGCGTGAGAGGCTCGTCACTTTTAAGTAATAAGTATTCTTTTTTCAAGAATCTAAAGTCAATGTCTATATCCTTGAACTAGCTCGTAACAGTCGAGACGGATGCAAGAAGGATTTTCAGTCTAGGCAGGATTACAGATCTAAGAGCTTAATCATTTTCCCTGATTTTCTCAACTAAATATCTGCAAATGGCAAACGCTATTTGAAAACATCCTCTACAATTTAACGAGGTCTTTTTTGTTTTACACAAAATTAGATTCTCTTTATATAGATAAAGAAGCCAGGTAGCTTCTGGATGTTATGTTCCATGTTTCTTTGGTGAAATGTGTGCATATAAAGTAACTCGTAAATTTTATTTTTTCACAAGCCTGTCTATTCCCATGGTAATAGGCAAAAAAGGCTCACCCTGACCATGCTTTAGATTTTAACGAATCTAGGGAAATAAAAAACAGGAGGTAAAGAGGTTATGAGTAAACAGTATACTCAGCGGTCGCTTGAAGAGCGGCAACAACAAATGACAGAGATTTTACAGAATCTAGAAAACGGCGTGAAAGAGGTATTCACATCAGAAAACTACATAAGGTATTTGGATACTTTTAGCAAATTTCATAACTACAGCTTCAATAATACCATTCTTATCCTGATGCAATGCCCAAAAGCCAGTTTTGTAGCGTCTTATAAGGACTGGACGGAGAAGTTCAACAGAATCGTAAAGAAAGGTTCTAAGGGCATCCAGATACTTGTTCCTACACCAAAGAAGATTTGGGAAGAGGAAGAATGTACCAGACCTGACGGAAGCAAATACAAAAGGAAGATCGAAAAGCGTAAGCTCTACTTTAAAATTGGACACGTTTTCGATCTGAGCCAAACAACTGGTGATGAACTGCCGAGGCTTACACAGAATTTGGAATTTGATACACCAGAACTGAATAAGCTGCTTAATTCTTTACTCGCAACATCAGAGGTTCCGATCCGTTACGATTACGACCTCAAAACAGACACAGATCCAAATGGCTATTATAGTCTTGTTAAAAAAGAGATATGTTTAAAGCCTGTTCTTTCGGCTTTACATAAGCTAAAAACCATTATCCACGAATATAGCCATTACTATCAGGAAACACTTTTCAAAGAACACACGAAAGACTTTGATCGTGACACAAAAGAAGTTGTTGCTGAAAGCTGTGCTTACTGCGTTATTGAAATGCTGGCGAATGAAACAAGTATGGAAAAATTATCCTCAGAAGAATATTCCTTCGGGTATATAGCGAGCTGGGGAAGTAAGGATTTAAAAGAATTAAGATCAACTCTGGAAATGATTTCTAAACTCTCTAACCTGATATTCGATTGGGTTTCTAAGCAATTTGTTGTTTCATAAAAACTTTTACTCATAAGCGCTTATCTCCAAGATTGGAGGTGCCAAATGGGTAAAAAATCAAATATTACACACCAATGTTTAAAAGAACTGAATAAGCAGAAAAAGTTTGGCGAATCCAAATTTGAAGCAAAACAGGCCGCAAGAAAAGCTGGCGAAAACTCTGCAACTGTAAGAGGCATCTACAGCACTGTTACATTTAATTCTTATGTAAGAGTATGTAAACAATTCATAGCTGAGACGATTGCAAGCCACAAGGAAGTCAAAACCTTTAAGGACTGCAAAAAGTATGTGCCTGAATTTCTTCAAGACAAAGAAGATAAAGGACTTTCAGCTTGGACTCTTGCTCAATATGGTTCTGCTCTTGCTTCTGCCTATAACTGCAGGAAGAATGACTTTGGCTATGATTATCCTGTCCGTCACAGAGCAAATATTAAGCGTTGTAGGGGCGTTAATTCTTCCGATTACCGTTCCCCAGAGGAACGCTGGGATACCGCTAAAATGGTTCTTAAAGCCACAGGATGCCGCAGAACGGAAGCTCTTAGACTTCGCATGGAAGATTTCAGAGAAGCTCCTGACGGCAATTTAGAGGTCTTTAAGCGTGGCAAGGGCGGCATTGAGCGTTGGTGTTTAGTAAATCCAAAATACGTTGAGGAACTAAGAGAATATTTAAAAACTGCTGAAACACATCCTGTAAACGGAGAAAACAGGCTGTTTTTAAAAGCGCAGTTGCCGAGTGGCTCAATTCACGATATGAGAGCTGATTATGCCAGGGACTTATATCAGTATTTTGAGGATCGTGGCGATGTTGCTACTGGCAAAATATATCACTGTAAAGGGGATATGCTTGGGAGATCTTTTGATAAAGGCATACTTTCCGCAGTGAGCTATAACTTACAGCACTCCAGGGATAACGTGGTAGTAAATCACTATCTTTGGAAGTAGGTAAAGAAAAGAATTAATAAAAAGTATAGATTAAGGAGAATAAAAAAATGATTCAAGTAGATAAAAAAACGCTCAGCCAGCTCCAAATCGCAATGAAGCTTGACGAGTACAAGTACGAAAAAAGTAACCAACAATATTTTGAGAGTATGCCCACCATTGGCTTATTCGATTCTCAGATTATATTCATCAATAATTACATTGAAATATTAGAGAAAAAGAATGACGAAAAAGCCAAAGAGTTTGCAGAAATGTATGCAGACATCAAAAGGGAAAATGACCGCTATCAGGAACTTCTTAAAGGCGGATCCAAAAGCTCTCTTATTAAAAAGTATGCCCGTATGACTGGATACCTTATCCGTCAGATGGATAAATACAATACCCAATATTAATTTATGGAGGACAAAGATATGTATGAAAAAATGAAGAAAGAATTATTAGAAGCATTAAAAGACATGCTTGCAGACAGCTTTAAAGTTAAGACTTATACAGTCTTTAAAAACGGCAAAGAGGCAGAAGCATTCCTTATCACAGAAGAAGATTCAGCAGTCAGCCCTACATTCTATTATAAGAACTATCTGGATGATTATATGAAAGGTGTTTCTGTAGAGGATTTGGCAAAAGAAATTGTCGCAGCTTACTTTTTTGCATCACAACAGTATAGCTTTAATGCCACTGATTTCAGAGACTTTAACGCTCAAAAAAACAGGATTGTTTACAAAGTTGTAAATGCAAAAGAATATGCCGATCAGCTTCCAAATATTCCCCATGTTGAGTTCTTTGATTTGGCGATTATCTTCTATTGCATCATTAACATAAGCAAAGAAGAAAGTATAAGCTATGTTATTACAAATAGCTTGCTGGAAATATGGGGAATTTCAAAGGAAGAACTTTATGAGATTGCCCATCAGAATTTCCCAAAGGTACTGCCTTTACAGATTTCCCCGATAACGGAAACAATTTATGAAGGCTTTAAGGACAGAGGGCTTATGGAAGAAACTATTGAAACCCTTCCAGATGACTTTATATATGTAGTGACAAATAAATACCAAAAATTTGGCTTTGCGAACATTTTCTATCCTAAGCTGCTTGAAACCTTTGCAAAAAGATTTGGTTCTTTCTACATCATCCCCTCATCTACAGAAGAAGCATTGCTTTTTCCAACTTCAACAAATATGGGAGTGGATGAAATCAAATATATGGTAAGGACGATTAATGGAGACAAAAATATTATCCAGCCAGATATATTCCTTAGTAACAGCATTTACCATTATGACGCTGAAACTGGAAAGATTGAAGCATATCTTTGAGACAAACATTTTAATCAAGCAATAAAATACAAACATATTTCAAAAAAGCAGAAAGGATACAGATGTTCATTAATGAGTAAAGCTGCGCAGCTACTGATGTAAGCGGTAAATGTAGATCAAAGTATTAGAATTATTCGCTGGAACAAGAAGTATCGGCAAAGCATTTGAAGCAAAAGGGCATGAAGTTTTCAGTATCGAATGGGACAAGTCTTTTGAAAATATTAACTTATATATGAATATCAATGAGATAACAGCAAAGGACATTTTAGAGAAGTTCGGAAAGCCTGATGTTATTTGGGCAAGTCCAGACTGTACCACCTTTTCGATAGCTGGAATAAGCCATCACAGAAGAAAAGACCCATACACAGGAAATTTAGACCCTATTAGCGATTATGCAAGGTTTTGTGATGAAGTTGATAAACATGTTATTGCCCTCATCAAAGAATTGAATCCTGCCTATTACTTTATTGAAAACCCTCGTGGTGGCATGAGAAAAATGTCTTGGATGCAGGATATGCCAAGATATACAGTCACTTATTGCCAATATGGTGATACAAGGATGAAACCAACAGATATATGGACAAATCATCCTGCCCCTCAATTCCTACCGATGTGTAAAAACGGCGATTCCTGCCATGAATCTGCCCCCAGGGGAAGCAAGACTGGCACACAGGGTTTAAAAGGCAGTATTGAGAGAAGTATTATTCCCACAAAATTATGTGAGCATATCGTTAAAATTTGTGAGGAATACATTTTTTAAATCAAGATGAGATATTTATGCCACCATAATATCCCAAACAACTAAATATAGAAAAAATACCCTAACAGAGAAAAGGAGAAAAAACTATGATTAAAACAACATTGAATTGGACAATTAAGAACTTGAAATCAATGCACGACAGTAAGGAAACATTGAATTTTGATCACCCTATCCAGAGGCAGTCGGCACAGTGGACTAACCTTCAGCAGAGCTTACTTGTACATAGTATTTTGGCAAATTATCCTGTTCCTGCGGTTTATGTTGAAAAGACAGATTCTGCCGAAACAGACGATAAAGGAAAAGCAATCTATAAGTATTCTGTACTTGACGGTAAGCAGAGAATGACAACTGTTTTCTCATTCATCAACGGCGAGTATGCCTTAAATGAAGAAACGCCTGCCGCTGAAATCGAAGGCGAAACCTATACACTTGCTGGCAGAACCTTTGAGGAACTGGACGAGGATGTTAGGCAGGAATTATTACGCTTTAAGTTTTCCATCTTTGCGTTTGAGGATGCAACGGATGACGAGATCGAAGAAATTTTCTTCCGTCTGAATAATTCGACACCACTTAGCAAACCGCAGAAGGCAAGACCTCTTATGGGTACTGAAAATGCAAGGTTTATCAATTCCATTCTGACTGGCAGCTTTTTCACAGAAAAATGTAATTTCAGTAAGCTCCAGCTCAGGAAGTCCGATGACATGTGTACCCTTTTACAGAGTATGATGCTTTTAGATCATAAGTACAATAATTACGAATACGCTTCCATTTCCGCTGATGAGGTCATGAAGTATAGCGCTGCTATCAAAGGCAATTATTCCGAAGAACAGAAAGACCTGCTCCTTGAGATCATTGATTATCTGGACGATGCTTTTGACGAAAAAGAAAAGCTCTTAAAGAAAATTAATGTTCCGATGGTAGTGATTATGGCTGATATTGCTATAAAGGAAGAGATTGAACCTGACGAATTTCACGATTGGTTCTTATACTTCTTTGTAAGCAATAAGGAATACAGCCAGTATTGCTCCAGCGGCTCGATCAAAAAGGAAAAAGTTTTTGGAAGGCTTACCACTATGGAGGCACACTTCACTAAGCACTTCAAACTGGATGCTCCTGCCGAGGCAGAAGCTCTTGAAAGTGACGAAGAAATACCTGAGACAGATTCCACTGGCACCTCCGATCTGGAAGAAAATGAAATCTCTACAGAGGAAACCGCCAAATCTGAGGATAATGAAACCTCTGCCGAAGAAACTTTTGAATCTGAGGATAGCGAAATCTCTACCGAAGAAAACGAATCAGAAGAAACCGCACAGGAAGAAGCGGATTCTTTTATGAATCCTCCTGTAGATGCTGAAACAGAAGAAGCTCCTTTGCACGAAGGATTGTATCTGGTGGAACAGGGCGCATAAAGCTGTACGAAAAATCCAACGAGTTGTTTAGGGGTATTATCACTTTGATAGTACCCCTTTTATTCTAAAAAAGGAGATAACCACTATGAAGCATAAAGTTTTTAAGGCATCACAAAACGCATATATAGAGGTGCTTGAAACAGAAACTGAAGAAGAAGCCAGAGAGTTTTGCGAATCTCATAATTGGGAATTAAAAGACGAAAATGAATTTGTCTGGGAGCTGTATTATGAAAAGGCATAACTCTTAGCTAATAATTTCAAGAAAGATAAGAGATACGTAACTAATATGGATATAAGATTATCAGGAACACAAAAAGAAATAGATAAACTAATTGCAGATTTTGAAAATTATTATGACGTTGTAAGCGTAAGCACTCCTTACGCCAATACACGAAAGCAAGTAAAGTCAAAAGAAGTCAGAGTTTATGTAAAAATGAATATGACCTACATTGACGAAAATGGAAGTCTGCAAAAGATTTAAGAAAGAAAGGACGAGGAAAATGATGGATTTAAAAAATACAGATGTAAAAGAAATAGCAAGATACTTTTCTGGCGAAGTGAATAACTTTCTATTCAAGCCACAGCTTATTGCAACGGAGCAGAAAAATTCCAAAGACATGCAAGACTTAGATTTTTGCTGGATTAAGATTTTAACAAGCAATGAATACAGAACTGACTTACGAAATGAGCAGTCGGCAAAAGTTGGACGCTTACTGGCTACAGTTCCTTTTATCAGAAAAAGACTGGAATCTGTAGGTAACAGCAAAATGATGAAAGTGGCTGAAATTATGTCTTGTGACCATAGGACGCTACAGCAGACCTTTTCCAAGCTCATCTTCTACCACTTACAGCTTATCTGTAATGAGAAAGAATCTGCTGACTTAGCTGAGATACTTGGCGATAGATTTTATAATCTGCCGCTTATCTAAAATTTACGGAGGGGGAACGTATGAGACTTAACCTCTATAATGTAAAAATTAACAGGGAAACCAACCGCACTGAACTTATAAAAGAAAAGGCTGTAAATTACTCCGCCTATAAAAAACTGCAAAGTCCAGAGCATATTGTTGAAGCAGTAAACAGCTTGTTAGACTTGCAGAATATGGCAGAGGAATATGCATATCTTCTTACTCTAAATACAAAAGGAGATATAACAGGGGTGTTTGAAATATCCCATGGCACAGTATCAAATTGTTTAGTTTCCCCACGAGAAATCTTTAACAGGGCTTTGATGATTGGAGCCACTGCAATAATCTTTGTACATAACCATCCGTCAGGCTACCCTGAACCCTCCCATGACGATATACTTCTTACCGAGAGGGTAAAGAAAGCAGGGGAACTGATAGGAATAGAATTATTAGACCATATCATTATCGGTGATAAATGCTTTATCAGCTTCCGTAAGGAAGAAATCTTAGCAAAATTATAAGGAGAATCCTATTATGCAGAAAGAATTATTAGAAGTTTGGGAACAGGTAAAAAGATATTTCAAAGAAAACCTTCCCAAGTACACTGTTTTACAAATAAGGAGACAATCCTGCCGCCCCACTGATTCCTATCTTTATATGGTATCAGCTAAAAAAGACGATGGCACATATGCAGTCTGGACCTGCTGGAATGACAGCATAAAGAGCCTGAACTCTGGGCATTATGACCTGCCAAGCGAAGAATTTTGCGAAAAGCTGATGGATGAATTTTACTACAGTGAAGATTCAAATTGATGCATACGGAAATGGGATAGGGCTTAGTCCTCTATCTCTATCCCATTTTCCAAAGCAAAAATCTTTGTTTGAAGTTTCATATATTGCACATTTAACTTGTGGTTTTCCTCTATAAGCTCGTCCATCACAGGCTCCATGCCTTGAAGGGATGGCATATCCGCAAGAAAACGTAACTTCTTCATTCTCTCTTTGGCATCTTTTTCAGATTCCCCTTTATAGCTATCCAGCCTATGCTGGCAATACTCTTTGTAATACTCAATAAGTGTTCTAATCTCGTTGTCGTTATAAAGCGTTTGTCTAGCTATGCCTGTCATCTGTGAAATATTGTAAATGTCAATCGGATAACGACGTTCCAATGAATCGCAGATTGCCCTCCGCACCCTGTAATTAAGGCTTGCAGAGCTTTCTTTGCTTATATCTACCAGCTTTGTAGCATATGGAGATTTTTTAACTTTCATCGAAAAATACCCCTTTAAATGTTTAATGTAATTTACACATATATTGTGTGTATGTTGTATGTATCATACCATAAAAGCCATTTAGAGGCAATAAAACCATTCACGATTCCAACGCCATACTACAGATTTATGAAAATAAAATCTTCTGTTACGATTTTTATATAAAGATTAGCGCTATTCTTTTGCACCTTGAAAATTTAAGAAAGGAGGAACCAGCATGGAAGTCAAAAGTGTAAAAAAGGCTGTCGGCACTATCTATTTTCTAGTTGACGATAACAATAGACCTATCATGCCAGTCTACCGCTTCATGCTCCATATGCTCAGTAATGGCTTTAGCAGTAATACCAGCAAAACATATGCGCAGCATTTAAAGCTCTATTATGAATGGCTTTCCCTTGTAGGACTTGATTATCACGCAGCAGTCGGTGTCGGGCAGAACAAAAAATCAGTGGTTTTGTCAAACCTGTCAACATTTAAGTTCTGGCTCAAATATCCAGACTATGATGAAAAACTTACTCCCATTAACGGATATGTAGCCAAAAGGCAGGCAATCACTGTAAACCAGATCATGAATGCTATCCTGTCCTTCTACGATTTTTTAGAGTTCGATGAAGGAATAGACACGCTACATCTTTATAAAGAAACACGAAGCAATTCTCAATTTGGCTCTTTCCTATCAGAAATGATTTTGAAGAAGGAAAAGAAACTTACCTCTATTTTAAAGGAGAAAGTTCCCAAAAAGAGAATTGAATATGTCACCAGAAGTCAATATGAACTTCTTTATGAAAAAGCAACAAATCAGCGCAACAGGATAATTATCGGACTTATGTTTGAAGGAGGACTTAGAGTCTCAGAAGTAATTGGACTTAATATTGCAGACCTAAGAGATATTGGCAACAACAAAATCTATATCACAAAAAGAAACGATCCAAATAATCCTGATTCTGCTGTGAAATATGATTCAGAAGGCATTGTATTTGTATCAGATGCTCTTGCCAGGGAAATTAATAACTACCTGATTGAAACTTTATCAGATATTGATACAGATTACGTCATTATCAATCTATACTCAGACACAAATAAATATAAACCCATGAGACGTGACACCATTGAAGATATGGTTTCTAAACTTGGTAAGAAAGTAGGTATCGAAGGACTTCACCCTCATATGCTCAGGCATGGCTTGGCGGTAGATATGCTTCAAAAAGGCTCTGATATGGTGGAAATCAAAGACACCCTGCGACACAAAAATGTCAATACCACCGCTTCTATCTATGCAAAAGCAGATACACCTACAAGACAGGCTGCTATGAAAACATATTACGATAAAGCAAATAAAGAATTTCACCCTGATGGTATGAGTACCGATGAACTCGTAGACTTTTTATTACAAGATATGGAGGATTAATACTATGGCGAAGATTATAGAATTGAAAAGAAAACCCAGTAAGCTGCATAGCGCAGATGAAACTAAAAAAAGTATAACTTGTATAACACCATTAGAAAGCAGAGTAATGGAATTATTAAGCGATGATATTGTTGAACTGAAATCAATCCCCTTTGAAGATGTAAGCAAACGCTTTTATAAAGTAGTGATTGATTTTACTTCAATTAAAAATGATACCTCAAGACAACAATTTAGAGATTTACTTTTTTCCATCTTCTGTCGTGAAGTCCCTTACAAAAGGGCTTCTGACAGAATCTATTATGTTTTAAGACTGGCAAAATTTATGTCAGATATGAATGGCATAACAGAGATTCCTGACGAGGAATTAAAAGAGCTTTTTGGCAGATATTGTGACGAAAATCATTATTACAAAGATTGTAAGAAAATCATTATCACCTGTAAAAATGCCTTGCTTGAAATGTACGATACAAGAAAAGGATTCGAGCGAGACACTTGGGATAAAAGTGTATTTCAATTACCTGAGGAACGTGTCAATAAATCTTCAAGTGAATATACATTCTATTTCAGACAGATTGAAAATGTAGAAAATAGAGAATATGCAAAACTATATATAAAATATCTGCTCGGCAATACAGAACAGGCTCTCTCAACAGCAATAAACTATTTTTCACATATCTGTAGATTTTGCGATTTTATATATCCACAAAGCATACTTGATGTTACAGATAAAGATTTCAGAAAATACTTGGATTTTAAAAAGAATTTATCTGATGATGCCTATAACCATAATATTTCTCGTATATATGGCATGTATGAATACCTTGCAGTAAAGGGAATTATGAAAAATCCTATTCCTGTAAATTTAGGAATGTGCAGAAAAAATGAACGTAAAGCCTGTGATGAAATTGTATCAGAACATGTAATATTACAGATTTTCAATCATTTACACAAAGCTCCATTTAACTATTTGCTTATGTATTTGATTAACTATTGTACAGGTATGAGGCTCTCTGACATATGCCAACTTAGAACAGACTGCCTGTATGAAGATGGCAAAGATGGTTATTATGTTAGACCTTACAACTGCCAGAAAATGCAAAAAGCAATTATGAATTTAATTCCTAAAGCGTTGTTTGAACTGATCCAAGAGCAAATTAAAATTATAAATGCTCTTGATTACAAGGAGGAATATCTCTTTCCATCTGAAGAAAAAAAGAATTACCCATATAATGCACTTACTTTCAGAAATAACTTCAAAAAATTATGCAATGAGTGGGGCATTAAAAATGAAGATGGCACACTTTACAATTACACGACACACAGTTATAGGCGCACAATTTCTACTGACTTGTATCAAAATTATAATGTGCCAATCGTCACAATACAAAAAGCTGTCCTTTGGCATAAGGAAATACAAATGACACTTTCCTATGTAAAACGTCCAGAAGAATTTAGAAAAATGAAAGCTGATAAATATTTTTCAAAAACTGGAGAAGCAGAATTAGCTGAATGGCTGAAAGAAAATCTACAAAATAATATATTACCAAATGGTGTATGTGGACTTGCTCCGAAACTTGGTACTTGTCCTGCTGTAGATGCTTGTCTTTCATGTCCACACTTTATGACATCAAGGAAATTCCTGCAAATTCACAAGGATCAGCTTGCAACAATTAAGTCTAGGCTTGTGATATATGAAGCAAACGGCTGGACACCAAACATTGAAACAGCCAAAAGACAAATAAAAGAACTTGAAAACATCATTCAAATACTAGAGGAAAAGGAGGGAGATAATGCCAGCGAAACAATTAAAATTAATACCAGCACTACCAACCTTTGATATTCCAGATAAATACAAAGACGATGAATGGAAAGTCAAAGAATGGGATATTTATAAAAATGCTCCTGCAAAAAGAAAATCTGACTGGAATGCTCGCTCAAACACCACAGATAATATTTTTAAATTCACTCTCTGCAAAAATCCATTTATTGTAGAAGAATTCAAATATTTCATGTATTACATAATCGAAGTTAAGCAAATCAGAATCAATACATTTGCCGAATACTATGATCGCTACAAAATTCTTGCTGAATATGTCAATACATATATGGTCAATAGTGAGAGTATTCTTGAGCTGGAGGACTTATCTATATTTGAGTTTTTCCTGTCAACACATAAGAAGAATAAAACAACCATTGAAAATGGCACTCAGTTTGTTGGTCAGGAATTTAAGAGAGCAAGCAGAAAGAGTAGATTTACCACATTCATTACTTATGCTCAATCTATAATAAGACAATATTATGAAAAGGATATTCCAGAAACAGAAAAACTAATCTGGCATCCTAAGAAATTGTCTTTCTGTAAAGGCTTAGATTCTGATAAGGTTTTGGATTTTAGAGAAATAAAAAATCCCGCTACTCTAAAAAATGTACAGGCTTTTTGTTTATTCAAACTACGTGATATTACCTTTGGTGCTGTATATGCTTATTTATTTGATATAAAACTATTTATTCGTTGGCTGGATGAAAACAATCCGCTTAAAAGTTTAGCTGATTTAACCAGAGATGTCGTAGAAGAATACTTTACTTGGATAAGGACTGCAAGTGGATATAATTCTCACAAGGCGAATGTTGCCATACTCAATCTAAAAGTATTTTTCGATTGGGGGCAGCTACTTGAAAGAGATAACATGCCACAGCAACAGCTATTTTTGAGTAATGATTATGTTCTAAAAACCAAAAAAGAAAGCAAATATCTTACAGATAAAGAAATAAAAGGATTACTTAATGTCCTTCCACAAATGCCAAAGCTCTATGGTCGAATGGTTTACTGCTTATTATTTCTTGGTATGCGTTTTTGTGAGCTTGCAAAATTAGATGTTAATGCTATTAAACAGAATGACGATGGCACATACTATCTTGATTTATGGCAGTACAAAACGCAAGCGGTTAATGAAAAGCCAATATTTGAAACTACAATAAAGATTATGCTTGCAGAAATTGAGCGAAATAAAAAGCGATTTGGAGAAGAAAAAGTGAAATATGTTTTTGTTACGGATAAAAATACACCTGTCAATATTGGAACAATAAATGAGAACATCAATAAGGTACTTGTTAAAAACAATGTTTTAGGCAGGGATGGAAAGATACTCCACGTTACCACTCATAGATTTAGAGCTACTGTTGCTACGAATCTCATCAGCGAAGGCACAAGTGTTGATATTGCTGCACAATTATTAGGGCAAACAACATTAAGCTCATTAAGTCACTATGCAACTGTTACTACTGATGTTGTCAAAGAACAATTAAGACCACGATTAGAAAAAGATGAAATGCTTATTCGTAATATTGGAAAAGGAAAAGATATGGCAGAAATAATTCCAGAAAAATCTGTTGCTCTTTGTAATGGATATTGTGGTAAAAATCCACTAACCACTCCATGTGCAAAAGCAAATGCATGTTTCAACTGCTCCATGTTCATTCCAAGTATTCAATACTTAAATGCCTACCATATACAGTTATTGGAGATTGAAGCAACTATTAAGATAGCCGAGGCTAATGATTATACTATAATGCTCAAAAAGGCTTTAAAAGAAAAAGAAGCTCTGGAAAGGATTATTTCAAAATTAGAGAAAGGGGATAAGAAAAATGACAGCTAAAGAGAAAAAAATGGCTGGCGTTAAAAAGCACAATGAAGCCGTTAAACAGAAAAAAGCTGATGATGTGAAGAAAGCCATCAACAAGCTAAGAAAAGAAGGAGAATTTACTCTTGCTGACCTTTGTAGAGAGGCAGGTGTAAGCAGAACTTACTTTTCCAAGCACCCAGATATGAAAGAATTGGCTGATAAATACATAACTCCTACTGGATACTGTAAAAACAGAAGTAAAGATTCAGCCGATACTTATATTCAAATTCTCAAAAGAGAAAATAGGGATTTAAAAAAAGCTCTGGATAAAATAAAAAATGACATTGTTTCTGAAAATAAATACAAAGACAAATATGAAGAGGCTTTAGAAGAAATCAAAAAGCTGAAATCGCAATTAGAAGAGGCATATAATCTTAATTTACCAGACCATTTATAATGGCGCCAACTTCACCGCAAAAAGGCAAGTGACTTAGGTTACTTGTCTTTTGCATTTAAAAAGCCTTTAAACAGAGGCTTTCCTACAGGAATTATATAAACCCTGTAATAAAGACCGAAAATAAGGGATTATAGGGGCGGTTGCTCCATATATTCCGATCAGCCGGCTTGGGCGCATCCGCAGGGCTGTGCGGATCAGTTCCCGGACGCCGACAGGCGCTGCGCCGCCAAAGCCTGCCGCCCTCGTTTCCAGGCGTACAAGGTTCTGAATACCGTTTAACTGCAGTTCCGCAGAATCTTCAATTGTAATAACCCGTTCCCCCTGGGGGATAAATTCGGAAAGCGCATTTAAAAATGTCGTCTTCCCGCTGCCCGTGCCGCCGGATACAAAAATGTTATAGCCCGCCTTTACCAGCTTTTCCAAAAACAAGGCCATTTCGTCCGACAGTGAGCCGTATGCCAGCAGCCGTTCTATATTCATAGGTTCTTTTGGGAATTTACGGATCGAGACTGCGGATCCGTCTAAAGAAATGGGCGTTAAGACAATATTGACACGGGAGCCGTCCGGCAGGCGGGTGTCTACAATTGGGGAAGCTTCGTTTACCATGCGGTTCCCGCCCGCGCATATGGCCTGTATCAGGTCGGCCAGTTCTTCCTCTCCCGAAAACGACTTTGGAGATAAATGCAGTTCCCCGTTTTTTTCATAAAAGATCCGGTTTGGCCCGTTGACAGAAATTTCGGTTACGTCCTCGTCCTCCATCAATTCCTGCAGCACGCCGAATTTACGGAATGAAGCAAACAACCTGTCTGCGTACTGCCTGCGTTCCCCAAAGGAGAGCAGCCGCATTTTATCCTGTATTTTAAGTTCTGCTTCGATATGGCCCCACAATTCCCCGTCCGACAGTTCCCGGCTGTGATCCAGTTTTGCCAGCACGGCTTCTTTTAACATCAGATACGCCTTATCCGCCAATTTCCGCCCCTCCATACAAACAGCCGCGGATAAAATCCCCCAGGCCGCCATACAAGCTGCTGTCAAGCGGGCTGCTTTCCCTTGCCGCAGGCAGTTCCCCCGGCAGCAAAAGCCGGGTCATGCGTTTTGCCGTATGCTCTCCTTCCCGGTTTAGGTATTCTAAAAATTCCTCCGTCCGGCAGCGGTTCTGTATCCCTTCTTTTCCGATACAGTAAAACGTATGAAATAACGGCAGCATTTCCGCAAACCCCAAAAAGACCGTTCCAAAATCAACAAGCACCGTATCGTAGCCGCTGCAGTTTTTCAATTCCGCCAGAAACGTTTCGTACAAAGGCTTTGACACTTCCGATAAATGCTCGGGGTTGGCCACAGGCGGGATATAGTCAAAATTCCGGTAACTCTGCCGTATCTTGTGCAGCCCCGTTGCAAAATCATGCCCGCCCTGCATCATTTCATAAAACAAATCGCCGACGTCCGCGTCCGCATCGGCTTTTGTCATCCCATAAAACCCGCTGTGCCCCATCAGGTTGACATATAAAACCTTTCCGGTTTCCCCCAGAATCTGCGCCATGGTCATTCCAAAAAGCATCTGATCCTCGTGGTGCACCGGAGAATAGATCCCAATTAGTTCCGCCGTATTCTGCGGAAAATAACCGGCCTCTTCCGGCTCCTGCTGCCAGAGCATTGCCGAAATCTGGCACATCAGTTTTTCGGCCGGCTGATATTTTCTGACATACAGGCAATCGGCAGGCACAGACTGATCCGTATCTTCACACAGAAAAATACATTTCGCCCGCCCTGAGGTCCCGTTTACCGCCTCCCAGAAAAATGCCGTCATTACAACCGCATCATACGTTTCTTTCCCGCAGCTTTTTTCAAAAGCCTCTGCGCGGGTAAAAGTGCGTATTTTAAAAAACACTTCCTTTTTGCGCACCAGGTAGCCCTTTAACTGCTCCAGGTACGCCTCTTCTTCGTCCAAAAACGCTATGTTTAACTGAACCAACCGTACACCTCCGTTATTTGGGCGCTTACCATACAATAGGATAATACAGCGCTGCCGCCGTCCCGAATAAAATGCATACGGCAAACGCAAACGGTTCCTCCTGCACGCCTTTTGGCGGCCGGTACGGCTCTACCCTCCTGTTTTTCAGACAGTAAGACAAATAACCTGCCGCCCAAAAAAGCCGCGTTCTCTTCCGCCGGTCTGCCGCAAAGGCAAAAACCGCTCCTGCGCACGCAAACAAAACGCTGTAAACCATACAGCTGCACAGTTCTCCCAATGTAAGTATTCCGCCTGTCATGGAAAATAATTTGATATCGCCTGCCCCAAGGACACGCATTTGAAATAAAAGATAAAAAAGAATGACAGGAACCGATATGTTCCTGAGAAAATAATACACACCCCATACCGGGTGTTCCAAAAGGCCAAATAAAAGGCCCGTCATAAGACCTGCGGCAATCAGCCTGTTTGATACCCTGCCGCTCCGAAGATCCTGCGACGCCGCCGCTGTCAGCAAACAAAACAGCAGCCAATGTTTGATACTTCCAATCCACCACCTCGCTTCTTTTGTATAGTTTTGGATTATATCGCCTGATGTCTGATTTGTCTATAGTTTTTTGGAAATTTTTTCATTTTTGTGTATTTTTCACAACATATTATAAAAAAGTATCCCATATAATAACGCCAAGCCGCCTGTGCCAAGGCTTCCAACTGTCAAAACGCTAATCGGGTTAATCCCCACGGAGCCTTCTATCCCGGCTCCGGCCAACAGCATATTCACCAGAAAAATAGCCATAATCCCAAGCACCGTACGCACCAGAAAATTTAACAGCATTTCCGCTTTGCTGCGCAAAAAACCGATTGCAAGCACTACCGCGCAAATTCCCGCTACCACCAACATACTCATTCTTGTATCCATGCTTCACAGCCTCCTGGTTATACTATATTCTTTTTTTTGTGAAATATAACCTGATTTTGAATATTCTGCATTTTATATGACTATAATTTAATTATCAAGTATAACGAAAGCAGGGGATACAATGAAACGGATTCCAAAAAAAAGCGTCCTTCACGACAAACGCTACCACTTGCTGCTGCAGGATTTGAAGCAGACAGAGCACGATCTGGACGCGGCCTACACCAAACTCGGCAGCGTGCTCGAGCAGGATTTGATAGACTGCTATATTTACGAGGTTCAATCTTTGCAGATGCGCTACCGCTTCCTCTTAAAACGAATCAAACAAATAGAGGATTCTTATGCAAAGAATCCTCTGGAAGCATCCGGCTCCTGAAACGTTTCGTTTAAATGATTTCTGCCGTAGGTAAAACCGGCGTATACCTGCTGCGTATTCTGCATCAGAGGCTTTGAATGATCCTGCTTTGCAGCCTCTTGAAACGCCGTATAAAGCTCCGCCAAAACCGCTTCCGCTTCCCCGGCGTCTTCTATACTCTTTCTGATCACGGCTTTTGCCAGCGATTCTTTTGCATACACATACAGGGCGTATAAATTCTTTGAGACGGCATATTGGAAATTCAGCGAACGCGTCAATTCCTCCACCCCGCGCCCCGCCTGCAGAAGCGCCGTACGGAATCCCTCATAGTCGCCTTTGCTGTGGCATTCCTTCGCGTCCGTAAGATACGCAAATATAATATCATAAACCACGACCACCAGCCCGCCGCGGTTCGACTGGCTGATGCGTCTGGTAAAATCTTTCACCTGCTCCTGATTCATTGCGCCGCCCTCTTACTGTAAGAGCTGAAGCACCGTCTGCGGCATATCGTTCGCCTGTGCTAGCACGGATGTTCCTGCCTGCTGCAGTACGGTATATTTGGTGTATTCGGTCATTTCCTTCGCCATATCTACATCTCCGATACGGGAAATCGCGTTTGTCATATCCTCCTCGGACGCGTCCAGGCTTTCGACTGCATATTCCAGGCGGTTCTGGTATGCGCCGATTGCGGAACGGACGGACGACGTAATGGAAATGGCTTCGTCCAGCGTTGAGATCGCCTTTCCGGCGCCCCCTGCCTTCGTTACGTCCACTTCGTCCAAATACAGCGTTTCGCTTGAAACCTTCGGAATGCGCACATCCATCGTCTGATGCTCGTTTGCCCCGATCTGAAGCGTCATTGTCCCCAGATCCGTTACTTCTATCTCTGTCGCGCCTGTCTTTCCCGGCTCTACCATAAAATTCATTTCAAAGCCGTTCATATCCGTAATTTTATATTTATTCCCGTCCGTACTGATCGTCGCCTGCGCTCCGAACGCGCTTGTCAGATCAAGCGCTACGTCCGCATCCTCGCCCGACGTGCTGACCGCGCCGTCCAGTCCCAAAAAGCTGTAAAGATCGTTGTTGCTGCAGGAAATCTCCACAAGGGAAGAATATCCGAACCCATCGGATACGAACGCCAGGGAATCCCCAAACGTAAACGCCTGCTGCAGCGCCTCATAACCTCCGGTTGCGGGAAACGCCTGGAAATCCTGTACGGCAGAAGGATCGACTACCATCAGGCTGACATTCGCCATGCTTGCTCCCTGCCTTAACTTTTCAAATACGCTTGCCTCGTCTTCCCCCTGAGAAATATGGATTTCCACGCCGTTTATAACTACGGTTCCCTCGGGAATGGTCCCGGTGCTTACGGCCGTCATAGTAGTAGACTGCGTAGCGGCGGAATTGATTGTCATTTTATAATCGCCCGGTTTTACGGCGTCGGTAATTGACATTCTGGACGTGCCGTCCGCATAAACGCGCGTATCGGACGTACCGTCCAAAAGTTTTTTCGTATTATACTCCGTATCCCTTGAAATCCGATCGACTTCTTCTTTTAAGGATTCGATCTCCTGCTGGATCGCCTCCCGATCTTCAAGCTGCGTCGTATCGGTCGCCGCCTGTACGGATAATTCGCGCATACGCTGGAGCATACTGGTGATTTCACCCAGCGCAGTATCTGCAATCTGCAGCACGCTGATGCCGTTCGATGCATTTTCAGAGGATTTTGCCAGGCCGTCAATCTGCGCCTGCATTTTGTTGGTAATCGCCATACCGGCGGGATCGTCCTTCGCTTTGTTAATCTTAATTCCGGAAGACAACCGCTCAATGGAAGCGGCAAGACCTTCCTCCGACTTCAAAAGCTGCGCATTGGAAATATGCGCTGACATATTGTGATTAATTTTCATATCTGATACCTTCCTATTCTTCGTCCGCGTCCGTGCAGCGCTCTTACATCCGTGTAAATGCCATTTTCATTTCTGTTTTGTATATCGGCCTAATATTCCAGTTCCTTAACATGTTCTATAAAGCTCTTGGCTATTTTATACAGCCGCGCCGTCTGTACTTCGTACGTTTCGGTTTCAGGCCCGTCATAAGGCCCCGGCTGGGCCAGGTTATTGGAAAACCGGGCAAAATTTAAATTCGACACCTGAGTCACCTGCAAATCGCCCGTTTCTTCCCCAAAGCCTTTTGTAATATCCTGCATATGGGAAGAAAGCAGCGCCTTTGTATCCTGGTTTTCCACCGCCACATAGCCCGATACGCCTTTTTCCTTCGCTTCAATGCATGCGGCTATTTTGCCTGCTTTCGCGGTTTCAAACATAATTTCCACCATGCCCTTCTTTTTGGCCCCGCGGACAATTTTCAAGGACATATTCGTAACCTCGCCTCCCACCAAAACGGGAATGGTATACTGCTCTTCTTTTGCCATTTTCCCGGCAATGGAAAGCTGGGCGTTCATAAGCTTTAACTCCCGGATATCCATGCTCGATACCGGCGCGTCCTCCGAAATCATGGTTTTCATCACGTTTTCCGCTGTTTCCGCCAATGCCTCCTGCGCCGCCGCCATTTCTTTTGGCGTCTTTAGGGCGTTTGCAAAGCGCCCGAGTATTTCTTCTTTCAGCTGCGCAAAGTCTGTTTTTTCCCCGGAAAATACCTCTTCGCTTCGAAACAGCCTGGAAAACACCTGGCTTTTCCTGTTTATCAAACGGTTTGCCGCAAGAATATTGTTTATGGTATTGGGAATCTCATAGCGTGACAAAAAGTGGTATACTTCATCGTCCGCCACAGCCGCCTCTTTTAACTCCGCCAGCTGCCCGTTCATATAGGCGTCGTCAAGCGCTTTTTCCTGTTCCTCTCCGGCCGCGGCATACTCGGCAAGCGCCTGTTTTAACTGCTCCGGCGTATACTGTTCCCAATCCGGGGAGGCAAGCAGCTTCTGCATAGTCACCGGCGTCAGCGTTTCCATAACGTCTTTCATGCAATCTGCCTGGTAAGCCGTTTCAATCTGTTCCGTAATGGACTTCGTCCCGTTCTCCGCTTTCTGGATCCCGTCAAATTCATCGTCCACTTTATAATCCATACCGCTTTTTTTTGCGCTGCGCACTGCGGTTAACAGATTCCGCATCGTAAATTCCGCGCCCTGGCTGACTAACGCCCCAATCACTGCGCCATCTGTTTTTTCTACCTGGTTTATCAGGCGGTATACGCCGATAAAGGACTCTCTCTCCTCCGGGGAAATGCCTTTATCCTGCTCTAATTTCCATAGGTATTCGCTGAACCGCTCCGTGTCCGGATCCGAAATCCGGTTTCGTATTTCCTGCGCATACCGGTTCAGTTCGTCCAAATCCATATCGAGAGGATTTCGTCCCTCGCGGATAAACTCGCGGACAACCGCCGGAGTCAGACTGGCAAAGGCGCGCTGTACCCGCTCGTCCGCGGCTTTCATTGAAAGAACCGACTCTTCCGTAATGGCCAGGCTGTTATATGCAAGAATCCGGACGGCGCGCTTGTTGGCCTCATTGGCCGAAAGCCCCAGATCTTTTAAAATATCTTCCGTATTGGAAAACGCTTTCTGGATGGAATCCCCCAGATCCCGCCTGGGCTGCGTCATCAGGGTTTCATAGCGTTCGCCGGCTTTGTCCAGTTCTTTCTGCAAGGCGCTTCCGGCTTCGTGCAGCCGGTTTACCGTATCTAAGCCCGCGTCAGCAATTCCGAGCACATAGGCGGGCATCTGCTTTAAATCCGTAACTTTCTGTGTTGTTTCTGCAAACAGTTCTGTTTTAGACGGATCCAAAACCTCCCCGTCCTCTTTCAAAAGCGCCGCATAATAATTGTTTTCCTGCTGCTTTAACTGTTCTACCAGCGCCTCCAAAGGTTTGGTGTCAATGGAAATCCCCTGTTTTAGCAGCGCCCGGTTTGCTTCGGTCGTCATAACAAGCCGCGTTTCTTCCAAAATCCGTTTGGCCGTCAGCAGCGAAATAGCCTCTTCGCCTGCCGGCCGGGATGCGCCTTGCTGCGCGCCTTCTGACAAGGCTCCCGAAGCGTCCGTACTTCCTGTCCCGGCCTTCGCATTTTTTATTATGTTGTCTGCCAGCTTGCCCTGCTTGCGCAGCAGCGCGGCCTGTTCCAGGTTTTCGATTGTAAGTTCCAGATTATTGGCCACCAGGTAGGCAAGATCCTCGTCCGAAGCCTCGGTAACCACTTCCACCGCATGCTCCGCCTGCGCCGTTACGGAATATTCCGGCAAAAGCATAGCCTCCCCGGGACGCCCTCCCTCGGCTACCGCGGCCGCAATAGCCAAAGCCGTATCTTTCCCGTCGGGCGGGAGCTTAAGCCCTAAAAGCTTTTGCATATATGTAAAATTATCCGCCGTATACGGAATCCCGTTTTTTATCATCCACACACTGTCCGATATGGCCTGTTCATTCACTTCGCTTCCGGCCGACGCAATCACCTGTTCCATCTGTCCCCGCAGAGCGTCTGCATCAATTTCTTCTGCCGCGGGTTCTAAGGCATTTGTATTTATCGCCGACTGCGCCAGATACAGGTTGTCGATACTCGGCTGCAGGCGGTTATCCAGCATATATTTTATTGCCGCCTCGGAAAGTTCCTTTAATTCCTCTGCCTGCCGGTACGCTTTTAAGCCTTCTGTCATATTTTCTTCGGAAGCCGGAAGTTCTGCGTTTGCAAAGCACTGCTCAAGCTGGTTTACCGCCGCAACGCTGCCGCCGATTGCCTCTATTTGTTCTTTTGTCAGCGAACCTCCCATTTCGGATACGTCCACGCCCGCTTTTGCAAGCTGCACTTTGATTTTATCCAGTACCGTAACAATCGTCCCGCTTTCCGTTTCCTGCACGGAAAAACCGGCTTCCTGCGCCTTACGGTAATCTTCTGCCGTCATGGTATGCGCCATAACCGCCATTTGGTTTTTGCGTTCCGCGGCGTCCATTTTAGCGCTTATCTTTTCTTCAAATTCTTCGATTGCGCTCCTGCCCGCCACTTCGTCCTTCGCATAGCCCGGCTGCCCTGGGCGGGTTGACCTGCCAAGGCTGTCCGCTTTGGCTGCGGCCGTTTTGGAAAAAGATGTGGTGGCTTTTGCTTTTGCAAAAACCGGTTCGTTTTGCACTGGCTGTTCAAACAGCGCTCCGTGTTCTATCTTCATTTGCCTTACCTCGTATTCCGTTAAATTTCCAACACTTTGATTATTATGTCGGCCATTTGTGCAAAAAAATAAACAGAAAAAGGAAAAAGCCCTGTAAAAATACAGGACTTCTTATTTGTTGTGCTTAATAAGAGAATTTAAATACGGCTACGCCGTAGCCCGGCAGCGGATAGGCAAACGAGTAAGGCTTCCCGTCGCACTCCTGCTTCTTTGCCCGGTAGCTGGCCGGACGTTCTTTTCCGCTTCCGCCAAAGCGCGCTTCGTCGCTGTTAAAAATCAGGCGGTACGATTTTTTCTCCGGTACGCCCACACGGTAATCTTCCCGTGCCACCGGCGTGAAGTTGCACACGAACAGCAGGCAGTTTTTGCCGTCCCTGCTCTTTCGGATAAAACTGAAAATGCTGCGTTCCGCGTCGTTTGCGTTGATCCATTCAAATCCTTCCCAGCTGTGATCCAGTTCATGCATTGCAGGATATTTCTTATACATGTGCAATAACTCTTTGACGTATTCCTGTACCTGCTTGTGGCTTGGCGTATCCAGCAAATGCCACTCCAGTTCCGTTTTCTCGCTCCACTCGTGATCCTGCGCAAATTCCTGCCCCATAAATAAAAGCTTCTTGCCCGGATGCCCCATCATAAAAGCATAACCGACTTTCAGGTTGGAAAATTTGTCTTCTCCCAGCCCCGGCATTTTATTTAACATGGAGCATTTTAAGTGCACAACCTCGTCGTGCGAAAGCACCAGGATATATTTTTCACTTGCATTATACGACATGGCAAACGTCATCCGGTTGTGGTTGTCTTTCCTGAAATACGGATCCAGCTTCATATAATCCAGAAAATCGTGCATCCAGCCCATATTCCACTTTAAGGAGAAATTCAAGCCGCCGTCCGGCGCGGGTCCCGTTACCATCGGCCATGCGGTCGATTCCTCCGCAATCATAACGGCCCCTTTATTCCTTCCGGTAATCAGCGTATTGATATGCCGGAAAAATTCAATCGCGTCTAAATTTTTATTTTCCCCGTACTTGTTCGCTACCCACTGCCCGTCCTGTTTTCCGTAATCCAGGTACAGCATGGACGCTACCGCGTCAACCCGAAGGCCGTCCACATGGTAATGCTCTATCCACATCAGCGCGCTTCCAATCAGGAAATTCTTTACCTGGTTGTTGCCGTAATCAAAAATTTTCGTACCCCAGTCCGGGTGCTCCCCCATCCTTGGATCCGCATATTCGTACAGAGCCTGGCCGTCAAATTCGGCAAGCCCGTGCGCGTCCCGCGGGAAATGCGCAGGCACCCAGTCCAAGATTACGCCGATATTGTGTTTATGGAAGTAATTGACCATCCATGCAAAATCCTCCGGCGTACCGTACCGGGACGTCGGCGCATAATATCCGGTTACCTGATAGCCCCAGGAGCCGTCAAACGGATATTCGGATATCCCCATCAGTTCTACATGGGTATACCCCATTTCTTTTACATAATCCGTAAGCGCCCTCGCCACCTCGCGGTATGTATAAAACCCGCTGTCCTCTTCGTAGCCCGGATGGCGCATCCAGGATCCCGGGTGCACCTCATAAATACTCATCGGCTGCTCATCCATTGTTTCACATGCCTGGCGTTTTTTCATCCACGCATCGTCCGACCATTTAAAATGGTCGATATCTACAATACGCGACGCCGTCCCCGGCCTCATTTCCGCAAAATTCGCATATGGATCCGCCTTATAAAGCTTGCGCCCGTCGGGCGTTTCGATGAGATACTTATAAAGGCTGCCTGTCCCAAGCCCCGGGACAAACAACTCATAAATGCCTGCCGTTTCCGGTTCCAGGCGTTTTAATTCATGGGACGTTTCATCCCAGCCGTTAAATTCGCCCAAAACAAATACCTTCTGCGCATGAGGCGCATAAACTGCAAAGCAGATTCCCTTTTTCTTTCCTTTCACCTGCGGGTGCGCGCCCAGCTTCTTATAAATGTCATAATGTGTTGCCTGCCCGAATAAATACATATCCAGTTCCGAAAAATTACCCATACTTGTACCCCTCCGCTTATTTATTATTCTTCAAAGTCTTTTTCTCTGAGGATGATATAATCATTCTCCGTATATCTTCTGGAAGTTAAAATTGAAAACGCTTTTTTCCAGGATTTCTTTTCCGCCTTTTCAATCGCTTCGTCTATGATATCTTTTACCTCCGTTAAGGTGGTCGGCTGATCCAGCCGCTGAATGTTGCTGATGCGGTTATACAGCGCCAGCACCCCCATATTATCTATTTCATAATCCCGTTCATGCGCGTATGTCCTGCCAAATTCCACAAGCTCGTCGCTGGTAAACACAGGGATTTTTATTTTTTCGGTAAATCTTTTTGCAAATCCTTCATCCAGCCTTAACGCATCTTCCAGGCCCACCCGGGTATCTTCCAGAATAATCAATAGCCCGCTGGAATCATGTTCCACAAGCAACGATAATTTAACGGCTGTTTCCCGGTTTAAATCCCCCGCCCGTTCAATCAAAAGACAGCCCCCGGCCATTTTTTTTAACAGCCCGGACAAATCTTTTTCGTTTAATTTTTCCGCGTCAATCTTGCCCAGTTTTAGCTGCGGCCGCTGCACTTCCTTTTGCAGCGCCATAATCAGCCGTTTTGCCAGAATCGTTTTGCCGCATCCCCTGCCGCCCTGAATTACAATATGCCCGGACGCGGAACTCCCTCCCTGGGCAAATCTGGCCAGCGTATGCGAAAGCGTCCGGCAAATCTGCTCCTGCATTCCTGCCACCGGCGCAAAATACGAGAAAATTGCCTTTTGCGCGTCGTCAAAGGCCGTAATCTCCGGCATGTCCTGCGTCTTGGAAGCAGCATTCTGCTCCGGAATAGAACCGGCTAATACTTCATCATCCTCTACAATAATATCTTCCGCATGCCTGTCAAGCGCTTCCGCAATGATTTTTGCCTTTATTTCTTTTGTATCCTGCCTTGCCAAATGCCCCTCCGCCAATTCCTCGGCTGAAAGATCCGGCTGATACAACGGAGTATCGTTCTGACCATCTGTAAGGGCGTCTACCGGAATCCCGTAAAATTCCGCTTCCGCCATCTTCATTTCTTCGGAAAGAACTTCGTCCGGTTCCGGCGGCAGGTTTTTTTGCATTTCCGGAAATTCTTCTGTTTCATCCTCCGGCAGCGCAATTTCCTGTCCGTTCCAGCCATCCGCCGTTCCTCCCGGCGCATAGCCCTGCTGCCCGGCATACTCCATGGCGGCCTCTTCCGGCATTTCGCCCTGCCATCCATTATAACCTGCTGCAGACTCCTCCGGCGCATCGTCCTGCCCATCATAATCTGCTGCAGGCTCCTCCGGCGCATCGTCCTGCCCATCATAATCTGCTGCGGGCTCCTCCGGAACATCGTCCCGCCGGCAGATATCTTCCATGAAGCCTTCTTCCGATAATCCGTACTGCTCTCCGGCATATTCTGCGGCGGATCCTGCTTCCGCCATCCCCTGCCCATAATGATATTCCGCTCCGGAGCCTATCGGCTCTATCTCCTGTCCACGGCGATATTCCGCTCCAGAGCCTATCGGCTCTATCTCCTGTCCGCCAAAATATTGCTCTTGCGGCTCCCCCGGTACAGTTGCTTGCTCTCCGGCAAATTCTGTAACAGGCTCCTTTTGAATTTCCTCCTGAGGAGAGAAATCCCCCACGCCTGTCTCTTGCTGCATTATGCCCTGTGGCGGGAAATATTCTTCATCAGGTTCTTCCGGAGCCGTTTCCAGCGGACCAGAATATCCTTCGCCTGTTTCTTTCAGTTCCGTTCCCTGTGGCAAAAGAACTCCTTCGCCTGTTCTTTCCGGATCCCTTCCATGCGGACGGAAGTTTTCTCCATCCGGCTCTATTGACGTATTGGCCTGCCGCGTATATTCCGCGGACGTATCCACAAACCGGATTTCTTCCTGCCCGTCCGTTCCTAAGACAAACCTGCGGGGTATTCTTCCTGCCGCAGACTCCCTGGCCGCAAACGCCTCATATCCTTCCGGCAGCGGCTGTTCTTCGTAAGCTTCGGCTCTTTCAGGAGGACGGACGTTCCTGGGTATAAAAGGCCTTACCCCCACGCTTCCTTCAAAATTGGGTTTCGCCCGTTTTATTTTGCGCAGCAAATCCGGCTCGGCCTCATTTTCTTCCTGAAAACGGTCTATTTGCTGCTGCAGCATATTGTTCATGCCCGCCATATACCTTCCGGCGCGCTCCTCCGTGGAAACGCCGCTTTTTGAGAGGTATTGTTCACGCAGCCGCTGATCCGGCGCAATTTCCGCGTCCAAACTTGGTATTACATCCACCAGGCGATCCATAATATCTTCGGCTTCCTGCAGCGCTTTCGCTTTTTGAGGCTCCGTCCGCCGCTGTTTTGCAATCTCAAGGGCTGTCTGCGCCGCCCGGCTGGTTCTCTCCCATCCGTTTATGCCCGGGGCAGGTTCCTGTTCTGCCGGAGATTTCATCTGCTGCATACTCTTTTTCAGTTCTTCTTGAAGGTTTGTCGTATTATATTTTCCGATATTCTCCTGTACAGGCGGAATCCGCACGGCGTCCCTTTTGGGATACACTTCTTTGATCCCGTCCCTGCGCTGTTTAAATACCCGGTATTTGTCCTCCTGCGACTTCGTTAAGGGCTGATACAGCATTTTAAGTTCCATTGCCCGTTCCACATATATCCCGTCGCCAAACCATAAAATCAATTTGTCGCACGCGTCAATGCATTTTTCATTTTCACCCGCCTTGTGGTACAGGTATGCCAGTTCAAGCGCCCACTCTTCGGTATATTCAGCCTCATTCAATTCTTCCAGTATCGCAATCCTGGCCTGTATATCGGCCCCCTTGGCTTTGCTGATCTTATACCGCAGCACATATTTCAGATTGTCGCGCGGCGCAAGTTCCACAAATTCGTCATAATATTCCTCGGCTTCCTCAAAATTCTTCATTTTTACGGCAATCTCTGCCAGGCGGTATATGATCATTCTCCCGATCGGCGAACGGTCGTAAGCCATCTGCAGGATTTCTTTTGCCTCATCATAACGTTTCCGCTTGCAGTAAATATCCCCCGCCTTTATTAACAGGTTCATATTACGCACTTTACGCCATTGGATTGTATCTGCAATTTCTGCCGCAGCCGCATAATCCCCTTCGGCCGTCAGCGCTTTCATCTGCTCAAATTTTAATTTGTATTCATATTTATCTATCAATGTATCTCACCTCAACAAAGAAGGCTACTTCTCTTCCTCATACCGGACTTTCCCCGTATCCACATCCACACTCTGCATCTGTATATACTCTCTTGTCCCCTCCGGCAGCTTCCGCCGCCGCAGTACATAAGCTACAATTTCACGGATCAGATAATAAATCACCGCAAACGTCGGCACGCCGAGCAGCATGCCCATAAAGCCGAACAGCCCTCCGCCGACTAAAATTGCAAATACAACCCAAAAAGAAGACAACCCCGTGGAATCGCCCAGTATCTTAGGCCCGATGATATTCCCGTCCACCTGCTGTAAGACAAACACGAATATCAGGAAATACAGCCCCTTTACCGGCTCTGCCAGGGCAATCAGAATCACGCCCGGCACCGCGCCGATAAACGGCCCGAAAAACGGAACGACATTGGTCACGCCCACGATTACCGCTACGAGCAGGCTGTACGGCATCGAAAGCGCCGCAAGGCCCACATAGGCGATTACGCCGATAATCGCGGAATCCAGGATTTTGCCGCTGATAAACCCGCCGAACATCTTATGGCTGACCCGCAGCGTCTCGATGACATGGTTCCCGAATTTGGGCGGCAGAACGGCATAAATGATCTTTTTGCCCTGCCCGATAAACGTTTCCTTGCTTGTCAGAAGATAGATCGCAATTACAAGCCCGATTACGAAATTAAACAGCGCCCTTACAATGCTGATTACTCCCGTGGTGATGGACGCAATGTAAGAATTGACCTGCGGCAGCACGTCCGCCTGCAGCCACTGTTCTAAGTAATTGGTCGCCGTGACCAGCCCGCTGCCGAGCATTTCCGCTATTTTGCTGTCGCCGGACAGCGTGTGTTTGCTCCATGCCACGAAGGAATTGATCTCGGACGGCAGGTTTGTCGCCATTCCCTGTATACTCGTAATCAGTTCCGGGATTACCATGTCAAGAAGCAAAAAGATGACCAGCAGAAAGATCGCGAGCGCCCCGCCCGTTGCAAGGGTGCGGGACAGTTTCTTCGCTTTTTTTTCGCTTTTGACGCGCGGCTTTAAAAATTTTATCAGATACCGTTCCAGAAACATCATTACCGGGTTTAACAGATACGCCGTAATACAGCCCATAATGATCGGCTGCAGTACCGCTACCAGCTTCTGCCAGTACGCCGTAAGCCCGTGGTAGCGGTAAATCAAGAAGAAAAAGAGCACGCAGCAGCATACCGTTACAAACGCTATGACCGCAATCGTAATATATTTCTGTAAATCCCATTCCGGCGGTTGTTTCTTTTTTTTGAAATCCTGCATTTCCTCCATGGAGAACACACCTACTTTCTGTTGTAATTAATCAGGCATCCTTTCAAAATAATGCTTCTCTCGTCGTCGGTCAGCTCTCCCATGGTAAGTTTAAATTCTGTGCATCCCCCGTCTTTTATCACATATGCTTTGAGTTCCGCCGCCGCTTCTTCCACTTCTCTGCGGATATCCGGCAGGAAAATATAGTCCCCGTTCGCAAACGGCAGTTCGCCCGGCTCGATTAACAGGGGCAGCATTCCCCAGTTGATGAGGTTCGAGCGGTAACGCTTGGTTGCGTATTCGTTGGCGATATTGGCCCAGCCGCCAAGCACCTTCTGGCAGGAAGCCGCCTGCTCCCTGGCCGAACCGTCGCCCGGCTTTACCGCAAACACAACGCTCCCGATGCCGACGGTTTTCCGGCTGATATCGCCGAACCGTTCTTTTAAGAAATCCATAACCGGCTTTAATTCCGGAACCGCCTCGCACGGGCAGGTATCGGCTTCAATGGCCTTCTGCGCCTTCTGGATTTCCTTCGCCCGGCCGACATACGCCGGATCCTTCCTGGAAAGCGTAAATTCCGCCAGCCCGAGCGGGTTTGAGCGGTAAGAAGACGTCTCGCCGGACGGGATCAGTTCGTCGGTCGTTGTAACCGGATCGTGGATTTCGGCGGCCACCTTTAAAATCATATGCTTCGGCAGCGGACTCATGTTCGGCCAGTCCTTGATATTTGGCCCGAACTGGATTTCCACGGACGGATCCGCTATGCCCTTGCTGTCAAAAATGCGGTTTTCATAAATCTTACGGTCAAAGAAGTATTTTTTCCCGGAATACGTTACGTCCAGATCGGTCGCCGGGGTCAGATAGCCTTTGTTTGCGGCAGTCGCGGCAATGGATCGGGCGTCCATTAACGCCACGGAAGCAATCTGCCCGTTCTGGATCTTAGAGCCCTCCCGGTTCGGGAAGTTCCTGGTCGAATGCCGGATGGAAAACGCATTGTTTGCCGGCGTGTCGCCCGCGCCGAAACACGGCCCGCAGAACGCGGTTTTTAAAACCGCCCCGGTCTGCATGAGCGCAGCGGCCGCGCCGTTTCTTACAAGTTCCATATAAATCGGCATACTTGCCGGATAAACGCTAAGCGTAAAGCCGTCCTGCCCGATGGAAGCGCCGTTTAAAATATCCGCCGCGTCGCAGATGTTTTCAAAGCCGCCGCCCGCGCAGCCTGCAATAATGCCCTGATCCACATACAGCCTGCCGTTTTTGACCTTGCTCTTTAAATCCAGATCCACCGCGCCGTCAAAGCTGACCTGCGCGCGTTTTTCACAGTCGTCTAATATATCCGTTAAGTTGGCGTTTAACTCTTCAATCGTATAGGTGTTGCTCGGATGGAACGGCATAGCAATCATGGGGCGGATTTCGCTCAGATCGATTTCAATCATACCGTCGTAATACGCCGTTTGGCCCGGAGCCAGTTCTTTGTAGGCTTCTTTTCTGCCGTGGATTTCATAAAACTCGCGCACCGCGCCGTCGGTCTGCCAGACGGAAGAAAGGCAGGTCGTCTCGGTTGTCATAACGTCTATGCCAATCCGGTAATCTACGCTTAAGCCGGCTACGCCGGGACCGACAAATTCCATTACTTTGTTCTTGACATAGCCGTTTGCAAACACTTTCCCGATAATGGCAAGGGCGATGTCCTGCGGGCCGACGCCTTTTACCGGCGCGCCTTTTAAATATACGCCGACCACCTGCGGCATATTGATATCATACGTCTGGCTCAAAAGCTGTTTTACCAGTTCGGGGCCGCCTTCGCCGATTGCCATCGTCCCGAGCGCGCCGTAGCGCGTGTGGGAATCCGATCCCAAAATCATTGCGCCGCCTTCGGCAAGCATCTCCCTGGCATACTGGTGAATGACTGCCTGGTGCGGCGGCACATACACGCCGCCGTATTTCTTGGCGCAGGTTAAACCGTACATATGGTCGTCCTCGTTGATCGTCCCGCCTACGGCGCACAGGCTGTTGTGACAGTTCGTCAGCACATAGGGAATCGGGAATTTCTCCAGGCCGCTTGCGCGCGCCGTCTGGATAATCCCGACAAACGTAATGTCGTGCGAAGTCAGTTTATCAAATTTCACCTGCAGCTTTTCCATGCTGCCGGAGGTATTATGCTCTTTTAAAATCCCATACGCAATCGTATTTTTTGCCGCTTCCTCTTTTGTCATGCCGACGCGGGAAGCATTCTGGCTGGTATCTTCGATTAATTCTGTTCCGTTTACGAGGTATACCCCGTTTTCATAAAGCTTCATCTGCTATTCTCCTTATTCTCGTCTGTCCGTTTTTGTCCGTTTACTACGCAAAACGGCGCTGCGCCGCCCGCGTACAGGTCTGGTTAAAATTATAAAGGCAGCACCGCTAAAAATCAAGGGTTTATCAGCGGAAACGTGATGGATACGGTAAATAAATCGCCGTCGAGCACGATTTCAAACGTCCCGCCCATTAAATTGGTCAGGTTTCGGGCAATCGAAAGACCGAGGCCGCTGCCCTCCGTCCCGCGCGATTCGTCCCCGCGTACAAAACGCTCGCTCAAATCCTGCGCCGTCTGGTGGATTTCATGCGCGGAAATATCTTTAATCGAAAACTCCGCCGTCGCTTCGGTTTTTTTCAGTTCCACATAGATGCGGGTATCTTTTAAGGCGTATTTGGCGGCGTTGTTGTAGAGGTTTTGAATGACGCGCCAGATACGGTTGCCGTCCGCCAGAATAATGACCGGATCTTTGGGCAGGCGCGTTACAATCGTAAGCCCCAGATCTTCAAAAATTTCGTTAAATTCCCCTCCGGTCTGGTAAATCAGTTCCACCATATTGATCGGCTGCATATCCAAAAGGATATTTCCGCTGGTAATCTGCGAAACCTCTACCAAATCCTCTGCAAGCTGTTTTAAGCGCTGGGATTTCTTCTCCAGAATACTCACGTAATTTTCCAGGTTTTCATTTTCTATCTGCTCCATTTTAATCAGATCGATGTAGTTGATAATGGAAGTCAGCGGCGTTTTGATGTCGTGGGATACGTTGGTGATCAGTTCGGTTTTCAGCCGTTCGTTTTTGACGTTTTCTTCTACGGCGGTATAGAGCCCTTCCCCGATCCCGTTGATTTTCTCCGCCAGTTCTTTATAGTCGCCGTCAAATTCCCGCGTGTCAAATTTGTAGTCCAGCTTGCCGCTGCCAATTTCAAGCACCCCTTCCAGTATTTTTTTCCGGGCGTTCGCCAGCTTTAACGCGTCAAACGATAGGTATAAAAATATGGCAAGGCTTCCGGCAAGCGCCCACCGTTTCCCGAAAAACGCGGCTTCCCAGACAAAAAACACCTCCAGAACGGTACAGATAAACAGCCGGATCATCGCCCAGCTGACCAGACGCTGCCTGCGGATGCTTTCCTTTAATATGCGCATGGAACGGGACGCAAGGCTGCAGCTTACAAAGATATCCGCTTTAATGCGCCGGACAAAGCTCATGTAAAGCGTCAGAAGAAATACGTCGGATAAAAATACCAGCGTCCCGGTTAAAATCAGGGAACTGGAAATGGAAAACGACTGGCGGCCCAGCCTTGCGCAGAAGGCGAACAGCCCCATGACAAACGCAAGGAACGCCGCAAATAAAAGTTCCCCCGGAATATAGTCGATGCGGTGCAGGTGGATTTTATCGTCCTCCCCGTTTCGTCCGGTCGCTAAGGTAATATAGATCAGGCTGAGCACAAAGAAAAGCAGGGATACGATTGCCGCCCCAATTCCCGTTTTGACCCAGGGAATATATGTATTATATTCGTCCCGCGCGTCTTTTATTTTATCGTTTTTGGGCAGCGCTTCATCCACCGCCGTAATAAAACTGCCCCCGGCGGCTCCCTGGCTGAATAAGCGCAGGATTTCAATATTGGAAATCCGATCTAAAAACAGGAAGTTTCCCTGGAAGGAAATTGCGGTATCGTCATAATAAAAATAGCTGCCGAGTTCTTTGGCATGGGAAAGCGCTTCTTCCTTGGAAAGGCCGCCCGGCATATTGGTGGAAACGTCCCCGTCCAGCGTAAACCAATAATAGAAGTTGCTGTCCCCGTTGTCGAATTTCAGCTTCATTTTTTTATATTTTTCCGTCTGCAGCTCCGTTTGTTCGGAAGTGTCCTTAAGCTGCAGGTAAATAACCAGATCCCTGATTTCCTCCGCAACCGTTTCCATATAATACGAAGAATGAAAAAAGGAGCTATTGCCGAGATCGCGGAAACTCAGCATACTCCTTTCAAACAAATTGGACAGCAGGGAAAATATGACAATGACAACCATAATAAAGACCATCTGCAGTAAAACGGCTACTGTTTTGAATCCATAGTTGTATTTGCTGTGTTCCATAACATTCCCTACCCTCTGTCTATTTTATACCCGACGCCCCATACGACTTTGATGTAACGGGGTTCCTTGGGATTGATTTCGATTTTTTCCCGGATATGCCGGATGTGTACGGCTACGGTGTTGTCTGCGCCGATGGCGTCGGCGTTCCAGATGCTTTCGTATATCTGGCTGATGGAAAATACCTTGCCCTGGTTTTTCATCAGAAGAAGTAAAATGTTGTATTCAATCGGCGTCAGCTTAACGGGCTCGTCGTCTACCGTCACTTCTTTTAAATCGTCGTTTATGACAAGTCCCCCGACCTGATAAACCGCCTGGTTGTTTTCCGTGGCGTTGCCCAGCTTTGTATAACGCCTCAGCTGCGATTTGACGCGCGCCACAAGTTCGAGCGGGTTAAAGGGCTTGGTCAGATAATCGTCGGCGCCGATATTTAAGCCCAGGATCTTGTCGGAATCCTCGGATTTTGCCGACAGGATAATAATCGGGATGCTGCTTTCTTCCCGGATTTTCAATGTCGCGCGTATACCGTCAAGCCGCGGCATCATGACGTCAATAATCAGCAAATCCGCCGGCTTTTTTTTCAGCTCAAGAAGCGCTTCCTCCCCGTCATAAGCTTTCGCCACCTCGTACCCTTCCTGCTGTAAGTATATTTCAATGGCGTCTACAATTTCCCTGTCGTCGTCACATACGAGTATTCGGTTCATCTTTGTGCCCCTTTCTCTTTTTGTTTATGATTTCTTTCCGAACAAAAACCGCCCTGTATGTTTTTCTTCTTTTTTGGGCTCTTTTTTCCCTTCTTTTTTGCCGGACGTTTTCTTGGCTTTCGCCCGCTTTTTTTCTTTTT
>OFFX01000493.1_pt1 | contig 33662 bp, 24 predicted proteins | sample 1521511 | NCBI WGS metagenome assembly OFFX01 (sample SAMEA3504125, study PRJEB24116) | mouse gut metagenome | biome: mouse gut; feature: mouse-associated habitat; material: faeces | place: Denmark | collected 2011
ACATCGCAGATGGCGGAAAACACCTCGCACTCCCGCAGCTCCGGCACCCGCTCCAGCAGATCACAGCCCTGGGTGGTATGGGTCTTCATCACCTCAAATTCCTCTTTGGTCAGTGTTCCGGGCTTATTGAGGATTTCCTGGGGGATGGCCCGCTTGCCTACATCATGGAGCAGGGCCAAGGTGGAGTACAGCCGGATCTCCAGTGCGGACAGGGCCGGGATAACAGCGGCGGCAGAACAGACCCGCAGCAAGCTGTCGGTCAGGTCCTGGAACTGTACGCTGTGGGGCGCGTGGTCAATAAGCAGCTGCTCCCGGCGCAGGACGGTAAAGGTTTGTTCCATGTTCATGGTCATATCACCTCATAAATATCAAAATGGGGGCGGCCCTCTTTTCGAGGACCGCCCCTTGCAAATGGATCAATAGCCCGTCTTGGGCAGGGTGGGATTGGTTGTCAGCTTGCGCACGATGGTGACCCAGGTGGCCTGAGCGGTCTGCCAGGTGCCCTGGTACTTGCCGCCCACGTCGGCCCGGTTGATGATCTGATAGCCGTTGGCGATGGTGCCCAGGACCTGAACCGTCAGCGTGGGATTGCTGGTGGACTGGAAGCCCACAGGCACCTTGCCAAAGTCCAGGTAGATGTCTGTGACATACTCGCCTGCCTGCATGGGGATGGCGTTCAGAGAGAACGAGTAGCTGCTGCTGGTAATCAGATTGGACGCCAGCACCTGATAAGTCCCAGAGTAGTTGGTTTTATAGAGAATCCGGTAGTGGAGCCGGGCGCTGTAAGTGCCGGTAGTGAATACCGTGGCCCTGGCTGCGTCGGTAGGAATGCGGTCATGCCAGTAGTAGCTGTCCAGAGGCACATTGCTGGTGTTGGCGATGGTGAAATCATACCGCATCTGGCTCCCGGCCAGCACCTCGGCGTTGCCCCGTTTGGTGATAACCACACCCAGATTGGAGGGCTTATCGTAGTCGCTCACCTTGATGATCTGGCCCGAATACTCCAAAGTTTCATCAAAGGTCTTGCCGCTGACCTGCCAATAGGCGGGAGCGGTCACCTCGACGATTTTGTATCGACCCAAAGGCAGGGGCTTGGAAGCGGCGACACCCCGGGCGTCTGTGGTGATGTAGTCCACTACTTTTCCGCTGCGGGCCTCGCTGATTTCGTAGACAGCCCCCTGGAGGGGAGCGCCGGCGGGTGTGCCGGTGACCTCGTTGTACTCGGCGGCATACTTGTGGATCTGGAACTGGCCGGTAATCGGAGTATTCTTCCACTCGATCTCAATGGTCTTGCCCGGCTGGACATAGACGGTCTTATATTCCTTGTCCAGTTCATAGCCGGGGGCGGCCTCCAGCTCGCGGATAAACAGCTTGCCCTTGCCTTGCACAGTGAGGTCGTCGATGTAAATGTACCCCTCATTATCGGTGGAATACTCCCCGATGGGGTTCTTATTCTGGTCATAGACCAGGAATTTAACATCGTAAATTCCCTCGCCGGTGACAGAATTGACCTTATGAATGATGATGCCAGAGAAGGGGGCGTTGGTCACGGTCAGGGTGGTAGTCTTGCCGTCCTGAACGGTGAAGTAGTGGGGCGTGCTGTCGATTTTGAAGCCCTCCGCCGCCTCGATTTCCACAGCGTAGTAGTCGCCGGCGTCCATGGGCAGGAACACCCGGCCATTGTCGCCGGTAGTAATGGTGTCCACCAGCCCGCCGTCCATCCTGCGAATCTCAAAGGTCACGCCCTTAATGCGCTGGGATTTGTCGCTCTCGGAGACCTTAATCAGCTCCAAACCGCCGACAGGGGTGTTGTAGAACATCAAAGTCTGTACCTCACCGGACTTGATCTCAATGCTCTGCGGAGTGCTGTCCAGCACATAGCCGTCCAATGCCTTGGTCTCCTTTGCGGTGATGACCGCGCCGGGCTTCAGGTCAGAGATGGTGATGCGGCCATACTTGTCGGTCTTGTAGATGCCGTTGTTCGGGCCCACAAAAGCGCCGCTGCTGTCCGTAACCAGGAACTCTACCCCGGCCAGACCCTGGTCCTTGCTCCCTTCCACCAGCTTCTGAATCACCAGAGTCTGGGTGGGGGTGTTGTAAAAGGTGAGGTACTGAGTGTCGTCCGCGTTGACCTTCACCGTCTGGGACTTGGTGTTGGGGTCGATGATGTAGCCGGGGATGGTTTCAATTTCGGTTGCGATGATGGTGCCGGTCACACCCTGGACGTTGATCTGGCCGTTGCTGTCGGTCACATAGATCCCGTTGGTGGAGACCTTGCCGCCATCCTGGTCCACATTGGTGCCGTCGGAATAGGTCAGCTTGAAGCGAACTCCGGCCAAAGGCTCCTTGGACACGGCATCCAGTTTTGTGATGACCAATCCGCCTGCCTTCTTGTTCCAGAAGGTCATCGTCTGGCCCTCGCCCACCTTGATTTTAATGCTCTGGGGGGTGCCGTCCAGGATGAAGCCCGCCAAAGTTTTGGTTTCCCGGGCGGTGATGGTCGTTCCGGGCTCCAGGTTGGAGATGGTGATGCGGCCGTCCTTATCGGTGTAGTAGTAGCCGTTGTTGGGGCCCACCACCGCACCGGAGCTGTCGGTGACCAGGAACTCCACGCCCTTCATGGGCTGGTTGTCTGTGCCCTCCACAAATTTCTGAATCGTGAGGGTCGTGGTGGGGTCGTTCTCAAAATCCAGATTGTTGCCGCCGCCTGTGCCGGTGCTGCCCGTCGAGCCGCCCGTATTGCCGGTGGAGCCGCCGCTGACCACGCTGTTGCCTGTGCCGTTTTTCAGGGTGATGGTCTGCGGGGTGGGATTGAGCACATAGCCCTGGGGGACCTTCGATTCCGTCACCACGACGGTGCTTCCGGGCACGAGGCCGGTGACGGTCACAGTACCGTCCCTACCAGTGGTGTAGCGGCCAATCAGGTTTCCATTCCCGTCCCTGACCGTAAACTCGGTGTTGGGGACAGGCTTTCCGGTGACAGAATCCCGCTTCGTCAGGGTGAGACTGCACAGGGGGTCGTTGTAAAACCGGAGAGTTTGCGTATCCTGGGGATTGACCACAACCGTCTGGCTCTTGTCATTGGAGCCGAGCACATAGCCATCCGGACACTTTTCCTCAGTCACAACAATGGTCCCCGTGACATTGGTAATCTTGATCTGACCATTGCTGTCCGTAATATAGATACCGTTGGACGACAGCTTGCCGCCCTCAGTATCCACTACCCGGCCGTCCGCATAGACGACCTTGAACTGAGCACCCATCAGGGGGGCCTTGGTAACGGAATCCAGCTTCTCGATCAGCAGCGTCCCAGCCCTCTTGTTCCAGAAGGTGAGACTTTGCACCTCACCGTCCTTAATCAGAATCTTCTGCGGAGTGCCGTCCAGCACGAACCCATCTACCGTTTTGATCTCGCGGGCGATCACCGTAGTGCCGGGCTCCACATCAGACAGCACGATCTCTCCAGCCTTGTTTGTGTAGTAGATTCCGTCATCGGGACCCACCGCCGCGCCGCTGCCGTCGATCACCTTGAATGCGACCCCGGAAAGAGGCTCATTCTCGGTGCCCTCGATGAACTTGCGGATAATGAGGGTCGTGCCGGGCGTGTTGTAAAAATGGAGCGTTTGAACGTCATTGGGGTTGACCACTACCGTCTGCGTTTTTTCGTTGGGGTCGATGGTGTAGCCGGGAATGGTCTTGACTTCGGTTACCACCAGCGCGCCTACCACCCCGTTGATGGTGATTTTACCGTCCCGGTCGGTCATATAGATGCCGTTGCTGCTGATCTGGCCGTTTTCGTCGGGGACGAACTCACCGGTGGCGGTCGTCACCTTGAAGGTCACGCCGGCCAGGGGCTTATTGGTGACGGAATCCCGTTTGTCGATGACCAGTGCGCCAGCCTTGGAATTTTTCACAATCACCGTTTGAGTGTCGCCGTTGGGGCCAATCACCACGTTTGTGGAGGGATTGTCGATCACATATCCGCCGTTCGGCGCCTTGATTTCGGACAGTACATACGCCCCTGGGGCGAGGTTGGAGATGCGGATCTCACCTTGGCTATCTGTGGTGAAAATCCCATTTTGGGTGAGCGTACTGGTGCCAATCACACCGTCCAGGCCCACCTCGCAGCCAGCCGCCGTTGTGATACGGAACTCCGCGCCGGGAAGCGGCTTGTTGGTCAGGCTGTCCCGTTTCTGGACAATGAGCTGGCCCTTGGGCTGGTTTTTCATGGTCACGCTGACCGTCTTTCCCGCCTGGATCACAGCGGTCTGGGACTGGGTGTCGATCAGGAATCCAGCGGGGGCTTTGGTTTCGGTGATGACAACGCTCTTGCCGGGGGTCAGGCCCTCGATGCGCACCTCGCCGTTTTCATCTGAGCGGTAGACCCCGTTGGAATCGCCAATGAGGCTGCCATCGGAGTAGGTCACCTTGAACTCCGCGTTCGCCAGGGTCACGCTGGGATTGACACTGCACACCTTCCGGATCAGAAGGGAGCCGGTGGGCTGGTTGCGGAACTCCAGGGTCTTGGTCTCGTTGGACTCGATCTTGACCGTCTGCGGCACATCGTCTAAAATGTAACCGGGACGGGTACGGGTCTCCTTCACGACCAGCGTCGTGCCCGGCATGATGTCGGACACCAGGATCGTACCCGCGCTGTCAGTGGTAAAGTAGCCGTTGCCGTTTCCTACCACACTGCCGTCGCTGGTGGTGATATAAAATTGAATGTCGCTCAGCGGCTCACGAGAGATGCTGTCAATTTTCTTGACCAGGAGGGAGCCGTACTTGCTGTTGGTAAAGGTAAGAGTGATGCAGTCCTGCTCCTTGCCGCTGATGTAGGCGGTCTGCGGGGCGGTGTCCATGACGTACCCATGGGGCGCCGAGATTTCCTCGCAAACATATGTTCCAGCCTCCAACCCGGTGATGACGATGTTCCCGTTGCTGGAGGTCTGATATTCCCCGATGATAGTGCCGCCGCTGCCGGAGGTCCCGCCCAGGTAGCGGACGCGGAACCAGGCGTTTGCCAGAGGGGCCCCAGTGTCGGAATCAATTTTCCGGATGACGAGAGCGGACTTGGGAATATTTTCAAAGGTCACCTCAACCGAGGTGTCGTGCTCGATATAGATGGTCTGCTCGGAGGGCTCTTTGAGCATGAAGCCGGAGGGCGGTTCCACCTCGACGATTTTGTACCACCCAGTATCCAAGTTGTCCAGGTGGATGATCCCGTTTTCGTCCGAGTAGTAGAAGCTGTTGGTGAGCTGCTGATAGGTGCCGTTCTGGTTCTTGTCCTTGGACACCCAGATTTCAAATTTAGCGCCCTTAATTCCGTCACCGACGATAGAATCCACCTTATAGATGGTGAGACCGGGCTTCTTCTCATTCTCGATGGAGACCTCAGTGGTCTTGCCGGGCCGCAGATAGACCTCGTGGGGCGTGGTATCCAGGATGTACCCGGCCGGGGCCTGTTTTTCCGTGATGATATAGTACCCTTCGGTGAGGTGCTTCTGAGGGACCGTAATCTCACCGTTTGCGTTTACCGGGAAGTCCCCGATCTTTACCCCGGCCTTGGTCTTGACCTCAAAGATCGCGCCGGTCAGATGCTTGCCGTTGATGTCCACCTTCACGATTTTCAAGGTGGGCCGCTGGTAGTTCTGGAACTCCACCTGGGCCTCCTTGTTGGGGAACAGCGTCACCGTCTGAGGGGTAGTGTCCAGGATGTAATTCTCCGGAACACTCTGCTCAATTACAGTGAACACCCCGGGCAAGAGGTCGGTGATGACCACCTTCCCATCCGGCCCGGTGGGCTTGGTGGTGATGGTGGGGCCGTCCGCGCCCCGCAGCGTGAAGGTAACGCCGGGAATGGGATCACCGGTGTCCTTGTCCCGTTTGCTGATAATCAAGCTGGGCCGCTTGTCGTTGCTCAGACGCAGCTCGGAAACCTTACCGGGGGACAGCTCCACATGGTACTCGGTCTTGTCCAGGATGTGATCCGGCAGCGTGGAGGTTTCTACCACAGAATAAATTCCAGGCTCCAGGTCCTCCACGAAAATCTCACCGCCGTTTTGGGTGGTGCGGTCGATGGAGTGGCTGGCGTCCCCGATGGGGGTGATTTTGAAGGTAACGCCGTCCAGAGGCGTCCCGTCCGCGCTGGTCTTTACCAGCCGCAGGCCGGGCTTTTTTGTGTTGGTGAACACGAACTCCGCCGTGTCATTGGCCCGGAGATGGATGATGCGCTGGGCGTTGTCAATGACATAGCCCGCACACTCCAGTTCAACCACTTCGTAGGAGCCCTCGGGCAGCTTGCTCAGGTCGATCTCGCCCCTGCTGTCTGTGACGAACTCCTTGGGGCCGTAGCTTCCATCCACAGCCCGAATACTGAATTTTACGCCGGGGATGGTCTTGGAGGGGTCGGCGCTGTCCACCTTCACCAGCTTCATGCCGGGCAGCACATCGTTGAAGAAAAACAGCTCCTTGACGCCGCAGCCGGCGGTCAGCTCGATCTCCTGGGGAGCCGTATCCTTGATATGGCTGTCGTCCCCGGTGTCTACCTCGACCGCCCGATAGGTGCCGGGTTCGATGCCGGTCAGCAGGATCTCACCGCTGCCGTTCGTCTCATAGTGGCCCAGGGAAACGCCGTCGCGGAAAATCTCAAAGGTGACGCCGCTCATGGGCTTGTGGCTCTGCCGGTCATATTTCAGGATTTTCAAACCGACCTTCGCCAGATTTTTGAACACCAGCGGGCCAGCCGGAATGGGATTGCCGTTGGCGTCCAGCTCCAGCTTGATCTGCTGCACTTCGGTGGTAGGCTCGTAATTGGGGGGCGGAATCAGCTCTGTCACGGCATATTCTCCGGGCTTGATGTACTTACCAGCCGCCTCGGTGGGGTCCCACCACTGGACGCTCTCCAGCACGCCGGCTTCATCGGTGTCAAACTCATAGACGCCGTTGGTGACGGAGGAGAACTTAAAGGTGGCGGGGCCGACCCCAGCGTTGGTCAGCGCGTCCCGCTTAAACAGGAGCGCCTTTCCGGGCTCAGGGATGCCGCCGTTCTCAATGCCGCTGGCGGGGCCAACCTGGGCCGCGCCTGCCTGAGTGGAGTTCTCCGGGGCCTTGCAGGTCACGGGAATGGGGGCGGCCAGCGGGGTACAGCCGGCGGGAGCTCTGGTCTCCTTGACATACAGCGTGACGCTCCCGCCATCCTCGACGATGTTGGGGACGGATGTGCTCGCCGTCCCGTCGGAGCCGGTGGTCATCACGGCCAGAGGGGTCCCGGTGCAGGAGGGGTCCGCATAGACGGAGAACTCCGCGCCGGAGAGGGGCTGCTTATCTTTTGCCGCGATTTTCTTCAGCTTCAGATAGACGGGCTTTTTCTCCGTGATGGTCGTGCCATTGGTGAATGTCACCTTGGACGCGCCGCCGCTGCTGATAAACTTTTTGGCGGACATATCGGCGGTGCCGCCGGTGCCGCTAATATTGGTCAGCTGGGAGGAGTCATCCTCATGCACCTCAAATCGGAAGGAGGCGTCCGCATCAAAGACAATACGGATCGTTTCATCGGCTTTCAGGGAAAATCTCAGACCATTGCCAGTGTTAATCACCTGATCCGTACAATCTGTGTTATTTTTCCTTGCTGTATAGTTGGAGGGACTTCCCGCAGTATAGGTTACAGTGAAGCTCCATGTCTTGCCAGCGGGAATAGATGCCCCAGACTTCTTGGTGACTTCCAGGGAAGTCCCTGTGGGCTCCGGCCGCTCAAAGTTGAAGGGGGACAGGATGTGCAGGCCATAGGAACGCCGCTCGGTAAAGATCGTATCCCGGATCTTGGCGGCCTTCGTGATGCTGTCCACAAAGCTGTCCGCCTCGGTATAGCCGTTGGTGGAGCACAGCTCCTCGCCGGTGGGAGTGCCGTCCCCGTTCAGGGGATACTCCAGGAACTGGCCCTTGGACTGCCGCATCCACTGCGCCATGTTGCGGATGGTGGAGGACTGGTCCCGAATCAGGCTGCCCTTGACGGCCGCTTCATTGTTGTAGAGCGTATAGGCCATCATTTCCCGCAGGGTATAGGCGCGGCGAACACCGTCGGGGTCAACGAACACGCCGCCTGTCTCAATGATGATCCGGTACTTGGTCCGCAGGTTGCCGCTGGCGTCATGGACGTACTCAGACCACTTGGCGATGGCGTCATCCTTGCTCCAGCCGGTTCCGCTGCTGTTCTCACTCAACCGGCCCAGCAGGTACAGGAAAGCGTCATTGGGCTTGTAGACTTTATATAGGTTGCCAGGGGTCACAGGCTGGGGATCGGTGCCCCACATGGAGGTGTAGTCGCCGTCAATCCAGCTGGCAGACCACTTGGAGCTGTTGCAGTGGAACATCTGCTCCTTCTGCTGGTCGGTGATCCCGGATTCCCTCTGAAATTCATCTGCCGTGGTGACCCAACGCTGATTGTAGCCGCTGGTGGCGTCATAGGAATAAACGCCGCCCGTTCCACCTGCCATCATCTGGGCCGCGTTGGAGCCCCTGCCGTTGTACTGCATGGCACTGGAATTAAACCATGTGATTTTGCTCCGGCACTGTTCCGCAGTCCAGTTTTCATAGGTGCCGTCGCTCCAAACGACATTGAGGGGGGTGCCGACTACGTGCCAGGTGCTGTAATCGTTGTTGCCGATATCCTTTACCACGCCCTCGGGGAACTCGATCAGGGTAAACCGCAAAAAGGTTCTTTCAGGGTCAGTACTCCAGTCAACATTGCTGGTGGTGGGCTTCTGACCGCCGGGACTGCCGGGATTGAGGCCGCCAGTTCCGCCGGTGGGATTGGAGCTGCTTGCTTTGATGGGAGCCCGCTTGATACCGCTCGCGCACAGCTCAGTCAGCGTCGTATAGGGAATGACGCTGTAAGCCCGGTCAATGGCGTTGGACAGCTCGTACCGGAGCAGCCCCAGTGTATCATCCGGGGCATCATACTCCGTCCAGTCCTCATACTTGGGATAGACTGCGCCATCCAGCGTGTACTGGTACAGCTGGCCGGCGTCGCCCTTAGCCCGGTGGATGCTGATATCCTGCCTGGACTGCTGAACGACCAATGTATCGCCGTCCGACATAGCCTCCCGCTGGAGCTGGGCCAGCTGTTCAGCAAAAGCGAAGTTGCCGGCAATGACGTACTCATACCGGCTCAGCCTGGACGAAAACTGCCTTCCGCCGTCCCGCTTGTAGGCGATGCCGGGCAGGATGTCAGGCAGGTTGACAAGGATATCCTCCTTATCCACCCAGCCGGTCTTTCCAAGTTTGCCGCCTTCCCAGCCGGTCACGCTGCCGCTGTCATCAACGGCCAGACCGACTTTGACGCGCTCGCCGCCGCTGTACTCCAGCAGGGCGAAGGGGAGGGGGGCCGCCCCGCCCGAGGCAGGGATGGTGGTGGTCTGCGTGCTGCCGCTCTCAGTGCTGTAAACGGTCAGCGGTTGGTGTGTGCCGTTCCAGCCAGTGGCGCCGGCGATGTTGACCTCGAAATCACCGGTGGGGGCGTAAACGGGGGTGCTGGCCGCTGAGCCAGCCGATGTCCTCTCAGCGGCGAATGCGGTGGCCGGGAGCATTCCAGCCACGGTGATCACCGCCAACAGGCCGGAAAGGGCTCGCCTCCACTTGTTTTTGATGCTCTGGGAGAGAGATTTCAACATTAAGCGTTTCCTCCTTAATCAATTTGTGAGCACAAAGGAAGGACTGCACATCATCGTGCAGTCCTTTGACTTTTGGCCGCAGCTCTGCGGCCAGGACGATTCGGTTTGGGGATCGGTGGTTTTTGATGCGCGTTTGCCCTCCCTTGGGCGGTCAGACCTGTCAGTTGAGGGCATCTGAGGACCACGCCCCCGCGCTGTTTCCGGTATAGGCCACATCCTCCGGGTAGCGGGTCCATGCCTCAAGGCGGTAGGCCCTGTTTTCGCCCCGGTAGCTATCTAAGTTGTTTTTGCTGTACTGGCTCTCCTGATTCGGCCAACGGATGATCCCGCCGTGGTTGCCGTCGGTTTCATGAAATGCATGGATTTCATCAGGAGATTCCAGTGCAACCGACACGTGCCAAATAGAGTTGTCACTATTTCGCACCCAGAAGAGGATGTCTCCAGGTCGAATCTGTGACAGGTCCTCCACTCTGCGGCCGGGGTTGGTCTTGTCCCCAAAAATGAGAGAGCTGACCATGGAGGCGTAGCCGCTGCATCCGTAATACTCGCTCACCCAGTAGACGTCCATGATACGGTTGGCGGCGGTGCTGGGCACCTCGTTTTTGTGGGTGCCCGGAGTATTGTGCGTCCCCCAAACCGTGCCATGGGGCCACTCCTTCTCGATCTGGCGCAGGAGCTCCAGCACATTCTCTTCTGTCACAGGCTTTCCGTTGCTTAGATAGCCGTCCCCGGTGTTCTGACTGGCAGAGGGCGTATCCCCAGGATGTCTACCAGTCAGCGCCCGGTAGATCAGCACCGCCATCTCGCCCCGGGTGATGCTTTCCGCATGGGCGGTGGGTTCGTCAATCCAGCCCAGGCCAAGGGCATAGGAACAGGCGGTTCCGTAGCTCCAGACGCTGCCTTCCCCGTCCATAATGCCGCTGGCCCGCAGGATCACCGTGCAGGCCGCCGCGGGAGTTACCGGGTCGGCCGCCCCATAATGGAGCTTGTCATATCCGGCCACCAGATTGTTCCGGACGCAGTAGCCCACATAAAGCTTGGCCCAGGCGGGGACATCTACGAATTTGCAGCCCCGCTCGTAGTAGGCGGTATTGGCCTGCAACTCCTCCACTCCGCCGCGAAACCGGGTGAGCAGGACGGCCAGCTCGGCGCGGTTCAGGCTGGAGGCCAGATTCATGTTCCCGTTCTGGTCCCCAACCATGATGCCCCGCTCCCGCACATAGTCGGCTGCGGCCTCCTGGTCGGAGGGCGGACTTGCGGCCGCCGCAGGGATGACCAGCCCCAGGCAGAGTGTGACAGCCAGCCCGATCATAAAAAGTTTTTTCCTCATTGTGAAAACCTCCGTTCATATGATTATACTACTTTATACGAAAATACACAGAGGTTTTTCAACAAGTTTTTTTACTTTTTTTCTACGGCCTGGACCAGCACCCGGCTCTCCGGGTGGTCGGCCAGACAGGTGGTGAGGGTAATGCGGTTGTCGGCGGTGGACTGGAGGTAGCTCCAATCCGTGTTGGAGATGACCTTCACGGTGGTGACCTGATAGGTGCGGGTGCCGTAGATCGTGGTGTAGGTGATGGTGTCGCCCTGCTCCAGGTCCTTGATGGAACCGATCACATACTTGCTCCCCCGGTTGTGTCCACACATTGCCACATTTCCATCCCAGGCGGAGGTAGAGCTGTAATGGCCCAGGCCCTTTTTCATGCTGGCGTCGGTCTCGCCCTCCCAGACCTTCATGTTGATTTTCAGCGAGGGAATTTTGACAGTGCCGATGCTGCCGTCCTTGTAGGCCATGCCCTCCACGCTGGTGTAGGCCGGCTGCTGATAGCTGGGAGTGGTGGGCAGGGTGGGCGTCGTGGGGGTGGTGGTCGAAGTGGAACCGGAGCCGCCCGTTCCGGTGGCCTCGGTGAGTACGGTGATGGGGCCGCCCCCGGCCACGCCGTAGCCGCCGCCTCCAGTCGCCACCGTCTGCTGGAGGCCGGGGAGCATGGTGCGCTCCATCACGCCGGTCATGGTGGTGCTCTGAACGCCGTACTCCAGCTCCGGCACCTGGTAGTCCACCACATTCCGGCCCCCGTAGTTGTACTGGGAGCCGTAGACGTCCTCATAGCTGGTGCTCTTGTAGTAGTCCTGGGGGGCGTCTGTGGTGAACGAGTAGTCCGACGCAAAGGCCGGGACGCTCATGCACAGCGCCGCCACAGCGGACAGCATCAGCCCGGCAAACATTTTGATGTGCTTCAAATAGATTCCTCCTTTTCCTCGGTAGGGTCGAACTCATGCCAGTCCCCAGGACGGTCCTGAAGAACGGTGTAGGCATAATCCGCTCCGCGATGATGGACGGTGAAGGTCTGGCCCAGCAGCTTTTTTGCCAGGGGACGCTTGATCTCCACCGCGATGATGCTTTCCGGGTAGGGGTCCAGACCGGTAATGTCTATCTCCGGCCGCTGAGGTTCCGCCCGGAACTTGGCGATCAGCTTGTAATCCCGGGGCCTGTCGCCCGGAATGTAGACATAGACATTCTTCCTGTGCAGGAACAGATAGCCGCCCGCTCCAGCCAGCGCCGCAAGCAGCAGCACCAGCAGGATCGTACCGCCGATAGCGGCCACATTCCCGCCGAACAGACTGCCCGGTTTTTTGTCCGGCTGTTCGGTAGGCTGCGGTGTCTCGGGCACGATCTCCGCTCCGGTGTAGACCACTGTATAAGTGATGCTGCTCACGCCAGAGGCGGTCACCGTTCCTTTATACTCTGCGGTGGAGACATAGCCTGTGGCTACCTGACTGCTGGTGGACGCGGAATAGGTCGCTACCGCCTGATAGGAGGCAGGGGCCAGAGCGTCCCCAACCAGGTCCGTCCCGATGACCTGCCACTCCACATTGACCAGATTGAGCGTTCTGCCGTCCTTGACTGTGGTAGCCGGAACGTAGGACATATCGTTGCGGTCCAGCGGCCCAATGGTTTTGGTGGCGGTAACCTTCCCGCTCTTGGTGGTATAGCCCGCCGCCTCGGTGGTGATGGTGGTGTGATCCAAAGTCAGCTCGCCGCTAAACTCCCCATCGTCATAGGGGATGCTGGGGGCCAGCTGCTCCAGGACCACGTTCAGGTCCTTTTTGACCGTCTCCACTGTGACCTTCTCGGTTACCGCTTTGGTCTCCAGGAAGGTGTGCTCCTCCTTGGTGGTGTAGGCCCAGGTATAAGTGAAGCCGTCGTACTCAAACGACGGCTCCTTCAGTGTCTCCGGGTCTGTCCCGGGGGGAAGCTCATAGGTCTTGACGATGCGCTGCTGGCCGTTCAGGTTTTCCACTACCAGACTTACCGGAACCTCAGCGGCCATGGCGGTGACTGTTATGGACAGTACCAGCAGCAAAGACAGCGCCAGACGCTTCAAATGCTTCATAGGCCCTCTCCTTTACAAATTTTGTTTGATGATCCTTGTGATGATGCCGACCGCCACGCCCTGCTCCGGGTCCAGCCGGGTGACGGAAAAACTCACATCGTCCCGCTTGCCGGGGGTGCGGCGGTCATAGCAGGAGTGGGCGATGGCGTTGACCCCATTGTTCAGCCGGATAAACACCACGCCGCCCCGGATGTCGGTAACCCGCCCAGCGTAGCGGCCCTGGACCACGCACTTTTTCAGATTATCATGGTCGGTGCCGTTGGACACACTGCGCACATCCGCCGTAATCGCCAGATTCTCCACGGTGCTGCCGCTGATCTTGAGGACACGTACCAGAATACGGTCGCCTACGCTGTACTTCTCGGTGGCGTCGCCCATCCAAGAGCGGGACAGCCCGCGGGCCACGATAGCGCACTCCACGCCAAAGACCTCCACACGGATGATCTTCTCGGAGACCGCCACCACCCGGGCCTGCACCACCCGGCCCTCGTAGATCATGGGCTCGCCCATCTCATCCCTGTCCAGATAGAAACTCTGCCGTTTGCGGTACATGGCGTCCTTGCGGCTGCCCACAGCACTGCGGCTCTTGTTGTCGTGGCCCTTCACCACGAAGTCAATCTCAGAACCCAGCCGGACCATGAGGATGCGGCGCAGACGGGCCATGGTCTCCATGTACTCCGGGCCGGTGGGCAGTTTGCCAGGGTAGAGCAGCATCTCTTTAAGGGGAATCGCCACCCGGAAGCCCTTGTAGTTGACCACCGCCAGGGTCAGGCCGGATTCCGTCTGCTCCACTCCATCCAGCGTACCAGTGAGGATGCGGCGCGTCCAGTCGGCGTTCTGGATTTCATGCCAGATGATGGCCTCCCGCTCCGCCTCGGTTTGCACCTCATCCCGGGCCTCGATGGTCAGCACCCGCTCACGGTCAGCCGTGCGGCGAGAGGCAGAGAGAGATGCGGCGGCCTCGCGGCGTCTCCGGGGGCGTGCCTCCCTGGGCGGCGTATCCTCCGCAAAAGTGTCCTCTGGGGCAGGAACATCCGGCTCCTCACCGGGCGGCGGTGCCAGCGTCAGCGGGTCATCGCCGACTCCTGCCTCACCGTCCGGGGAGACACTCGCTTCACCCCATTCCTGGAGTAAAGAGTCGTACTCAGGGTCAGACTCTTCCGGTTCACCGTCGAAAGGTACATCATCCTGGGGGACGCTCCCACCATCAGAAGACACATCCTCTGCGGGAAATTCCCCGTCCTGGGCTTCGCCGTCGGTTTCATCGCCCATGGAACCAGCGTCGGGTTCCTCAGCCCCGTTTTCGGTTACATCGGCCTCCGGGTCAGCAGGGGCGATACCACCATCGGCGTCATCGTGCGGAACATCGCCGCCGCCTTCCTCCCAAACGCCGGCATCGCCGCCGGAGAAAGGATCATCGCTGGGGGAAAAATCAGTCATCCCGGTTTCCGGGGCGGCTTCGGCCTCCATTCCGCCGGTATCAGCGGGAAGGCCAGTCTGCTCAGTCAGTTCCTGCTCTTCAGGAATGGGTACAGTTTTTTTCCTTGGCATTGTGAAATTATTCCTCCTCTTCACATTTTGATTTCGGTCTAACGAATATGGAATCTCTGGTCGCAGTCACGACCCGAGTTGTTCCTGTTGTTTCTGTAGAAGCCGGCACCGGCTGTTCTTCATCCGCCGCCGGCTGAGAGGAAACAGAGGGCTGTTCTTCCTCTTTGGGATGAGAAGCTGTCCTCTTTGCCTGCGGTGATTGCCTCTGCCGCTTTGCTGGAGTTTTGGGCACTGCTGGTTTCTTTTGCGTTCTGCCTGCCGGAGGAGCAGACGGCTCCACCATCTCTTCGCCCTGCCGGACCGTCCCTTGTGCCGGGTTCCCTGTCGGAGCGGCTTTCTTGGCGGGAGGCTTGGGCTGCTTGTTCTTCTCCTGGGCTACACGCCAGTCAGGGACATGGGCGGAGGCCTTGCTGGGCCGCAGCTTCTTAGCTTCCGGATGCTTTGAGTAGTCGTACTTATCCACCTCCAATACATTTTTGCCCCGGATAATCACCAGGGCGCGGTCCACATCCATGCGCAGCACCTCATCCATCGTCATCAGCCTGCGCTTGCCGACGCCGCTGGTCTCCCGGTATTCCGGGGTATAGTTGGAAATGCGCCAGGTCCCCAGCTGCTTGGCCTTGCTGGTTACGGAAATACTTGCCTCACCCGTTCGCTGGGAGATGAAATCCGCTGTCAGGGCATCGGTGCAGCCAAGGAACAGCGTCACATCGCAGTTGCCCAGTATCTCCTGCCACTGGTTCAGTGGGTAGCGGTTCTGGAGTCCCGCGAGGTTCTGGAATACACAGGACATAGAGATGTTCCGGGAACGGATGACTGAGATTTTGCGGGAAAGGTCAGGGATAACGCCGCAGGCACATAATTCCTCACCCAGTACATGGACGGGAACAGGCAGTGCCCCGCCGGGACATTCCTGATCGGCATAGCGTACCAGCCGGATAAAAACAAAGGACAAAAACAGCGAGGACAAAAAGTCAAAGGTGCTGTCCTGGTCGCTGGTGATACAGAAATAGGCACAGGGTTCTTTACCCGGCAGCTCCATGTCAATCTCCGTATGGCCGGTGATTTCCCGAATATCGCTGTTCTGAAATACCTGGAGCCGGGACCCCAGACCGATGATGACGCCGCCCCGGACATTCTCGCCGGACTGCTTGAAGATGCTGTAGGGGGATTTAGCCGGGTGGGTGACGGGCAGCACATCAAAAAGGGCATTCAGCTCCTTCTCACTGCTCTGCGTCAATAGCTTGTAGACCTCACCAATGTTCTTTTTCTCTTCCGGGTAGCCCCGCTCCACATAGAGAACCAAGGCTTTCAACAGATTCATTTCAGCGTTGTCCCAGAAGTGGTCTCCCTTGGCACTGCCAGTATTTTTGATGATGACATCACAGAAAAGCTGTGCCATCAGTTCCTGACCATTGATCTCCGCCAGACAGTTCCAGGAATCCGAGCAGGAGGGGGTGACCAGATTGAACACCTTCACCGTATAGCCCTTGTCTCGAAGATACTGGCTGGATTTTTCATAGAGTTCCGATTTTGGGTCACAGATTATAAGAGAGTGCCGCCGGGCGACCGTCTGGAGAATCATATTCATACAGAACGCCCGCGTCTTTTTGGAGCCGCTGGCCCCGTACACAGCCAGATTCCCATTGAACCGGGTCTTCTCCGGGACACATACCACCTGGCCGTCCAACTCCCCCAGGATGATGCCGGGGTGTTTGCGGATATTGGGAACCAGATCCAAGACACCCTTCAGCTCCTTTTTGGACATAAAGCCCGCTGTGCCGTAGGTGCCTTTGTTGGAGTAGATCAGGTTGCGGTCTCGGTCATACTCGCCGGTCTCGCTGTATCCCATCCGCATGACCATGAAAATCAGGACAGCCAACGCCCCCACGCAGAAGCCTATGCCGTACAAGCCATAGGGAAAGTGAAAGGCGGCGGCGATACAGGCGAAAAAATTGCCGCTTGGGAACTGGGGAGAGGTACCGAACACGCCACCTGCCGCCTCCCAGACCTGATAATTGTAGATGAACTGACCGATGTAGCCGCCGCCATAGAGCAGAGCAATCAGAGCGACAGGCAGGATAATGGCGAGCTTGATCATTTCTTTTCGAGAGATGGAAACACACTCCTTTCTACTGCCTCAAGGTCAAGACATTGAAGTTGGATACGAGGGCCAAGGCAGCGGCGGTACGCCTCCTCCTGGAAGTCAAAGCAAATGACGATGCCGTCCTTTTCGTGGATAGACAACGCATTATCAAAGCGCCTGAGCCGAGGCATATCACAGAGATAGCCAAAGAGGACGGGGGTATCGCCTTCCAATCCGTCATTCTCCATCGGCAGGCCGGGGTTCGGCGGATGAAGGCCGCTCAAAAGCAGAGTGTCCAAAGAGACACGAAGTTCGCCGTTGCAGAGCAGACGCACCAACGCATTTCCTTTGTGGTCACCTGGGAAGAAATAGAAATGCTCAAAGCCGCCATCCAGCACAAAGTTGTTGTGGGACAGGCCATCGCCTACACCCATCAGCGCACCCAGCCGCTCCATATCCGTGCCAAACACAACCGCGTCCACTCCAACATCCATGAATTGCGCCGGGAGCCGCTGTCGGCAGACTTCCGTTTGCAGCAGAAACTTAATCCGCATCTCGGCCTTGTACTCCCACTTCATCTGGAATGGGCCGGTGTTGTAGGCAATAAAAATACCGCCGTCCGATAGCAAGACGCCGGTTGAACGGGAACCGCGTATGATGGATGATTGCGGCCCGACCTCTTTGACCTCACGGGAGCTGTAATAGGCAGGCTGAGTAATATGAGTATGGCCCAGGGGCGGCGAGGGTTGAAACACGGCTGTCTTTTCCCATGGAAATACCGACACTCCTGCATTGTGCATCGTAACCAGCACCTCAGCCATCCGATGGAGGCGCAGGCGATGGGGAACGGAATATTTAGGTGCGTTTGTTACCGTATCGCCGGTAAAGAGAGAGGCAAACCGCTCTGGCCTGTCAGCGGAAAGAAGGCTTTTGGCATCGGCAGTCAGGCGCAGACCGCGAAGGCCGTTTTGCGAATAGGCATAGATCAGCATCTGTTTCTTTAACCGCTTGATGACTTTCTGCCGGTATGCTTTCGTACTGGGGAGACTGTTCACCAGATTGGTTGGGAACTCGCCAGAGAGGGCAACGAGAGTCAAAAGGAGGTCGGGCAGCGTATCCGGGGCAGGGAGTTTTGTCACTTGGTCTGGCAAGTTGCGACACCTCCTATTTCAGTAATCTCAACGCCCAGGGTCCGTATAACCTGGGCGTTTCCGCACTCAGCGTAAGCGGCCAAAACTCCTTGCGCTGCAAGCGTTTTTGGCGGTGGACCTGGGGTCCCAAAACGGAACACCTCAAAAGGGCCTAAATGGGACCCCTGTTTTGCCCTCTTTCGGCCTCTTTCAGAGGATTTCTTTTTCGGCCAGCCACGCCAGGAAACGGGACGTCTCCATGATGGAAATTCGGGTACAATCTACCGCGCCCAACTCTGTTGTGTGGTAGGTATCACAGAGGCCTCCGGTATCGTCTGTCAGAACAAAAGCGGCAACCACATCCTGGATCTGCTTCAGCTCCAGATTGTCGTAGTCTCTGATGCGGCGCTCCGGCAACTCCTGGTCGTAGATATGGGAGAAAGCAATCAGGCAGTGCCGGAACCGGGGAAGGGGATGACCCCTTGCGTACTGGGTCAAAGCCGCCCCCAACGGCTCCAACAGATATTCGCCGCTCTGCCACATTTTACGTTTTGGGAGCAGAGCAGGCAGCGTAACCTCAAAAACGCCGTCCTTACAGCGCACTGAGATGCCCTGCGTGTTGGCCGCGGAGGTCAGATACTCCGTCTTTGGTGTGGTCGTGCTGGCGTAGATGAGATGGCGCAGCCGACAGGCGATGCCCTCCGCTCGGAGGGCGGCGTCAATGGACAATACTTCGTAATTGTCCGGGTATCGCTGAAGATCGGTGGTATTCATGGCGTACAGTGCGTTGGTCAGACGCTGAATATCATCCAGAATGGACGATATCCGCCGGGAAACGGTGCTTCGGTTCAATGGTTCACCTCATTCTTTCTGGTAATATTGCACCTGCCCTTCCGGGGATACGGTGCAGTAGCCGCTGGCATGGGGGATTTGCAGCTCCGCAATCTGAGAAGCATCATCCACCAGCACAAGGTAGCGGGAGGGCTGCTCGCCGGGATCGGAAAGCACGTGGGACATCAGAACTTCTTTGCCCTGGGCGGCGTGGACGATCTCGTAGATTTCACCGCCGGCGAAAAAGATAATTTTGGCCGGGAAATCGCCAACGGAATGATACTCCACTTCATCCGCAAAGTCCGCCAGCACCCATACCGCAGCGAAAAGGCCCCGGTCCATGTCCTCCAGGGCATCCGGGGCCGCGAGATAGAACCGCTCATCTTCGGAGAGCCAAGCCCGCTGCTGCTTCACCAGGTAGGTCAGCAGATTCCGGATCTTATTCCGCTCCTTGGCGTCTTTCCCCGGATGCAGGCGCAGGATCTGTTCCGCAGTCAACACCCGGTACATGGAAATATCCCGCAGGATAGCCGCTGCCTCCCGGCCATAGACCTGTTCACGGGTTTTCATCATAATCATTCACCTCGTAAAATCGTATTAGCGCCGTATAAAAATCGCACAGCGGAACCGCCACAGCTATTGCCGAGGCGGTTTTCCGCATACGGACCGTATAAAAAACGCATTAAAAAATAGCCCTCGCATTAACACCGTATACGCTCCGCTTTACGCCACAGGCGGCGCGGCCTGGGTCTTGTCCAGCAGCTCTTGCAACTCCCTCCGGTCGGTGGTGATCAGCTCCTTCTCCATCTGGCTGCACTTGATTTCCACCGTCACATTGTTATTGTTGGTGCTGATAAGGCCGCTGCCCCGTTCAAAGTGGGTAATCTCCATGACTTCCGCCTCAGACAGGTGGAGCAGGGATTGGACACGCCGGGCTTCCTCGTCCTCCAGGTTGAGCAGGATCTTGGTCTTGGCGTTGTTGATGATGCCTTTGCCGTACTTGCCATCTTCCAAAGCGAAGAAGTCGTTGATGTCCTGGGTAGCGCAGATAGCGGAGCCGCCGTAGCCGCGAATGATCTTGAAAATCTCCAAAACAAACTCCGCCGCCAAACGGTTGCTGTTGGCCCCGATGAGCTGCCAGCACTCGTCGATGAAGATAGCCTTCTCCTCGGTACGGTTCTCCTTGGCCTTGTCCCAAACGTAATCCAGCGCCACGAACATCCCCACTGTCAACAGGTCGCCTGTCAGTTCAGAGATATCCAGCACCGTGTATTTGTTATCCAGAGATACGTTGGTCTGCTGGTTGAATGTCCGGGCAGAGCCGTTGACCAGACGGTTGATGATATTCGCCAGCCGCTTGGTCTCGGCGGACTGCTTCAGCACCTCATAGAGGTCGCCCAATACCGGCATTGACCGATAGTGGCCAGGGGCATTCGGGTCATCCAGAGTGCCGTTCTCATGGGTGATGCCTTTGAGGGCGTAGGTGCGGATCATAGCATCATCCAAAAGCTGCCGCTCCTCATGGGTCATGTCGGGAATCAGCAGGGAGAAAAAGATGTGGAGCCGTTGGATTTTTGCCGCCAGCAGAGACTTCTCCACGCCTGGGCCGTCCAGCAGTTCATCCACTGACTTGTCCACCTTACGGATTTCCATGACATTGATGCAGTTTTTGGAGGCGGGAGATATCTGAATGAACTCCCCGCCGATGTTGGAGCAGGCCCGGTGGAATTCATGGCCCTTTAACGGAGCCACGATGAATACCTGGATGCCCTTGCGCCGCATCCGGGTCGCCATCAACTGCATGGTAAAGCTCTTTCCCGCACCGCTGGTGCCCAAAATGGCGATGTTGGCGTTCTTGTAGACTCGGGAATCAAAGATGTCCACGATGATAAGAGAGTTGTTATGCTTGTTGACCCCCAGCAGAATACCGTTGTCGTCACACATTTCATAACTGGTGAAGGGGTAGCAACTGGCCGCACCCAAGGTCAGGACATTACGCCGAGATCGCTCATAGAGGTGCTTTTCCAGAGATGCCAGCGGCAGTGAGGATAAAAAAGCCTGCTCCTCACAGAAAGAACAGGGCTGAACGTCCATATCCTGACTGAGTAGCAGCTTTTTCATCTCCGCGCATTTCCACTCCAGGTCCTCTACATTAGAGGCGGTGATGGTCACCAGCAGATTGAGGTAGTAGAAGTCCTCGTTGTTGGATAAGCCGTCCTTTAGGAAGTAGCCGCTACGGATGGCCCCATCCAAGTCGTCGAAGTCCGTATTGGTATCGCTGGTCTCCTTGATTTTGCTGCGGTTGATGCGGAGCTGCTGGCCCAGTTTGCGGATCATGCGGTCTTTGGGCTGACGGGTCAGGAACATATCCAAGTCGATGCCGTCCCCGGCGTTCACCAGCAGGCTGAGCCAGCCGGCAGGCACTTGGGCCTTGTAGCCACCAGACGGAATCAGCAGATAGGCATAGTACATGCCGTCAATACAGATATGCCGCCCGTGAGACAGGTCGATTTGGGAGGGGGCATAGAACTCATTGACTGGGATTTCCTCCAGCGACCGGCCGGCGGCCATATACTCCGCCGCCACCTGCTTAATCTTCCCGGCAAAGGGCTTGTCGTTGCTCTCGGCGCGGCAGAGGACATGGTACAGAATTTCCGCTGTGGCCTCGTTCTCATCCTCATGGTTTAGTACCACAGTGTTTCCGCATTGACGGAGGTAGTTGGCCGCTGTCCGGGCGGCGGTCTGGAGGGAGGCGATGGCCTCCTCTTCCTCGTGGCCCCGCTTGGCGCCGGGCAGCGGTTCATGCTCGAAAATCAGGAAGAACCGCCGGGTGATGGCCTCACGGGAGCCAAGCTGTCGGATCAGCCGCAGATAGTCCTCCTGCAACTCCCGGCAGTGCGCATTGGTCTCCTGGGCCAGTTCCTGCCGCACGGTCTGCACATGGCGGTCAATGTCCGCCCGCTTGGTCAGCACCTTAAACTGTACCTTTACAGGAGCGATTTTCAGGTAGCTGATAAAGGAGTAGATGATGTTCCGCTGCTCCTGGGCGCTACGCAGGAGGAAGTTTACTGGGATAACCTCAACCACTTTCACATAACGGTGGTCTTTGGTGAAAATGACCCCATGCTCTATCTTTTCGATAGGCACATAATCCGCCAGTGGGTTGAGAGGCTTGACCTCCGGGGCCAGAAAGGTTTTGAACTGATCCACTTTCCGGCCTTTAAGGTCTACCTGCAACCGGCTACGGCTTTTGGGCAGTTCTTCTACATCTTCCAGCCTTGTTTTTTCTTTCCTCTGCGTCCAGCTGGGAAGAAGCCCCTTTTTACTCTCGCCCTTCCTGTCCAGCACCCGGCGATTGCGAAGAAAACTGAAAAATTGCAGGATGAACTCAGACAAGCTTCCGCCGCCCACCCCAATGAGGGCCAGCAGCACCAGAGGCAGAGTAGTCAGGCAGAGAATGATGATGCGCATAGTGAGGGAGATTCCCAGATTAAGCACCGGGAGGGCGGTCAGCGCCCCTAGGATGCCCGCTTCAATGGCGTTGCGGGTCTTGAACATCCCGCCCATCAGGGTGCCTCCCTCAATGAAATTAGGTGGGATTAGATAAGTATCCCGTTCTTCTTGACGCATAGGACCTCCTTATACCCGATCCTTACGCTTGGGTGGGTCGGGGAGTTTTTTAATGATGCGCTCCTGGTAAGCCACTTTATCGTCCGAAGCCATATACGGTTTGCGCTCCACTACATCCTGGGGCATCTGTGTATACCAAAGTGTCCCATCCGCAGAGCGGACCTTTGAAAAAGTGCCTGTTGGTTCCATATACTGCTCTGCATGATACATACCAAACGCAATCGGCTGCGGATGTTCAGGTGTGGATACATAGCCTGAAATTCTCCCGCCTCCAATTTCTGTATTGGAAAAAATGGGGGGAATTTTACCTTCTGCGGTATACCCCAAGTAAGATTGCAGAGACTGGGCCGCCATATCGCCAGTAATTCTGCCGGCTACCTCGCCCCGGGCCACTGTGCCGATAACATCATTGGCAAAACTGCCCCCCGCAACCAGAGATTTTGAGAAAATGGCGCCGCCCAAGCTGGGGATGCCGGTTTGTACGGGTTTTGTGTGGTTGCGGACGGTGTGGGAACGTTCTACAACGGAGGACTTCTGCACATTTTGCGTATCCGTGGAGCTCTGCGTGTTGGTCTGCTGGTCGCTGGCGGTGACGATTACGCCCTCCTGAACGGGACCGTTGCCTGCTCCGATAAGGGCCGCACCCTCACCCTGGGGAACATTCAGGGCAATGCCGCCATCAGATACAGATATATTTTCCGCAACGGAAACGCTCTCATTCGGAGAAACAATGGGAGCCGCTTCGGTTGGGACGGAACCATCAAGAGTAGAGCCGTATGGGATAGAACCGTCTGCCGGAGGAATGTTCAGCATTGTGCCGCCGCTCTGGGGAACACTAAAGGCAGCGCCGCTATCGGATATAGATATACTTTCCGCAGTGGAAACGCTCTCACCCGGAGAAACGATGGGAGCCGCCTCGGCGGGGATGGACCCATCGGGAATAGAGCTGTCCGGGATAGAACTGTCTGCCAGAGGAATGTTCAGCACCGTACCGCTGGCCTGGTCTGCGGCGGAAACCTGACCATCACTCTGCGCAGCAACGGGTGGAGGAGTGGCATCGGTCACAATAACGCCTTCTTGTGGGGATGAGCCGGCTGTGGCACTGCCTTCAGTTTGGAGATTGACCCCACCAGTGTGAATATCGTTGTTGACCGAAGGTCCCACCCCCGATGGTGCCTCTGGCGTGACCGCCGCTGTAGCCTGCCGTACACTGGACTGGGCGGTGTGGACGGCGGAGGTCTGAGAGGTGGCGGTCTTGATTGCGCTGTTGGTAACATGGCGGCTAGCCATACCAATCAATCCGCCCTTGAAAAAACCTGACATTCCGGATCCGCTGGTTGTTCCAGCCTTTCCGCTGGAGGCAGCTCCGGCCCGATTGGTACCGGCACCGCCTTTGCCGCCTGCAACCATTGTAACTGCCCGCATGGTGAGCATAGCCTCAGCCAGCAGGGAGCCGCCTGTGCGGCCCACGTTGACACCAAGGGTTGCCATGAAGCTGTCGATCTTCTGTGATACCTTGAGGAAAGCCACGGCGCACAGAAACCAGATCAGCACATTCCCGGTAACCTCCGACTTGCTGGAGGCCGCCACCTGCGCCTCCACTTCTGCCTCTGTAACGGCGAAAGCCGGGACACATAAAAAAGCCGCCAGCAGAGATACCAGCAGCAACGTGAAGAATATTCTCTTTTTCGTTTTGAGTCCTCCTTTACAGGGATAGTGGATTTGCGATAAACGCGCCTACCATGCTGACGAACAGCCGCAGGCACCAGGCGTTCATGACCAACAAAAAGAGCTGTCCCGCGAACATCCGGCACCAACTTTTGAAAATGTTGGAGGTGGCCTGAGACGCACCCATAGCGAAAGCGACAGGAGCCGTAAAGACCAGCACCCCTAACAGCACATACCGCTCCGCCGCCTCACACAGCAGTTTCAGGTAGTTCCATGCCAGCACCAGAAGCAGGATCAGTACAATGAGAGCGACGCCGCCGTTGGCGCAGACCCCGATGATGGTGAGCAGCACCGAGTTAAAGCTGGCGAAGTCCAGGCTGGGCAGGGATGCGGTCATAATCCAGTTGTAGGGCGTTCCGCCGATAGTTAGCGCAATGTCCACGATTTGGTCGGAATAATAGGCCAGCAGGATGAACAGGATAGAGCGGATGCTCAGTTTGATGGGGTCCTCCGCCTCGGAGCCGGCACCCAGTCCAAAGTTTTTGAACAGGTTCCAAACCCACAGCAGCAGAATCAGCCCGATAGCCAGAGCGACAAAACTCTCATACATGGTTTCGGCAGCAGGGAAGTATCGCAGAAACACGCTCATGTCGCAGCCCAGCGCGCCCAAAACTGATGTGTTAATCATATCCAGGCCGTACATGATTTGTTCCGCGATCCACTCCACTATGCCATCTAAGATACCCATAAGCCCTTACGGCGTGTACTGGCCGCCGGAGAAGAAGGGAGTGACATAGCTCATGATGAAGCCGAGGGAGTTCAGGATAATCCATGTGACGATGATGCGTTTGAGCCAAGCACGGGATTCATCCACCGTCCGTCCAGAGCGGGAAAAGTTCATCATCAGCAGGGCCACAGCCGCCGTAACCACAGCCGCGATGGTAGAGATACCAAGGACCTGAGTGTAGACGTCTTTCATGACTTCGCTGGCTTTAGTCCAAATAGTGGTGCCGGCGGCAAAGGCCGGCAGGCAGAGCATAGAAGCCATGCACATACAGAGAAACGCCGTATAGAGGATGCGTCCGCAGTCAATGTGTCTCTTCAGCTTGTTCTCCGGCTTTTTGACGGGGGGAACATTTTTGGGGTTCAAATAGATGCCTCCTTTTCGTTTTTCCGCCGAAAACGAAAGCGGCGACCAACTTTTGGACGCCGCCTGGCTGCTGTGGAGGGACGAAAAAAGGACGCCTTTCAGCGTCCCTCCATAGCCGTTTTCGTTTGTGATTACAGTTTTGAGCATGATTATCTTAACATATATAGATTCCCATGTCAATTCCAAAGCCGTCCTAATTCAGTCCCAAAACCGTCCTAATTTTGTACTACCATGAATTAAAACTCTCTGAGTACCAATTCCGTGACCCCGCCATCAGGGGAGAACACGAGTCTCTGCACCTGCGGATGGTGGGAATAGGTTTCTCGGATAAAATCCCGCAGAGCGGTTCCGCCATGGCAACCGTGAATCAGGCGGAGACGGTAAGTAGCCCTGTCAGCGCGGCGGAGCAGTGCCTCCACCGTCACCTTGGCCTGGTAGGCATTCTTTCCGTGGAGATCCGCTGTAATCACTCCCGGTCCCATGTACAATTTCCTCCTGTTTGTCCGAAAGCATAGACCCCTTTATTTTAGGTGTCGTCTTCCTCATATTCCAGATTGTTTTCCTTACACCAGCGAATGGCAATCTCCCGCTGGGCCTGGGCCAGATAATCGTACCATTGCTGTTCCAGGCGATGATAGCGGATGCCGTTCTTGAACCTGCGGAACGCGCCCTTGCCTCGGATAGCTCCGGCCAATTCTTCACGAGCCGCGCCGGGGCGTAGTTCGTCCACAAAATCAGCCATAATGCGGTATTCATGGATCTCGTACTTGCTGGGGAATGGAAGAAACCGGCCCGGGAAATTTATGATTAAATCCGCAAGCTCTTCGTCCCGTTCCCCGGTAATATCGGGGTCTGCCAGAGCTACGCTCTGCCCGGTTTGGGTATCAAAGTATTCCTGGAATGCCTCCGAAGCCGATTCAACCGCAAAGATGACCTGCGCCAGCTTGATTTTCATATAGTACAGCCTCCCTATCGCCCACAGCACTTCTTATATTTCTTGCCGCTGCCGCAGGGGCAGGGATCGTTGCGGCCGATTTTCTGCTTATGCGCCTGTTGGGGCAGCGCGCTACCGGTGATCTCCGCAATTTGGCGGAGCATATCAAAACGCAGTTCCTCACTGGGGATGTTATCCATAGTCAAGATGCCTTGCCGCAGTTCCTCGACATTCATTGTCCTGTCTGCCAATGCCTTGCGGATATTGGGGCCAAAGGACAGAGATTTCGGTATGCGCTCCTCTGGCGGAACCATCTCCATGATTTCGCGGGGCGTATGGCCCCGGTTGCGCTGCATACGGCAGTTATTCTGGAAATTGTTATAAACCGAAAGAAAACGGTTAATGTCTGCCTCGCCGTTGAACTGAAGCCCCAGCCGGGTTGCTTCGTCCATCACATTGGGGAAGGATGTGGATGTAATGCGCATTTTCATAATAAAGTCCGCAAAGACTGCCTGATCTAAATTATGATTTCCTGTTTTACTGGAAATCACCACCATAAAAGCCTTATGCTCCGGTGTCGGCTCGCAGTAGAACATATCATCGTATTTGAGCAATTCTTTTTTCGGCGGGATGTAATAAGGTTTGCTGTGTTGTGACCGCAGCGTTTCGTGGTAAGCGGATATATCTCCATCCAGCAAGAATACATCAATTATTTCTCGATCCAAGGGGCTACCCAGTTTGCCGTCCGTGTATAACTCGTCCAGACCCAGGATGTAGTAGTCCTCTTCCTCATGGCGGGCAATTTCCGCAAACGCTAACAGTTCTTCCTGCGTGAAACGACTGTGGTTTTGCTCCTGGATGATTTCAAAGGCCTTTCGGAGCGGAATAATCCCATATAGATTCGCCATTGCGTTGAAGTATTTACGTAGCATCCGTGAAACTATATCCGGGAGGGGAATCTCACGGTAGAGCGCATTCAGCCTGCGCCGGGAGTAAGGTTCAGGAATAGGAATCAAGCCATCATCTTTGCTGTCTGCCATTGTGAATACACCTCCAGGATGTTTTATTTTTCATAGTATATCATACTAACCAGCAGATGGTAAAGCCATTCTCACAAAATAAGGACAGCCCGTGCGGCGTAAATGAACCGCACGGGCTGGTGCTTTCCCCTATGCCTCGTCCTCTGTGTGCGGAAACACCTCCGACAGCAAATCAAGGCAGTCCTTAGAGGAATATCCCCACAGGATGGAACTGAGGGCCTCTACCGCCTGCTCACGTTTGCGGTAATAAGTTGTGCGGCCGATATCCCGGATGTAGGGCTGGAGCTGCTCAATGATGGCGTTGATATTCTCCACCTGCTGTGGGGAGAGAAAGGTGTAGTACAAAATCCAGTAGTACGCCTCGCCATTCTTGTGCTTCGTCCGCAAGAGCTCCACCGCGCTGTTCACCAGCGCCAGCATCTTCCGGCTCCGCTCGATGCAGCGGGCGTGGTTCTCAATCTGCGTCCCGCTCAAATCGGCGCCGGCCATGTAGACGGACTCCAGAAAGTCATCCACGCTGCTGCCGTACTCGCACTCAAATTCTTTCTTCAACTGCTGGACGGACAGCTCCATGCTCCAAACCACATCCCGGTATTTCTTCAGTAGCCGCCAAGTATCATGATAGCGGGGATCCTGCTCCACGCTCTTTTGCAACTTCTTATATGCCATTTTTGGTCCTCCTGTCCTCACAATAATCATTCCACGAGCAGCTATTAAACGCTGCCTTGTTGTTGACCCAGCGGGCAAACCGCCGCTGTTCCTCTGTCGGCTCCCCGCCGTCATAGTCCCGGTACGGCTGTGCAAAAGGCGTTACGCCCATACCTCGCAGGGTCTCCACCCGCTGGTGAGCATCTGCTACGTCCTGAACCAGCACATAGGCCCATAGCCGGGATTTTGCAACCCCGGCTTCTTTGAGATATGCCGCTGCCTGTTCCACCACAGGGAGCATGGCGTTGGTATCACAGGACATCCGCACAAAACGAATCCAGCGGAGTCTAGCCAGTAGCTTGGCCGTCTCCGGTGTAATCAATCGGGCGTCTAAACCCTGATTGAAGTCCACCCAAATTTTCTGACCGCCCATGCGATCGATCTGCTCCAGTCCGAAGTCGGAGGCCAGCACATTGTTGTCCAGAAAGATGATCTCCCGGCTGTCCGGGCGTTTGATTTGCTCCCAGGCAGACGCTGGATGGATATATCCCTCTTTGCGGGGAACTATGCACCAGGGGCAGATGCGAATACAACCCCGGGTCAAGAAGCCGATAGCCCTTGTGTAGTTCGGATAAATGCTGTAATCCGGGGCTGTAGCCTCCACTTCCGGAGGCAGGGAGCGGTAGTCCTTATAGCCCGTCCCGCCGGTGATGACCTCACCGGCGTTGATTACGGTGGAAAAGTCCGGCGTAAATGTGAACACCTTTGACAGATACACCCGGTCGTAGTGTTCAAAGCCGCTCCACCACTCCACGGTATCCCCACGCGCCTTGTGCCAGGCGGACAACCGCATAAGGGCCAGGTTCGGGAACTCATGTCCGTCTACCTCAACCAAACCAATTCTCACGGCATCACCTCCTGGGCCATATCGTGAGCGACCTGGGATGCGTAATACTGGCCGATGGTTACAGGGGCGTTGTAGAGCGCCGACAGCGTATAGGCCCGGATGTTCCCGACCTGCGTGGTGTTGTTTCGCAGACACTCCATCACATACTCGATGTGCATCTTGTCCAGTTTCAGAAGCCGGCTGCGGACAACATCGGCTGGCACGTCCTCCTGATTGACCCGGATGGTTTCCCGCCCGGTACAGCAGGTCTCCACCATCAGTTCCACATAGCAATCGATCAGGTCACGCTCGTAGGGGTTCTCCTGGAGCAGCAGGTCATAAGAGATGTTTTCACAGATCAACTCCCTGTACGCATCCATCTGACCCATCCTATCCCGCTGCGGCCGCGTGCGCCGAGAGTGCGAGGGCAATAAGGGGGCAGGGGGATAGATAGAAGACTCAGTATCACTCAATTCAGTATCATTCATATCAGTCTTATTAGTGTCGGGTTTTGCGAAGTCTTGACCTCGCTGTTGCCGAAGTCTTGACTTCGGTTTTTCAGAAGTCAAGACTTCCGCTTCCCCCCGAAGTCCAGACTTCGGAAATTCAGAAGTCTGGGCAGGCGGCGCCAACGGAGTAGCTGGAGATAACTGTTCCGGCTCTGGTGGCAGAGTAAAATTCATGACGTATATCCGCGTGGGCTTTCCCTGCCCCTGCTTGCGGCGCTCGATCAGCCCGATCCCATTGGGCTTGTCCAGTTCCTTAAACAGCCGTATGACTTTATCCTTGCCGCTGTCCAGCATCTCAACAGCATCCTCCAGAGTAAAGTAGATATAAACCTTTCCGTCCTTGTCCAGCCAGCCGTTACGGACAGACAGTCCCATACGGTCCAGCATCAGCCCATACAGCACCTTGGCTTCCATAGAAACCCCCTTGAACCGCCGGTCTGTGAACAAAGTCTTGGGAATCCGATAGAAACTGTACTGCTCGGCTTCATTGCCGTAAAAGTAATCCAGTTCCAGTGACATGGTTGACCTCTCCTTTTCGTCTCAAAACGAAAAAGCCCCCTTGACGGATGAAAAATCCGTCAGGGGGCTCGCTTCGAGAAAAATGGACATAATAAAAAGTGCCACCCGAAAACTGACATCAATCGTCAATTTTCGGGTGGTAAATGGTTTTCGAGCATACTATATGGTGCTTGTCCGGTGAAAACCCAACCAGCGGCGGAATATATGGTCTTTCGACTGTCACCTCCTGTCGTATCAAAGCTGTCATAGGTGGACTAAATCAGCGTAACCGCTTGTGCGACAAGGGCTTGCTGGTTTACCCCTATTATGGCACAGCCGTTCCTGAGGAGTTTCACTATCATTGTGGAGGACCAGGCCCCGTTGGGCCTGAGGGGCGGACGGATACCCGCTTCGGTCAGCTCCCGGGCAATGGTATGAGACCCCTTGCGTTCCACCAGAAACTTATGATATACTAAGCGTACCACCTCCGCCTGTTCCGGCTCGACGGTCAGCTGGCCGTTGGCCAGGGTGTAGCCATACAAGGATTGATTTCCAAATACTACCCCCCGCTTCATTGCCTGGAGCTGCCCCCATCGTGTCCGCTCGGATATTTTCCGGGACTCCTCCTGAGCCACACTGGCCATGATAGTCAGTCGGAACTCGCCGTCGTTGTCCCTTGTGTCGATGTTGTCATTAAGGAATAGGACGCCCACTCCCTTTTCTTTCAGTTTCCGGGTCACCTGGAGGGTATCCACAGTGTTCCGGGCAAACCGGGAGACTTCTTTGGTGATAATCAGGTCGATCTCACCGTCCAGAGCGCGGCTGATCATTTCCGCGAACTGGGGCCGGCGTTTGATCGAGGTGCCGGACAAGCCCTCGTCCGCGAAAACGCGGACAAGGGACCAGCCCGGATGCTCCGTGATGTACTTCTGGAAAAACTGCCGCTGGGCGGACAGAGAGTTCAGCTGATCCTCTTTGTCCGTAGACACCCGGCAGTAGGCCGCCACCCGCAGCGGGCCGTTAAGTGGCAAGGGCTTCATACTCTTCCTTGGTGATAAGCCCCGCCTTCAGCAGACTGCGCAGCAGCGCGATACGAAAGACAGAGTTCAAGGAATTCCCTCCTTTCTGTTTTTTGGGCCCAGGAGCATCGTAACAAATTTTGGCGTTTTTAGCGCAGGGGCTGCAATTTCCACTGATATCTTTTGTATTTCTGAAAATAATGCGTAAATTTCAAACTTTTGGTGGTGATTATATGGATGGTTATTATAAATTGATTCGTCGGGTTTATTCTGAAAAGCGTATTCAGCCCACGGAATATCTTCCGTGGGCCGAATATCTTTCTCGGTATAATGTTTCCTTTACCATAGGGAACTCCATATATTCCAAAACCGAAGGTGTTCATGCTTTGCTCTGTGCTGTCGAAGCGGGTGGGTGTGATTCCGAACTACTGGATTGGGCCAGGATATTCCTGACAGATCGCGGCCTCCTGTTTCCTCAAACAAGGGAACGGTTCTATGATTCTCCGAATCGATCCATGAAACGGCACATGTTAGCTTGCGGTGCCGGTCAAAAGGTCACAGAGTATTGCCCCTCTCTTGCATACGAACAGGAGAGCGCCATCCTGAATCAAATCGAAGCCTTCCATCAAAGTACTTTGTCCGAGTGGAAAACCGCATTACCGGCCTTGAAACAGTACTTGTATCTGGATATGACAAGGTTTCAGCACCGCTTTGCAGAACGATCCGTTACAGGGGGGAAACTGATCCCTTATGTGGACAGACTGAACAGTGCGTTCCAAAAGTATCTTATCCAAATGGAGGCGTTTATTTCTCCAAACGTCAACACGGAGGATATTGCGTACTATTTTATATGCAAGTCCTTCATGAAAAGTAAACAGCCGGTTTATCTGAACCGACCCGATATTATCTTTCAAATGTTCCGTTCCCCAGTTCACCGGTTTCTGTATCAGGGTAACTGGGGCGTTGCTAACGCAATCCAGGATGGATGTGTCCGCCGTCCGCTTCCGATTACTGTCCAGTCCCTTAACGCAGATCAAGAACTGTTTCAGCAAATCACTTCGATCTGCGCCGAAGCCTGTGCGAGGTGTGGGCTCGACTTTTCCAAAGAATCTTGGGATGCCCTGTGGAGGTGTATCGAAGCCTGCGTTCAGTGTTTCCCTTATCAGATCGCGGACTTATTTTCTGTTCAATATATGTTCCGTCAATTACTAAAATTCCGACGATCAGGAGACCCTGTCTTCGATCAATGGCTGGAGCAGAAACTGTCCGCCAAATCAAACCCGATCTATATCGCCCATTGGAGCGCCCTTGTCAGAAAGCTGTATGTTATGTCAAAGCAACAAGGAGATGCCACCGATTTATGGCTGGACAGTATCCATAAATACCGTAAGCTGTTGGAATCTCCTGAAACAGACGATTCCGAGATTTTTCCTGTCATTGAGCCGTTGGCCGCGAGAGTACCCCGCAATCAAATCTCAACCACACCGGAACAAGCTGAACTGGAACGTATCATTGCAGAACTGAATCAACAGGCGGATGAAGTCAACAGAATACCGCCGTTGAAAGGGCGGTCGCGAAAAGGACCCTTGGCAACGATGCAGACAGCCCGAATGAGAACATACTACAAGACAACAGACGCGGCCCGTGCAATTGACGCTGTCCACGCTGAGTGGCTCCTTCTTCAATGCGTCTGTAGTCAGGCCCAGCGCGAGCTGATGGAGGCCATCTATCTGCTGCTTCCCAAAACAAACGGAGGCCCGGCGTGAGCACATGGCTCAGCCGGGCCTCCGGTCTGTTTTCTCATCAATATGAGTCAATTTCAGGATATCGCTCCACAATTTTGCGCTCCAATCCCTGGAACACAGGAATATATGAATCAATGATAACTCGGGCCAGCCTCTTGGCGGCATTTCCGTCGTACACATGGCTCATGCTGTTACGGTCATTAAGCATGGCGATCCATATATCCTCGTCAATAAAATCGTAGACTTGAAAAGCGGTTTTTAATATCTCCCGAGGTGAACCAGATTTAGCCTCAATCCTGCCCTCATACTGAAGTAATTCCTTCAGTACTTTCCAGCCTAGTTCAAACTGGATCATAAATTTGTCAATGATTCCGCCCGTGACAAATTCGTTTTCCAGGTCCTGCTGGTCCGCTTGGGACAGGACCACCAGATTGGCCCGGTAGTGATCAAACTTTTTCATAGAGAACCCGTCCCTCCTTTTGGACTGACGCCAGCAGATCGGAAGAAATATCCTGCCCCATGTCCACCACATCATATTTCAGCAGGGTAGACGTCTCCTCATCGATATCCACCGCAAACCGCGCGATTCTGCCACCCCAGACCGCCAGATCAATGTCGCTAGCCCGGTGATAATCCCCTCTTGCGCGGGAACCGAACAGAATCACCTTATCCAACTGATGCCGTTCCGCGAACCGACAGATTTCTGCCTGCACCTGATCTTTGATTCCAGTATTGGACAGCATACCCTTCACCTCGTTCCTTAAACGCTATCTTCAGTTTACTCAAATTCTCGCAGCTTGTCAATCAAACTTTTACCTGTGTCCCACCGCTAACGCCGTGGGGACAGCGTTTGCCACAGCCAGCTCCTCCCGGGCGAAGTAGTCGTGGATGGTGAGGCCCCGTTCCCGGGCCAGCTCCTGGGTCTCCGGGTCGATCCGGCCGCCGCAGAGGAACTGGCGGGGGGAGAGCTGGTCGAGGATGGGGGCGAGCGGGTAGTCTGGCTGGGCGAGGGGGGCGTTGAGCAGTCCGCTCCCGGTGGAGACGGTGAGGGGAAGGATGACGCAGTCCGCCTTGTCCGCCCCGCGCAGGGTGGGCTCGGCTGTGAGGCTGGGGACCGCCTCCTGGGGCTCCCCCAGGGCGTAGGTGTGGACCGTGTGGCCGTCCTCAGCCAGCAGCTGGGCCAGCTTTTCCTGACGCAGGTCACCGCCCACCACCCAAATGTTCAGTTCGTGTTTCATAGATGTACCTCCAGGACCGCCAGCCGCAGGGCGGTG
>OFFX01000502.1_pt1 | contig 33360 bp, 30 predicted proteins | sample 1521511 | NCBI WGS metagenome assembly OFFX01 (sample SAMEA3504125, study PRJEB24116) | mouse gut metagenome | biome: mouse gut; feature: mouse-associated habitat; material: faeces | place: Denmark | collected 2011
AGGTTGTGCATGATGGAGGTTTACTATAGAAAGCGCTTTTCAATGAGACTGCGTCCGGCGGCTTGCTGTGTCTGCAGGAACCTGACAGACAGGACGATCATGATCTGTCAAGAGGGCGATATGGGGGTGCATGTGTGAATAGAACAGACAGACAATTCAAAGAAAGACTGCGGCTGCAGGAGAATGCCCTGTCACCGCCGCACAGGAGAGAGCATTTGCAGGAGGTAGTCCGCAGTGCAAAAGCGGCATTCTATGAGGGAGAGAGCGTCGATATCCTGACGGGAGCGGAATTTCTCTACCAGCAGGCCGGCTATATCCGCAGGCGGTGGTGGGTGCTGCAGGGAATGGTCCTGGTGGTTCTGTGTATGCTCATCAGATATATGGAAGGAAACTCTTATGAGCAGCGGATCATGGGAGTCGCGGCGCCGCTGTTTGGCGTTCTCCTGCTGCCGGAGTTGTGGAAGAACCGGGAAAGGAACGCAATGGAAGTAGAGGGAGCAGCCTTTTACTCGCTGCGGCAGATCTATGCGGCCAGATTGTTCGCATTTGCAATGGTTGATGTGCTGATGTTGACAGCTTTTTTCCTGGTGAACGTGGGAGGCGGGCAGCTTGTGCCGGAAGAGATCATGCTCCAGTTCTTCCTGCCGCTGACAGTGACCTGTTGCATCTGTTTCCGCACGCTGTACAGCAGGCGGGCCTGTCCGGAAGCATTCGCCGTGTTTTTGTGCCTGCTCTGGTCCGGAATCTGGCTGCAGGTGGTACTGCTGGGGAATCTCTATGAAAAGGTGTCCGTGCCTGTCTGGTATGGCGTATTGGTGATGGCATTCTGTTACCTGCTCTACTGTATTTACAGGGGGCAGAGGAATTGCAGGGCAGTCCTGGAAGAGACGGAAGGATAGAAAGAGACGAAAGAATAGAAGGAGATGGAAGGATAGAAAGAGACGGAAGGATAGAAGGAGACAGAAGGATAAAAAGAGAAGGAAGAATAGAAGGAGACGGAAGGATAGAAGGAGACAGAAGAATAGAAAGAGACGGAAGGATAGAAGGAGATGGAAGGATAAAAGGAGGCGGGGGATTATGAAACTGGAAATAGAAAATCTGACAAAGAGATTTCAGGATGTGGCGGCAGTTGACGGGGGATCCTGTACTTTGACGACGGGGGTCTATGGACTTCTGGGCGTGAACGGAGCGGGGAAAACCACGCTGATGCGGATGCTGTGCACCCTGTTGAAGCCGACGGGAGGAAGGATCTTGTGGGACGGGAAAGATATCTTTGAGCTGGATGGCGCATATCGCAGAGTATTGGGGTATCTGCCGCAGGATTTCGGCTTTTATCCGGATTTTACGGTCAGGGATTATCTGCGTTATATCAGTTCCATCAAGGGACTGCGGCCTGCTGCAGCCAGACAGCGGACCGCGCTCTTGCTGCAGCAGGTGGGGCTTGAGAAGGCGGAGAACAAGAAGATGAAGAAACTGTCCGGCGGCATGAAGCGGCGGGTGGGAATTGCCCAGGCCATGCTGAATGATCCCAGGATCCTGATTCTGGATGAGCCGACGGCGGGGCTTGATCCCAACGAGAGAATCCGTTTCCGCAATCTGATCAGTGAGCTGGCACAGGACAGACTGGTGCTGTTATCTACGCATATCGTGTCGGACATCGAGTATATCGCCAATGAGATCCTGTTGATGAAAGACGGGAAGATCTGTATTGCCGGTACGACGGAAGAACTGACCGCCGGAATGCCGGAGCAGGTATGGCGGGTGAGTGTGCCGCGAAATGAGGCAGCTTCCTACACGAAACGATACAAAGTTTCCAATATCAAGACCCTGCATGGGGAAGCACAGCTGAGGATCTTGTCTGTAGAAAGGCCGGCGGACAATGCGGTTTTGGAGGAAGCCGTGCTGGAGGATGTCTTTTTGCACTATTTTGGGGAAAGGGCCGGCGGCGGAGAGGAATAGGAATGATAGTGGGGAAGATCAGGACCAGCGGTTGAGCGGATTAGGACCGGCGTTGGAAAAGATTTAGGGCCGGCGGTGGCGAGGATTTAGGACCAGTGGCGGAGCGGACCAGGGCCAGCGGTGGCGAGGATCAGGACCAGCAGGAATGGAGGATGGCGATGAATCAGAAAATTCCACATAAAAACATGTCGCACAAAAGAGTGCGGCATAAGAAAATAACAGATCGACATAACGGAAAAGAGCAGATCTACTATGAGATTAGGAAGGTTTTGTCCGGGACAAGGAGCAGGCTGGCATTTCTGCTGCTGGCGATGGTACTGGGCATTACGCTTTATTTTGCCCTCAGTGTGGAGTATGTAAATGAGGCGGGTGAATCCGAAAGGGGACCGGTGGCAGTGGCCAGCCTTCGGGCAGCGCAGAAAGCGTGGAGCGGTTATCTGGAGGAGGAGACGATCCGCCAGGTGATCGCGGAGAACAGGCGCATCAATGAGACGCCGGAGGGCAGATCGGAACAGATCAAAGAGAGTAATATTGCCTACGGCTGGAAACAGGGGATAGCGGAAATACGCCGTCTGTTGAACTGTTCCTATGCTGAGGCGTTCCGCACATATGATTATTACCGGGCGGATTCTTTGACGGAAGAGGCGGCGGGTGCTTTCTATGAGAACAGGACAAGACTCTTGCAGGAGTGGCTTGCGGATGAGGCCGGTGATCAGTATTCGGAAGCGGAAAAGGCATATCTGATCGGACAGTATGAGAGCCTTGAGACGCCTTTTTACTATGATTATCGGAAGGGGTGGACGCAGCTGTTTACATTTGCGCCGACGGTGGTGATGATCACCATGCTGTTTCTGGGCTATCTGGTGGCCGGCATTTTCTCCAATGAATTCGTCTGGCGGGCGGATGCGGTGTTCTTCGCTTCCTGCCACGGAAGAGACAGGGCGGTGGCGGCCAAGGTGTGGGCCGGAGTCGGGATCGTTACGGCAGTCTACTGGATGGTGATGCTCATCTACAGCGCTGCGGTTCTGGGTTATCTGGGTGCGGACGGCTGGAATTGTCCGGTGCAGACGGAGCAGGGGGACTGGAAATGTTTCTATCACCTTACGGTCTGGCAGAAATATGTGTTGATCGCAGCAGGCGGCTATGTGGGATGTCTGTTTATGGCGGGCCTGTGTATGCTGGTGTCTGCCAAGGTAAGATCCGCCGTGCCGGCGGTGATGGTGCCCTTTGTGCTGATCTTCCTGCCGTCTTTTCTGGGGAATCTGGAAAGTGCGGCAGTCAATAAGATTCTGGGGTTATTGCCGGACAGACTGCTGCAGGTGGGCACTGCGCTGGGTTACTTTGACCTGTATACGCTGGGCGGCCGGGTAATGGGAGCGGTGCCCATCCTGCTTGTACTGTACGGGATTGGTGCGGCAGCGGTGCTGCCGGTTGTCTACTGGTGTTTTGTCCGGTCGTAGGAGGAATCGTCGTCTTCCTCCGGGGTGGAGAAGAGACTGACTACGGTGCCGTCTTCGGTTGTCGCGACGACGGTGGAGATGCAGCCATACCGGTTGCGGTGGACGACGATATCCAGACTGCCGTTCATATTGGACTGCCAGATTTTGTTCAGCTCATCGGCGAAACTGTGGACCAGGCTGCCCTGATAGAGAAAAAAGCCGTTTTCGTTTCTGGTCAGGCCCCAGGATGCGTATTCTTCGGCTTCGGTCTCCGAATCGAGGCAGAGGGTATAGCTGGGGGCAAAGGCATTCTTTTCCACATGAAATTCTGTGGCCAGAGCTTCCCGAATCCGTTCCGCCATCAGGTCGGGATCGCCGGTGTCGTCCGCCTTTAAGACGGCCAGGATCGTGTCATCTGCCCGTTTTCCGGGATTCCTGCCAAGCGCGATGTCGCGGGTCAGAGAAACCTTGAAGGCCCAGCGGGAATCGGGACTCCCGTAATAGCAGGTACTGCTCAGGTAAGAGTCAAAGGGCGCCTGCCCGCCGGTAGCGCACACCACGGTACTGCAGGTAAGCAGCAGGGAGACGGTGCACAGCATGAAGAGGGACGTCCTTTTGTAGCGCAGTACGCGCTGGATCCTTTTTTCCACCTCTGTCTTGGAAAAGGCGCTGTACAGGAGGGGAGAACGGCTGGCGCTCACGGCCATGGCAAGAAGGCTGCAGGCATAGCTTTGTCTTGCATCTTCCTCACGGCAGGCGCGCAGCACGGCTTCGTCGCAGGCGGCTTCCAGATCGGATGCCAGGCATCCGGCCATCAGCCAGACAAGCGGGTTAAACCAGTTGAGACAGAGCGTGGCCAGCATGGCCGCCTTAACCCAGTTATCCCGGCGTCTGATATGCATGGTCTCATGAGCCAGGATGTGGCGCAGCATCTCCGTATTCCCAAAGTCCATCCGTGCCGGCAGATAAATACGGGGTGAGAGAAGGCCGCACACGAGAGGGGAGGCGATCTCGTCATTGGTAAAGACCAGGATATGTGCCATCTGCATCTCGCGCAGGAGCGTATTGACGGTTTCGTTGTGCTCCACCAGCAGGCTTTCTCTCAGCCTCCGGACATAGCGTTGTCTTTGCAGCAGCAGGAGGAGCGCCGTAACGATGACGCCGGACAGATAGAAGACCGGCAGCAGAGTTCGCAGCGAATCATGCCTGTAGAAGAAAGGCAGGGGGTCCGCTGACAGGACAGTGGAGTGACCTGTTGCGTTTTCCGTTGACTGGGAGATGACAAAGTCGGTATCTGCAGTCAGACGGGGACCGGCCGTGGCGGATGCACCCGGCATACTTGTGACGATGGCATCATTTGTGTCCGCGTCTTCTGTGACGGAAGCAATCTCCGTATCCTCAGACAGATATTCCGTAGAGGGTTCATTGTAGGCGACGGCTTCTGCGGAAACAGTGACGCTTGTGACGGCAGGCGCTGAAAGCAGGCCGGGAGCCTTCACGCTGAGCGGGCTGCTTAAGGAGAAGGGGACGAGAAAGCGGACGATCACCAGTCCCCACAAAAGGGGGAAAACATAGCCCGGCAGTCTCTTTTTCAGAAGAAGGCGCAGCGCCAGCACCATGAGCAGCAGCGCACTTCCGTAAAGCATCATAAAATGTAAGGGCATGGAAAATCTGAAATGTAACATGTTATTTCGCCTCCTTGATCATACGGGAAAGCCTCTCGGCATCTTCTTCCGAGATTCCCTGATTTTTCAGAAATGATGAAAAAAACAATTCACTGGAACCGCCGAACATCTTGTCGATCAGCTGCTCGGTCTCACTGCGCGCCACTTCGTCTCTGGTGACCAGAGGTGTGCAGAGAAAGCCAGGATCTTCGCGGCTGACAGCTTCCTTTTCGATACACTTCTTGATCACCGTGTAGGTGGTGTTCTTGTTCCAGCCGATGCGCTGTGACAGTACGTCCACGATATCGCGGGCTGATTTCGTGCCCTGTTCCCAGAGCACTTCCATGACTTTCAATTCTGAGTCGAATAGTTTCATAGTAATCAATCCTCCATTCCAGCTTAATTTGCCGCTTGGCCATCTTCATTCTCTATTCTGTCGATTCCAGCCTGTAGACTATTGCAATAGTCTGCTGATTGATTACAGACTATCACGATAGTCTGCGCGTGTCAAGCAGAAAATATTTTAGATACTTGTTATAGTCCGAATTTCCACATATAATTTCAATGTGGCTGTATGGACTGTGTACAGTATGAGACTTGAAAGAACGGAGAAATGTGGATCATGAACAGAATTCTGATTATAGATGATGACCGGTCTCTTTTGGAGCTGCTGCAAAACTGTATGTGTGGGTTATATAAAGTGGATACGGCGTGGAATGGGCAACAGGGGCTTGATAAGCTGTCACGGACAAAATATGATCTTGTGCTGCTGGATGTGATGCTGCATGGTGAAAATGGTTTTGAAGTCCTGGGGGAAATACGGAAACTGTATGCGGTTCCTGTGATTATGCTGACTGCAAAAAATTCTCCGTCAGATAAGGTAAGCGGCCTGGAAATCGGTGCAGATGATTATGTAACGAAACCCTTTAATATGGAGGAACTGCTGGCGAGGGCTGCGTCCCAGATTCGGAGGAATACGGTGTTAAAGAATGGAATTTTACCGCAGGAAGAGATTTGTTTCGATAAGATTACGATTGTTCCGCAGATAAAAGGAATATTGAAAGAAAACAAAGAAGTGCTGTTGACCGGAAAAGAATTTGACCTGTTGTATTTTCTTGCCTCGTCTCCGAAGCGTGCTTATACAAAAAAGCAGATTTATAAGGCTGTATGGAAGAATGATTATGTCTATGACGATAATAACATTATGGCATTGGTCAGTAAGATCAGAAAGAAAATAGAAGATGATCCGGAAAATCCGAGGATAATACAGACAGTCAGGGGCGTCGGCTACCGCTTTGGAGGAGGGCAGTAAATGCATATGGAAATGATAGTGCTGATGATAATCTGTCTGGGTCTCATGTTATTGCTGGCAGGGATCTGCAGGCAGATTAAAAAAATCAACCAGGTATTAGATGACATCATAAAGGGGGAAACAGATAGAAGAATCCTGATCAGGAAACATTCCTTTTTATCAGATACCTGCTATAAGCTCAATCAGATTATGATGGATAATAAGGAACGCATCATAAAGACAAAGCGGCTGGAACGAAGGAACGAAGAGCTCATGACCGGTTTGTCGCATGATATCCGCACGCCCCTTACATCTATCATCGGTCATCTGGATGCCGTTTATTATCAATATGTTCATGGGGAAATGAACGCAGAATCTGTCCGGCAGGCAAGGGAAAAAGCATATGTCCTGAAAGAGTATCTGGACGATTTGTTTCAGTGGTTCAAGCTCAATTCCAAAGAAGAGAAAGCAGAAATGGAACCATTGGATATCGTAGAGGAAACAAGGGCTGTTTTTGCAAATTGGGTTGCAGATTTTGAACGAAATGGAGTCTCCTATGATTTCACATCAGACATGGACGAAATACAGATCAGCGTGGACCGGGTTTTTTATGAGCGCTGTGTGAATAATCTGCTTAAGAATGCAATGGAACACAGCAGGGCTTCTAAAATCTGGATAGAGATTGTGCGGTCTGGTGTTACGGTTGTTGTGAAAGTTTGTGACAATGGCATGGGAATTTTGGAGAAAGAGATTCCATTTCTTTTTGACAGGCTGTATAGGGCGGGAGATGCACACAGCAGCAAAGGAAGCGGTCTGGGGCTTGCGATCGTGCGGGAACTGGTTTTGATCCAGGGCGGGAAGATTTTTGTAGAACCCCAAAAGAAGGGGATTTGTTTTGCCATGGAATTTCCTTTATCAGAAAATGATACATGAACTGTTCTGCCTTCGGGCCGGGCAGTTTTTTTGCAAGGTTTTCGTAAGGTTACAGGAGCAAAAAGTGTGATACTATGGAACGGCAGACAGACGTACAGGCAGCGCATGAAGAAAGGGATGACGGGATGATGGATAACTTTATCATTGAGACGAAAGGGCTGACGAAATATTATGGGGATACTGCCGCGGTAAAGGGTGTGGATCTCCATGTAAATAAAGGTGAAATTTATGCCCTTTTGGGAAGGAACGGAGCCGGAAAGACAACAATAATGAAAATGCTGCTGGGTTTATCCATGATATCAGAAGGAACTGTCTATATGTTCGGACAGCCTTTTGAAGGGAATAAAAGAGAATTTTTGGGGCGGACAGGGGTCATGATTGAGACACCGGGGTTTTATCCAAACCTTACGGCAACGGAAAATCTGGAAATTCTTGCTGACCTGCGGGGATATGTAAAACGGGATGCTGTAAAAGAAAGTCTGGAGAGGGTTGGGCTGCCTTATAAAGACAAAAAACTGTTTTCTGCGTTTTCTCTTGGCATGAAGCAGCGGCTGGGGATTGCAGCCGCCATGATCCATGATCCGGAAGTCCTGATACTGGACGAGCCGATTAATGGACTTGATCCGATCGGGGTAATGGAAACAAGGAATTTTATCAGGGAGCTTGCGCAGGACTGTGGGAAAACGATTCTGCTGTCAAGCCATATTCTGTCAGAGATTGAGCTTTTGGCAGACAGGATAGGAATTATTGACAAAGGAATTCTGCTGGAAGAAAGCCCTTATGAGGAATTGAAGAAAAGAAATATGCATTATATCCTGTTGTCTGTAGATTCGACAGAAACAGTGATCCATATGCTGGAAGAGGAATTTCATATCAATGATTATCGGATTATGAGGAACGGCTGCATTCAGATTTTTGATGAGGGGATACAGACAAAGGAAATCGTCCGGTTTCTTGCAGGACGAAATATTTATGTAGATGCCATCAACAAATGCAGTGATACACTGGAAGATTATTTTAAAAGGATAACCGGAGGTGAGGGGATTGCTTAACATATGCCGGAATGAGCTGAAGAAACTGAGACGTCAGAAGACAGCAGGGATGTTGTGGGCAGTCGGTATCCTGATCCCTGCGTTTGGCACACTGCTCTGCATAAAAAACCAATATCCCTTCAGGAATTTGATCGGTGCGAATGTCATGTTTGGAAGTTTTCTTATGATTCCGTTTACTTTTTCGGTCATGCTTTTAAACCTGTTTGAACTGGAGGAGAGGAATCACACATTGAAAAATATTCTGGTGATCGGCATACCTGGATGGCAGATTTTTTTATCAAAACTGGCTTCAGCCCTTGTGACTGTCGTGGTACTTTCGGGAATCTATACTGTCTATACGGTCACAGGAGGAATTTTCCTGCGGAATTATATGCCGGATGTTGTCCGCATTTTCGGGATTTATCTGGGAACGTCTCTGTGCAGCATCTGTGCAACAATGCCTGTGCTGCTTCTGATCATTTTGCTTCGAAAAAGGAATCTGATTTCAATGATAGCGATTAACTGTTATGTACTCGTTGATTTTTTGTTTACATGGCAGTTGTCCATGTTTCATTGTCTTGATATGCATCTGCCTGTTTTGGCAGCATACCGTATCACCTATCCTTTTACCATTTTGGAGTATACGGATAATCTGCAGCGTGGGTTGGATATACTGTATTATCCAATGGACAGGGGCCTCTTTTTGCTGGGGGCAACAGCGGCAGTTTCTGTTGGAATCAGTCTGTGGCTTTATAAAAGACAGGAGGCCGATGTATGATGAGGAGATTGATCAGAGCGGAACTAAAGAAATTGAAAAGGCAGACAATGGTTTTGGTTGGATATCTCAGCATTCTCTTTTCGTTTATCATCACTTTTGCGCAGCAAATGCAGATTAAGGCAGGGGCGCCTGAATGGGAAGGGTTTGCAGAAATGTTTTTTTACAACAATGCAATGCTGTTTCTGCCGTTTACGGTATCTTTGATTGGCGGATACATGATAGATCAGGAATATGCAAAGGATACGCTGAAAAATCTGTTGGTGATACCGGTCAGATGGCAGGATGCGGTAAAAGCGAAAGTGGCAGTCCTGTTTTTGCTGACGGTCAGAATCGCACTGTTTGAAACAGCGCTTCTTCTGGCGGCAGGCATTATGTTAAAAAACCGTCCGGCCGTGCTTATAATGGCAGGAGAATGTATGAAAGCGTTTGCATATAACATCTGTATCACGTTAGGGATCCTGCCCGTGATTTTGTGGTTTGGAAAGAGCGGCGGAAAATATATATGGGGAAGTATACTGTCCATGCTCCTTGGCATATCCGGAGTATTTGTAGTAAATGGAAGGGCAGTTAACTGGCATCCGGTCACAGTTTGCTTCTCATTTCTGTCGGACGTTTATGGTGAAAAAACTGCAATGGGATACCTGGAGTCGGGTGTGGCAATCTTCCTGTATGGATTGCTGTGTGTGTTGGTATACCGGATTAGATATTGCAGAGGGAACAAAGCGGTTATTTCAAAATAGAAGGAAACATAAGATCGTAACAGAGAAGCCGAAGGCTGAACTGTTACATAAGATCCGATTTTCGCAGGCTGACAGGATGTTTTTCTTTTCAGAGTGTGCTATGATAAAAAAGCCGGATATACGTAATGGAAAAGTAAGCCGGACGATGACAGCGAAGGGAGGACGGACAGGCTTATGCTGCATGTTATCATATGTGACGACGAGGCGGCTTCGCTCTCTTTTCTGGAAACCCTGGTCAGAGAGTGGGCGGCGGGGAGAAAATGCGGGATCGCTGTCACGCCGTGCAAAAGCGCGGAGCAGTTTCTGTTTAACAGGGAAGACTGGGAAGAAGCGGATATTATGCTTCTGGACATTGACATGCCGGGGATGAACGGTATCAGTCTGGCCCGCAGGCTGCGGCAGGAAGGGAAGCGCGTTCAGATCATCTTTGCGACGGGGCTTGCGGATTATGTGCTGGAGGGCTATGATGTGGAGGCCGTGTCCTATCTGATCAAGCCGGTGGAGCGGGAGAAGCTTTTTGCCTGTCTTGACCGGGCGAAGGAGCGCTGCGGGCAGGAAGAACCGGTTCTGCTGCTGGATCTGGCAGGGGGCACGGCGCGGGTCAGACTGGCGCAGATCTGTTATCTGGAAAGCGATGCCCACGACACGCAGGTGCATTGTGTCCGTTCTGCTTACAGCATGGAAGAAGAACCGCCGCAGACAAAGAGCCGGACTGTTCAGGAAACAGAAGTAACTGCGGTCACGACAGAGACAGTGCGCTGCCGGACGGGGATCCGGGAGCTGGAAGAGCGGCTTGCGCGTTACGGCGGTTTTTTCCGGATTCATCGCTCTTATGTGGTGAATCTGGCCTATGTCAGCCGGATCACCAGAAAGGATGTGCTGATGGACAGCGGGGAAACGCTTCCGGTCTCCCGTAACAGGTGGGAGGCGCTCAACAGGGCATATCTTAACTATTATAAAAAGTGAGAGCGTAAAAGAATCAACGAATAAGGGAATAAACGAATAAGCGAATAAGGGAGAGGCAGAACTCCGGATGGAACAGGAAATTTTCCAGCTGCTGTGGCTGGGGTGTTATTGGTATTATATAGAGCAGATGGGAAGCATGGAGAAGGGAATCGGGAAGCGCGCGCTGGGCATTTGCCTGACGGGTGCAGTTTTGGCCTGTTCTTTTTTCGTGCCGCTGTTCGGCATAAAATTCCGGGCGGCAGCGGCGTGGATCCTGATCGCCGGAATCCTGACGCTGTACGACTTGTTTTTTGATGCGGAAGCCTTTGTGCGGCAGGGGTGGCGGATTCTGCTGCCGGGCCTGTGTATTGCAGTGGGAATCCTGGCAGCGGAAGCCGAGGAGATTTTTGTGCTGCACGGCGGGATCATGCTTGTGTTTCTGCTTCTGCTGGGGAAGAAGCGGGAAAGCCTCAGGCTGTGGAACGGTGTGCTGCTTGTGGTGGCTTACGGCATCATAGGGGCTTTTCTATGGCTGCTTGGCTGTACGGGGCAGGTGGAGACGACGGCGCTGCCGCGCAGTATCTTTCTGTGGGGCGGCATTGTGCTGGAGGCGCTTTTGTTTCTGGCGGTGGAGGGGACACTTTTTTCCTATAAAAAGGGGTTTGACTTCCGCACGGAACAGTTCCGGTCGGAGCTGATGGAACACCAGTATGACGAGATCAAGAGCGTCTACATGGATATGCGGGGATGGCGGCATGACTACCATAACCATATGCAGGTGATGAAGGCGCAGCTCACGCTGGGGAACACGGAGGAGATGGGAGCCTATCTGGATCAGCTGGAGCGGGAGCTGGACCGGGTGGATACCTTTGTCAGATCCGGCAATCTGATGGTGGATGCCATTCTGAACAGCAAGCTGACGCTGGCCAGACGGCAGGAGGTTGCCGTGAACTGCAGCGCGAAGGCGCCGGAAAGGCTTTCCGTGGAGGATGTGGATCTTTGTGTCATTCTGGGAAATCTGCTTGACAATGCGCTGGAAGCCTGCGCCCAGGTGGAGAAGGAGAAACGGTTTCTTCGTCTCTATCTGACGGTCAACAAGAGTCAGCTGTACTTTTCCGTGCAGAATGCGGCGAAGGAGGAACCGGATTTCGAGGCCAGCCGTTATATCAGCAGAAAACGGGGCAACCACGGTCTGGGCATGAAGCGGGTAAAGGCGGCGGTGGATAAGTACGACGGTTATCTTAACCTGGCCAACGAGCCGGGGATCTTTGCGGCGGAAGTGACCATGCCGCTGTCACTTTCGTGAACGGTCTGTGCATTTCGTGTAAAAAAGAATACATTTCGTGCGGGAATCTCCATTCATGGGGATTCTTGTTTTATGATGTAGAAAACTACTTCGGATTTATAAGGACGGGAAGCACGGCATAAGGGACGCGGTTTCCCACACGATCCGGAAAGGAGAACGAAGAATATGCAGGTAACACAGGATAAGAAAAGATATCCCCTCCTGAATCATTATCGGTATACGTTTCACAAGCTGAAGGAGAAGAGCGGCGGCGGGGCGCTGGCGGTCTGTGCCGGGGATGTGATGTTAAGCGTGCTGCTCCCGTTTCTGGAGGCGGCGCTGGCCGGCGCGGTGGCGGCCTGTCTGGTGAGCGGCAGGAGGCCGGGAGAGATATTGGCGCTGGTGGCGGGGTATATCATATTGCTGCAGGTGGTCAGATTTTTGCAGAGCCACTTTAGGGAACTGCGGACGAAAGCGCTCTTTCTGTTCCGTTGTTCTTTCTCCGAGCTGGACCGGAAGACACTGTATATGGACGGCCAGAGTCTGGAGAGCGCGCAGGGACAGAAGAAACGGCAGGCGGCGATGCGGAACATATATTCCGGCAATGAACAGGGGCTTGAGGCTTTTGCCGCGGGATTTCTCAATATGATCATCCAGTTTGCCGGGCTGTTGATCTACGGGGCGATCGTGGGCAGATACAGTCTGCTCCTGCTGGCGCTGCTTCTGCTGCAGGCGGTGGTCACCGCCTGGCTGCATACACTGGCAGGAAAGAAGGAGTACCGGCTGGAGGAGGAGAATATCAAGGGCTATCAGGGCCTTGGCTATCTGCGGCAGGAATCCATCGCGCCGGGAAACGGGAAGGATATCCGTCTATATCGGATGGACAGATGGTTTCTGCGGGAGTTTAAGGAGCGGATCGATCAGATCGTGAACCGGGTGGATCGGGGGCGTAACGGCTTTGCGGCGGCCCAGATTGGGGGAATGGCGCTTGCTTTTGCGAGGAATGTATTCGTCTATGGCTGGCTGATCCGGGAGATGGCGCTGGGACATCTGGCGCTTCCGGTATTTCTGTTATATGTAGGGATCGTGGCAGGCGTCGAGGCGTGGATGAGCGGGCTGTTCGATGCGGCGCAGGAGATCTACAGGAATAAGGAAATGATGGACGATTTCCGGGATTTTCTGGAATTTGGCGATCCTGAGGAGGGAACGGCACTTATGCGGCAGCCGGGCAGGGGACATGAGATCCGTCTGGAGCACGTGAGCTTTTGCTATGAGGGGAAGGAGGAAGCTACCATCCACGATCTGACGCTGACCATCCGGGCCGGGGAGCGGCTGGCGCTGGTGGGTCCCAACGGCGCGGGCAAGACCACACTGATCAAGCTGTTGTGCGGGCTTTACCGTCCCACTGCGGGCACTGTTTTTCTGGACGGACAGGATCTTAAGACGCTGCCGCAGAGGGACGTCTTCCGGGAATTTGCGGTGGTGTTCCAGGATGTGTTCGCCTTCTCTTTTCCTCTGGCGGAGAATGTTTCCTGCGTGGAAGCGGGGCAGGAGGATACGGGGCGGCTGCGGGACAGTCTGGAGAAGGGGGGACTCTGGGAGAAAGTATCCTCCCTGCCGAAAGGTGTGCAGACTGCCATGAACCGGGATCTGGACGAGGAGGGCGTGAGTCTTTCCGGCGGTGAGATGCAGAAGCTGATGCTGGCCAGAGCCTTGTACAAGGATGCGCCGGTGGTGATTCTGGACGAGCCGACGGCGGCTTTAGACCCAATAGCCGAGAGCGAGATGTATGAGCGTTACGATGCCATGATCCGGGAAAAGACGGGCATCTTTATCTCCCACCGGTTAAGTTCCACAAGATTCTGCGACAGGATCCTTTTTCTGGAAAATGGGCGTATTGTGGAGGAGGGCAGTCACGATGTGCTGATGGAAAAGGGCGGCTCCTATGCGAAGCTGTTTACCCTGCAGGCCAGATATTATCAGAAGAAGAGAGAGGAGGAAGAGATTTATGCGTGAGATTTTATCCGTACACAGGATCGGATACAGACTGCTTGGGATGATCCACGGCGTGGATTCGACCATCATGCCGCTGCATCTGCTGGAGGTGTGTCTTTCGGTGGTACAGGTCTACGCCGGTCTGTATCTGACGGCGGGCCTGATCGATCTGCTGCTTGCGGGAGCGTATGGGCAGGCGGCAGAGTGGGCGCTGTATCTTCTTCTGGTCAATCTGCTTCTGGGGACGGCAACCGTGCTGCTTAAGAGAAAATTCCGGGGGATGGAGACAAGGATCTGGCAGCTCTTTTACGTGTGGATGCGGGAAAAAGCCTTTTCGCTGGATTATGAGACGATGGAGAGGCCGGAGATCTCCGAGAAGATTCTTTTCTCGGAGCGCAGATCGAATATGCATGGCGGACTGGGGATGCTGTTGTATTATTACTGCGATATTCTGCGGGCGCTTCTGCACATCCTGCTGTCGGCGGCCATGGTGCTTTATGTGTGTATGGCCCGGCCGTCACAGGAAGCGGGTTTTTGGGGAACGCTGGCAAGGCCTCTGCCTTCGATGATATTGTTTGGCGGGGCGCTTGCGGGGATGGCTGTCGGCTCGTGGAAGGTGTACAGCCGGTTCGGCGCCAGGATTCAGGAGATATTTGAATCTCATACCGGTGTGGAGAATAAGATCTCTTACCTGCAGATGCAGGTGATGGGGGATGCTAAAGTCGGCAAGATCATCCGTCTGTACGGCATGCAGGAGATGATCTTCAAAAATGCGATGGAAAATCTGAAAAGCTCGGTCGCCTTTTTCGGGAAGATGTGCGACGTGGAGCGGGGACAGGAGAATGCCAACAATGTGGTGAGCAGTCTTTTTGCGGCAGGTTCTTATCTGCTGGTGGCGTTAAAAGCGGTGACCGGTGCGGTGACGGTGGGCGCCTTTACACAGTATGCGGGGGCCATGAACCAGTTTGGCAGCGGATGTTTCAAGATCATCGCCTGTCATGGCGGACTGCGGGAAATCTGCACCTATATGGGGCCGTTTCTGGAATTTCTGGATACGGAAAATCTGCACGCGAAGGGTTCGATCCCGGTGGAGAAGCGGACGGACGGGGAATATGAGCTGGCGTTTGAGCATGTGGACTTCCAGTATCCCGGATGTCAGGAACTGGTATTGAAAGATGTGAACTGCCGCCTGCGGATCAAGGGCAAACTGGCGGTGGTGGGTAAAAACGGCGCGGGCAAGACGACTTTTATCAACCTGTTATGCCGTCTCTATGAGCCTACGGCCGGGCGCATTACGCTGAACGGCGTGGACATCCGCAAGTATGACGAAGAAGAGTACCGCAGCCTGTTCGGCGTGGTGTTCCAGGATTTCAAGCTGTTTGCCTTTCCGGTCTGGCAGAATGTCACGGCGGGCGGCACGCGGGAGGATGATAGGATCCGGGAGGCGCTGCGGCAGGCGGATGCAGCGGAATTTGTGGAAAAGCTGCCTCAGGGGCTTGACACCTATCTGTATCAGGAGCTGGAAGAAGGGGTGACGGTCAGCGGCGGGGAGGCCCAGAAACTGGCACTGGCGCGGGCGCTCTACAAAGATGCGCCGGTGGTGATCCTCGATGAGCCCACGGCGGCGCTGGACCCGAAAGCGGAAGCGGAGGTCTATGAGCGTTTTCACAAGATGGTGGAGGGCAGGACCAGCATCTATATCTCCCACCGGATGAGCAGCTGCCGCTTCTGCGATGAGATCATCGTCTTTGACAAAGGGCAGATCGTGGAGCGGGGCAGCCATGAGACACTCTATGCCGCCGGCGGCAGCTATGCCCGGATGTGGGATGCACAGGCCCGGTATTATGCGTAAAAATCCGGTTACAGTTTGCGGCCGGTTAGGCCGTGAACTGTAACCGGATGCAGGATCAAAATCAAAATCAAGCGGGAAAAGCGTTGCGCATTCCCGCTTTTTTTGATAAACTGTATCCATCTGAAGAAATGGATCTCTGTTATGCACATCAGGCATTTCGCCGTGATTTCCATTATTTCAAATTTTTTGGGGAAGGAGGGTTGAAGTGTCATTTATGGGACTTATAAAGTGGTAAACTGCTATCATATGAGGCAGGCGGAGAGAATCTTAAGGAGACTGCCTGCGAAACCCGGCGGTTACAGGATTCGGGTTTCGTCACGAAACAAAAATTATATTGACAAAATCGAACATTTGTTTTAATCTACATATAAGATGTAAGAACAAATGTTCTAAAGGAAAAGGAGAACAGAACATGGAAAGAGATGACAAATTAAAAGCATTGGACGCGGCTTTGGTGCAGATAGAGAAGCAGTTCGGTAAGGGTGCCGTAATGAAGCTGGGTGATCCTTCGGTACAGATGAATGTGGAGACGATTCCTACGGGTTCCCTGAGTCTGGATCTGGCATTGGGGCTGGGCGGGATCCCGCGGGGCAGGATCGTGGAGATTTACGGTCCGGAATCCAGCGGTAAGACGACGGTTACCTTACATATGGTCGCGGAAGTACAGAAGCGGGGCGGCATCGCGGGATTTATTGATGCGGAACATGCCCTGGATCCGGTCTATGCGAAGAATATCGGGGTGGATATCGACAACCTTTACATATCCCAGCCGGATTGCGGTGAGCAGGCGCTGGAGATCACGGAGACCATGGTGCGTTCCGGCGCGGTGGATATCATCATAGTGGACTCTGTGGCAGCGCTTGTGCCGAAGGCGGAGATTGACGGTGACATGGGAGACAGCCATGTGGGCCTGCAGGCGCGTCTGATGTCGCAGGCGCTGAGGAAGCTGACGGCAGTTATCAGCAAATCCAACTGTACGGTGATCTTTATCAACCAGCTGCGTGAGAAGGTGGGGGTGATGTTCGGCAATCCGGAGACGACCACCGGCGGACGCGCTCTGAAGTTCTATTCTTCCGTTCGTTTGGATGTCAGAAGGATCGAGTCCCTGAAGCAGGGCGGAGAAGTGATCGGTAACAGAACGAGGGTGAAGGTGGTTAAGAATAAGATCGCGCCGCCGTTTAAGGAGGCGGAATTTGATATCATGTTCGGGGAGGGTATTTCCATGGTGGGAGATATCCTGGATCTGGCGGCGGAGAACAATATCGTCAACAAGAGCGGCGCCTGGTATGCTTACGAGGGCAGCAAGATCGGACAGGGCAGAGAGAATGCCAAGCAGTATCTGCGTGACAATCCGGCCGTATGTGCGGAAGTGGAGCGCAAGGTGAGAGAGCTGTTCAATCTGGAGACGGGAAATGCAGAAGGAACAGAGGCACAGTCTGCATTGGCGGAAGATAAGAAGGCAGAGAAGGAGAAGACGAAGGCAGCCAAATGACCGGACTGAACGGGTAAGGGCTTATGACATGCGGTATGCTGCCGGGACAGTGTGCCGCATGAACAGGATATGGAGAATGGATCGTGGTCATAACACAGATAGCCGGGGCGTCGGGAGCACGCTGCCGGATTTATATAGACGGACAGTTCGCCTTTGTACTGTACAAGGGCGAGCTGCGCAAATTTCATCTGCAGGAAGGACAGGAGCTGCCGCCTGACAGTTACCGGGAGATCACGGAGGAACTGCTTCCCAGAAGAGCGAAGCTGCGCTGTATGAACCTGCTGCAGTCGAAAGATTATACCAGAAAGCAGTTAGAGGACAAGCTGGCACAGGGAGAGTATCCGCAGGAGTGTATCGACGGGGCCATAGCCTATGTGGAGTCCTATGGGTATCTTGATGATCTGCGCTATGCGAGGGATTACATAGAATATCATATAGACAGCAGGAGCCGGAACCGGATCGAGCAGGATCTGCTGCGTAAAGGGATAGAACGCACCCTGATCGCTGCGGCTTTTGATGAACTGGAGGGGCTTGGCGTAGAGCAGGATGAGGCGGCCATGATCCGGGAACTGCTGATGAAGAAAAAGTACTGCGCCGAAACGGCCACCAGACAGGAACAGCAGAGGATGTACGGATTCCTCTATCGCCGGGGATTTCATGCGGACGTGATTGCACGGGCAATTTTTTAGAACGGTTGTATTATAGTAAACGAAATTTCCAATGCCGTTAACTATAAAAGACTGCTTGACATAACATCAAATACAGTATAGAATTTAAGTGTTGTAATTTTGCTCATTATAGAATGTTGATACCATCCGATTTTTGTGCAGATGAGACATTCTACAATAGATTATGTACAATGAAAACTAAATAAGGAGGTGCTCCTGTAATGTGGGATGTTGTGATAGCAGTTCTCATCACGCTGGTGATCGCTGTTCCCGTATCCGCTCTGGCAGCCATTAATTATCGCAAGAAGGTTGTGGAAGCCAAGATCGGCAACGCGGACGAGAAAGCCAGGGAGATCATCGATGAAGCTCTCAAGACAGCTGAGACGAAGAAGCGCGAATCCCTGCTCGAGGTCAAGGAAGAGTCCATTCGTACCAAGAATGAACTGGACAAGGAGATCAAGGAACGTCGGGCGGAAGCGCAGAGATATGAGCGTCGTGTACAGCAGAAGGAAGAGAACATCGACAAGAAGGCTGATGCGATCGAGAAGAAGGAAGCGAGTCTGGCACACAGAGAAGAGACTCTGGCCAAACAGCGTGAAGAAATCTCCAAGCTGAACGAACAAAGATTACAGGAACTGGAACGAATCTCTGGATTAACCTCCGAACAGGCAAAAGATTATTTGTTGAAAATTGTTGAAGATGAAGTGAAGCACGAAACTGCTGTCATGATCAAGGAGATGGAGAGCAGGGCGAAGGAAGAGGCAGATAAGAAAGCGAAGGAGTATGTTGTCACGGCTATTCAGAAATGTGCGGCCGACCACGTATCCGAGACGACGATATCTGTTGTACAGCTTCCGAACGATGAGATGAAGGGCAGGATCATCGGTAGAGAGGGACGTAATATCAGAACTCTCGAGACCATGACAGGCGTGGACCTGATCATTGACGATACGCCGGAAGCAGTTATCTTATCCGGCTTTGATCCGATCCGCAGGGAAGTGGCGAGAATTGCGCTTGAGAAATTGATCGTGGACGGTCGTATCCATCCGGCCAGGATCGAGGAGATGGTTGAGAAGGCGCAGAGAGAAGTGGAAGTAATGATCAAGGAGGAAGGTGAGGCGGCGACGCTGGAAGTCGGCGTGCACGGCATTCATCCTGAACTTGTGAGATTACTCGGTAAGATGAAATTCAGGACCAGTTATGGTCAGAACGCGTTGAAGCATTCAATCGAAGTGGCACAGCTGTCCGGTCTGCTGGCGGCAGAGATGGGACTGGATGTAAGGATGGCCAAACGTGCGGGCCTTCTGCATGACATCGGTAAGGCTGTGGATCACGAGATGGAAGGCTCCCATATCCAGCTGGGTGTGGAACTGTGTCGGAAGTATAAGGAATCTCCGACGGTGATCAACGCGGTAGAATCACATCACGGTGATGTGGAGGCACAGACTTTGATCGCGTGTCTTGTACAGGCTGCCGATACCATTTCCGCGGCAAGACCAGGTGCGAGAAGAGAGACATTAGAAACATATACAACAAGACTAAAACAATTAGAAGACATTACAAACAATTTCAAAGGTGTTGATAAATCTTTTGCTATTCAGGCAGGTAGAGAGATTCGTGTTATGGTAGTTCCAGAACAGATTAACGATTCTGATATGGTATTACTCGCCAGGGATATTTCCAAACAGATTGAATCTGAATTAGAGTATCCCGGACAGATCAAGATCAATGTGATCCGCGAGAGCCGTGTCATTGACTATGCTAAATAGTGATAAAAACCCTGTAGAGAAGTCTACAGGGTTTTTTGCTCCCACAGAAGCCACGCTGTGTGATTTACAGGTAGTGCTTCTGTACACTATGAACAGAAAAAGAAAGGATTCGCAGAAAAAATTGTCTCATCTACATACTTGTGAAATGGAAAAATTTATAGTAGAATATTTAGCGGTGTATGATTGTATACAATTATCCAGAAAGGAATTGGATACAATCTATATCCGGCGGCTACAAATTCACAGGCTGAGAGAAAGGAATGGAGTAACGATGAAGGCATACAGAGAGATGAACAGAGAAGAACTTCTGTCTTTAAAAGAGGAACTGGATAAGCAGTTTGCAGACGCAAAGGGAAAAGGACTGAAACTGGACATGTCCAGAGGAAAGCCGGGTCTGGAGCAGCTGGATATGACAATGGATATCATGGACGTTCTTGATTCTAAGACGGATATGAGAAATGAAGAAGGCGCTGATACGAGAAACTACGGTCTGATGACCGGTATCTCCGAGGCGAGACATTTGATGAGTGATATGATGGGCGGTATACCGGCAGAGAACGTGATCGTATACGGTAACTCCAGCCTTTCCATCATGTATGATACGATCTCGCGCTGTGTCACACATGGCGTGATGGGAAGTACGCCCTGGTGTAAACTGGATCATGTGAAATTCCTCTGTCCGGCGCCGGGCTATGACAGACATTTTGCGATCACGGAGCTTTTCGGCATTGAGATGATCACGATTCCGATGACGCCGGCGGGACCGGATATGGATCTGGTAGAGAAGTATGTATCTGAGGACCCGGCAGTGAAGGGAATCTGGTGTGTGCCGAAATATTCCAATCCGCAGGGATATACCTATTCAGATGAAACGGTGAGAAGGTTTGCGGCTCTGAAACCGGCGGCGAAAGATTTCCGTATTTACTGGGATAATGCCTATTCGATCCATGATTTATATGATGACAATAAGGATGAGCTTCTGGAGATTTTGAGCGAATGTGAAAAGGCCGGCAATCCGGATATGGTCTATGAGTTCAGTTCCTTATCCAAGGTGACATTCTCCGGAGCCGGTATTGCGGCTTTTGCATCTTCTAAGGCGAATGTGGAGGAGACGAAGAAATTCATGTCGATCATGACCATCGGCTATGACAAGATCAACCAGCTGCGTCATGTGAGATATTTTAAGAATGCAGAAGGATTAAAGGCGCATATGCAGAAGCACGCTGCGATCCTGCGTCCGAAGTTTGAGGCTGTGCTCGGCATATTAGACAAGGAGCTTGGCGGGCTTGGCATCGGTGAGTGGACGAAGCCGCTCGGCGGTTACTTCATTTCCTTCGAGGCGATGGAAGGCTGCGCGAAGGCAATCGTAGCAAAATGCAGGGAGGCGGGCGTTGTCATGACAGGCGCCGGTGCGACCTTCCCTTACGGCAAAGACCCGAAGGACAGCAATATCCGTATCGCTCCCACCTTCCCCAATGCACAGGAGCTGGAGGCAGCGGCTGAGCTGTTTGTACTCTGCGTGAAGCTGGTCAGCGTGGAGAAACTGTTGGCGGCATAGAGCATATCTGCAGAAAACTTTGTCCGCAGACTGAGCCCGCTTTCGCTTTGCAGGCTGAAAACTTATAATGCAAAAAAGCAGGACGAACAAAACCGTTTGCTCTGCTTTTTTTGTGTTTTTTCTTGAGAACCGCAGAGGAAATCGGGAAATAAGTGCCAATAAATTTTGATTTTTCTGTCGGGGCTGTGTTACAATACAGCGTAGAGGTAAGTCCTGTACGGGGTATGGGAGAAGTATAAATCGACAGATTGACGGAGGGTAAGAGGATATGGATAATTACGAGCGCATCAACAGGGAACTGATACACAAAGGCGTTATCATTGATTACTATCAGGATACCATGAAGATCCCCAACGGCACGACCGCGAAATGGGATTTTATCAACCATAAGGGAGCGGCGGCCGTGGTGGCCGTGAAGGATGACGGCAGACTGCTTATGGTGAGGCAGTACAGAAATGCGCTGGAAAGAGAGACGCTGGAGATTCCGGCAGGCGGTTTAAACGGTGCGGACGAACCGACAGATATTGCCGCGGCCAGAGAACTGGAGGAGGAGACCGGTTATACTGCAGGGAAGATGGAGCTGCTGATCTCTCTGTATACGACGGTAGCCTTCTGCAATGAGAAGATCGATGTTTATGTGGCCACTGATCTGAAGAAAGGGCATCAGCATCTGGACGACGACGAATTTCTGAATGTGGAGAGCCATGACATAGAGGAACTGATCCAGATGATCTATGACTGCAAGATTCAGGACGGCAAGACGGTCTCGGCACTGCTCGCTTATCATAACAAGTATGTACAAGAATAAGTATGTATAAAAATAAGTATGCATAAAAACAGGTATGCATACAAGCAGGTATGTATAAAAACGCATAAAAGCATGTTTAACAGCATATACAAAACGGATAACAGGTGCGTTTGGGTGAAGGGGAATCGGATATCATGTGGTTTGTATTTGCGATACTGTCTGCGGTTTTTGCGGCGCTGACATCTATTCTGGCCAAGGTGGGGATCGAGGGGGTAAATTCCAATCTGGCGACGGCCATCCGCACGGTGGTAGTACTGGCGATGGCCTGGGGGATGGTCTTTTTGACGAATACACAGAGCGGCCTTGCCTCTATTGATAAGAAAAGCTGGCTGTTTCTGATCTTGTCCGGGCTGGCTACCGGGGCCTCCTGGCTCTGTTATTACAGAGCGCTGCAGGTTGGCGAGGTCTCCAAAGTGGTGCCGATCGATAAGCTGAGCGTCGTGATCACGCTTGTGCTGGCGTTTGTTTTCCTGCATGAGAGTTTCACGGCCAAATCGCTGATCGGGGCGGCATTGATCACGGCAGGGACGTTGGTGATGGTACTTTGATGTCTGTGCTGACAGAGACAGTTTGGTCATGGACAGAGATACAGGTGTGGGCGGCAGGAGAAAAAGCAGCGCCATAGCAGAACCAAATTAGAAAAGAAAATCAAAATATGCTATCCGGAAATGTTTTTTGTGCAGGATTATAACAAGATATAGTATTGTGCAGTTAGTACGTTCTATATTTTCAGAGAGTTTTTTGTTCTGCATGGCATACCGCCCCACATATACATAGGAAGACAGGACATGCGACTTGCGGCAGGTCAGGAGCCTGCCCGTGTAAAGTGGGGAGTGGGGAGAGCAGTGCAGCAGCAGACAGCGGCAAAGAACGGCTATTATATCGTATATTTGTTTACCATCGGATTATTTCTGGGGATATTGATCGTTAACCTGGGGTATGATACGTGGATCGGGGAGGGCAGTCTGCTGGGTACGGACATGATCCTGCGGCTTAAGAACAGTATTCCGGACGGAAGCGGCCTGTTTGGCTATGTGTTAAAGCACAGGATGTTCACGGTATGTCTGCTGGGACTTCTGGCCACCACCATGATCGGCCTGCCGGCGGTGTGCGGTTATGTCTGTTACATGGGGCTGTCTGCGGGCTGTCTGCTTTCGGTGGCGGTGATCCGCTACGGGATACGGGGACTGTTCCTGATGGCGGCCGGCATCTTTCCGCAGGGCATTCTTTTGATCCCGGGATATGCGGCGCTGTTTCTGTGGGCGGTGGGTGTCAACCGGATGCTCTATGCCCATGGTATGGGGCGGGAATACTACGGCGGCTACGGCAGACAGAGTTACCTGAAAAAGGGAATGCAGATGGCGGGGATCATCGCTGTGATCATCGTCGGATGCATTCTGGAGAGTTATGTTAATCCTAAAATGCTGCAGTTTGTTTTAAAAATTTTTTAAAAATATTTTTTCGTTTATGCTACCAACATATAGTAGACATAAATTTCTACGCTGACGATATGTTGTGTTTTGTCTGCAAAATGGCTGAAAAGCCCGTAAAATCTGGGAAATTTCCATTTGCTTTTCTTCTGGAATCTGCTTATAATGATAGGCAGACGTCTTATATGATTTACATAAAGACGATATGGGGGAAGGATTTCCGGCTACATGGAAAAAGAGATAACAACATTTATAACGTATTTACATAATGTCAAAGGCACTTCGAAAAACACCGAAATGTCGTACAAAAGAGATTTGGATAAAGTGTGTCATTTTATGGCGGAGCGCGGAATCCATGAAGTGTCGGCAGTTTCTTCACAGGATCTGGGGGATTATGTTAAATATCTGGAAGACAATAAATTTGCGGCGGCCACTGTTTCCAGAAATATTGCGTCGCTGAAGGCTTTTTATCATTACATGCTGCAGGTGGGGTGTGTGGCGGAAGATCTGTCGGAGCAGCTCAAGGCGCCGAAGATCGAGAAGAAGGTTCCGGAGATCATGTCGCCGGAGGAAGTGATCAGGCTGCTGGAGCAGCCGACGGGCGACACGCCCAAGGAGATACGCGACAAGGCGATGCTGGAACTTCTGTATGCTACGGGCATCCGGGTGACGGAACTGATCACCCTGCGTATTTCCGACGTCAATATGCAGCTGGGCTTCATCCTCTGCAGGGACCGCACCAAGGAGCGGATCATTCCTTTCGGGGCGGCGGCCAGAAACGCACTGGCCAGATATCTGGACGGCACGAGGGACGCCATGCTGGAGAACAAGGCTTCGGATGTCCTCTTTGCCAACTGTTCCGGGCAGCCCATGAGCAGGCAGGGCTTTTGGAAACTGATCAAATATTATGCGAAGAAGGCCGGGATCAAGGCCGATATCACACCGCACACGCTGCGCCATTCTTTTGCGGCCCATCTGGTGGAGAATGGCGCCGATCTCAGGAGCGTACAGGAGATGCTGGGGCACTCGGATATTTCCACGACCCAGATCTATGCGAATATGAATCACAGCCATATCAGAGAAGTGTATGCGAAGGCACACCCAAGAGGATAGAGAAGTAAAGACAGAAACAGAGCAGGCCGAATCCGCCTGCTCTGTTTTTGAAAGATATGGAACAAGTGCCGCATTTGCCTGAAATACAGACAGCAGGGCAGCTTATTCATAGTCTGCGATATCGTAGATCAGTCTTTCGGATGCCTCCCAGCCCAGACAGGGATCGGTAATGGATTTTCCATAGATGCCTTCCCCGATCTTCTGGCAGCCTTCCTCGATGTAACTCTCGATCATAACACCTTTTACCATCGTATGAATGTCGCGGTTCAGCTTCCGGCTGTGCAGTACTTCCTTGACGATCCTGATCTGCTGCTCGAACTGCTTGTTGGAGTTGTTGTGGTTGGCGTCGATGATGCAGGCCGGATTTACCAGATCGTATTCTTTATACAGCGAACAGAGCATGTCCAGATCCTCATAGTGATAGTTGGGCAGGCTGCGGCCGTGTTTGTTCACGGAGCCGCGCAGTACCGCATGAGCCAGCGGGTTGCCGCCGGTGTTGACTTCGTAGCCTCTGTAGATAAAAGAGTGGGAGTGCTGCGCCGCATAGATGGAGTTTAACATGACGGAGAGGGTGCCGCTGGTAGGGTTCTTCATGCCGGCGGGCACGTCAAAGCCGCTGACGGTCATGCGGTGCTGCTGGTCCTCCACGGAACGGGCGCCGATGGCCACGTAGGAGAGGATATCTTCCACATATCCCCAGTTGTCGGGGTAGAGCATCTCGTCGGCGGCGGTCATCTCGGATACCTCGATGGCGTGAATGTGCATCTTACGCATGGCGATCAGGCCGCTCATAAAGTCGGGTTTTTTCTCCGGATCCGGCTGGCTGACGATCCCTTTGTAGCCCTCACCGGTGGTGCGGGGCTTGTTGGTGTAAATCCTGGGGATCAGGATCAGCTTGTCCTGCACCTTTTCGTTGATGCGGGCGAGCCGGCTGACATAATCGCAGACGGCGTCCTCGTTGTCGGCAGAACAGGGGCCGATGATGACCAGGAATTTATTGCTTTTTCCGGTGATGACGTCACGGATCTCGGCGTCGCGTCTGTGCTTGATCTGCGTGAGGTGCTCCGGAACCGGAAATTGTTCCCGGATCTCGTCCGGGGTCGGTAGTTTGGCTACAAAATGAAATGACATATCAGTATACTCCTTCAGGTCAAATAAACTTTTTTATGGCAAAAACATGTATATTATAGTATATTAAGTTGGGAACTGCAAGACTTTATCGCATCTGTGATCTGTGGGAGATATGCAGGGCGGACACCGTGCACAAAAGGGTCTGCAGCATCTGGCTGGCGAGCATACCCCAAAGATACCCCTTGATGCCGTAGCGGGGAATCGCGACAAAGACGAACAGCAGCCGGAGCAGGAGACTGACCACGCTGTAGAGAAAGGTTTGGGCAGTCTTGCCGAGGCCGTTCAGGATACTGCCCAGGGTACTGGCGATGTACATGAAGGGGCAGATAAAGCTGAGCGTGAGGATAAAGCTGCCTGCCAGCTCGGAATGGAACAGCAGCCGGCCCGCAGGGCGTCCGAGCAGCAGGAACAGGGCGGTGCAGCCGAATCCCAGCAGGAGGCAGTAGCGGATGGAGGTTACGATGGCGCGTTTGACCGCACCCGTATTGCCGCTGGCATCCGCTTCGGAGACGATGGGCAGCAGCAGGACGGAGATGGAATTGGTGATGGCCGAGGGGAACAGGATCAGGGGCAGACTCATTCCGGTCAGCACGCCGTAAACGCCCAGAGCGTCGGCGTTGTTTAAGCCGTAGGCCATCAGTTTATTGGGGATGTAGATCGCCTCTATGCTCTGCAGCAGGTTGAGTACCAGACGGTTGGCGGAAAGCGGTACTGCCAGCTGTAATAACCGGCCGCAGATACGCCGGTAGGAGGACAGTGCGGGAGCACCGGGAAGACGTCTGTCGTGGGCGGGAAAGACATGGTGCGCCCGGGCAAGGATTGCGACGACGGAGACGATCATGGAGGCGCTCTCGCCGATCACCAGTCCGGCTACGGCGAAGCTGATCGTGGGCTGCATATCATGCTGTCTGAAAAAGTAATAGATCAGGTAGACGGAACCGACCCGGAAGACCTGCTCCGCCAGCTGGGAGAAGGCCGGAATGGCAGTCCTGCGGATACCGTAGAAGTAACCGTTGATGCAGGAGTGTACCGTCGCCATGGGAATGGAGAGGGCGATAATGCGCAGCAGCGGCGCGGTCCGGCGCTCCATCAGGAAGGTCACGGCGATGCCGTCGGCGTACAGATAGATACCAAGGGCGCAGGCCACCGATAATGCCATGGCCATCAGGAAGCCGGCCCAGAGCGTGCGGAAGGAAGTATGGTAATCGTGGGTGCTTGTTTCGCTGGCCACGTATTTGGAGATGGCAGTCTGAATGCCGGAAGCGGTGAGGGCGAAAGAGAGCGCCAGCACCGGTGCGATCAGCTGATAAATGCCCATGCCTTCGGCGCCGAAGGCGTTGGAGAGGAAAATGCGGTAGAAGAAGCCGATAAAGCGGCTGAGCAGGCCCGTTAAGGTCAGGATGACAGTTCCGGTTACGAGAGGAGTATTCCAGTTTCGTTTCATAGTACACCATTTTCGCGATCAGATATGGTTTTAGTTTATGCGCGGAGTGGGGTGAGAAGAACAGCGCGGGAAGAATTGAGAAAGGAATCTTATGATGGAAAAGAAAAAAGTCGTAGTGGGGATGTCCGGCGGAGTGGATTCTTCCGTGGCGGCGTACCTTTTAAAAGAACAGGGCTATGAGGTGATCGGGGTCACGATGCAGATCTGGCAGGAGAACGCCGGAAATGAGCAGGAAGAGAACGGGGGCTGCTGCGGATGGAGCGCGGTGGAGGACGCCAGAAGAGTGGCCGGACAGCTTGACATTCCCCACTATGTGATGAATTTCAGAGAAGAATTCAAGTGTCGGGTGATCGACTATTTCGTGGAAGAATATCTGGCGGGCAGGACTCCGAATCCCTGTATCGCCTGCAACCGCTATGTGAAATGGGAGTCCCTGCTTCGGCGAAGTCTGGGGATCGGGGCAGACTACATTGCGACGGGCCACTATGCGCGGATCGCAAGGACGCCGGAAGGCAGGTATGCGGTGCGCAGCTGTGTGACGGATAAGAAGGACCAGACCTATGCCCTCTATAGTCTGACGCAGGAGCAGCTGGCCCGCACGCTGATGCCTGTAGGAGAATATACGAAAGAGCAGATACGGGACATTGCCGGGCGGGAAGGGTTTGCGGTGGCCCACAAGCCGGACAGCCAGGAGATATGCTTTATACCGGATCATGATCACGCGGCCTTTATCGAGCGGGAGGCCGGGGAGCGGGTGCCGGGGAGCGGGAATTTTGTGACGGCGCAGGGACAGGTTCTCGGGCGCCATCAGGGGATCACGCACTATACGGTCGGGCAGCGCAAAGGACTCAATCTGGCTATGGGCCATCCGGTGTTCGTCACCGGGATCAGGCGGGAGACGAATGAGGTGGTGATCGGGGAGGCGGAGGATGTGTTCGGGGATACGCTGTACTGTAACAACCTCAACTTCATGGGAATGGCCGATCTGCCGCGTCCGCGGGAGGTGCTGGCGAAGATCCGCTATGCCCATGGAGGGGAGCGGTGTGTGATCGAGCAGGTGGAAGAGGATGTGATCAAATGTTCTTTCCTCGCCCCGGTGCGCGCCATCACGCCGGGACAGGCGGTGGTATTCTATGAGGACGGCTATGTGCTGGGCGGCGGGTGTATCATCTAATGATCCGGGCGGTACGGTGCGTAAGAAACCTTTTCACAGGAAAAGAAGCATTAAACTGATACTGCGGCGTAAGAAAATATTAAGAAATTCTACCAATTTCCTTCACGATTTTTACACAAGTGGTGTGTTATAGTAAACGACGTAACGAATTTCTGCTTCCGTTTCCGGCAAAAGCCATATACGGAGCCCTGCGGGAACGAAGGCGAAATTTTGAGTGTCGCTAACGACAGGATGAGTACTTGGAAACAGACTGAGAGCATATGATAAAAGGCAGGCCTGTAAGGTCTGTGCAGCAGCAGAAATGACAGTGTTATCGGGATAGCGTGTGATGGCGGTCTTTGGTCGGAACAGGATCTGGAGACGGCGGAAATGAGGTAATATATGGTAGAATCGAAATTGTCCAGAGTAAAAGTAAATAATGAGATCGAATTATGTGAAGTCTATGACAGCGGCACGAAGGAAAGGATCAAGAAAGTATTTTTCCGGGAGGGCATCTCTTTTTATATCAAATTTAAGAAGAAGTTTCCTGTGGCAGGAATCGCGACGGTGAATCTTGCGGAGACGAATGTGGAGGACAGAAAGGAGAACCCGCCGGAGTTAAAGGAAGGCCGCTACATCATCTGTGTCAATAAGAGTCAGGAGACATTGGCCAGAAATTCGATCATGCGGGTGGTGCCGGACTATCGTGACAGAGTCAGCTTCTATGACGGAACAGGAAAAAAGGAGGGCGGCCGTTCCCCTTTTTGGAGTCTGATCGCCCAGATTGAATAAAGTCGAATGATGCCATGGTGGTATGATGGTACGGGATATGGATACTTAGAAAAAATGTGATCAGAAACCGGTCATCATGAGGCCCATCAGCTGATCCCTGAGAACTGCGTCGTGAGAGCCTTTCGCTCTGGATGCCAGGCTGTCGAGTTCCGTCTCGGTGGCAGCGGCGGCCAGCAGTTTTTCCTGAAAGGCTTTTTTGGCCTGTTCGGCTTCTTCGGCACGCTTCTCGGCCCTCGCCTGACTGCGCAGCTTCACGGCATTTTCCATGGAGTCCAGTACCTGTGCCATACTGTCTAATGTTTCAAGTGTCATAAGAACACCTCCCCTGTCAAGAATATATGGATCGATCTGTCATGCGATGTATTGCGGGATGCAGTACATGACATGTGGATTTACAATGATTATCGACATGAGGAAAGAAATTCTGAATAAGAGGTTGCCCGGTTTTTAATCAGCAATGCGGAGTGGCAGAAAACTGATGGCGTATATGGGCGTTTTAGAATTACAGTTTATGAAAAGAAGGACTGCGCTTCTCAAAGGTCGTATAGTACCGAAAGCCGCAGTCTTTCAGTATGTCTGCCGCCCGGTCGAAGGCATGGGCGATCTGCCCGGGATCGTGGGCGTCGGAGCCGGTGGTGATGATCTCGCCGCCCAGTTCACGGTAGCGTCTTAATACGCCGATACAGGGATTGGGTTCCCGCATTCCCCTGGACAGCGCGGAGGTGTTGATTTCGATGCCTTTTTCCATATTGATCAGGCACTGCAGGATCTGTTCGAAGATATCCCGGTATTTTTCATAGGAGTAGCCCTCATCCTTCTTTGGGCCGTAGCGCACCACATAGTCCAGATGGCCGTAGACATCGAAGTTACCAAATGCCTGCAGATTTGCCGGAATCGATGCAAAATATTCCAGATAGGCTTCGTCCTGGCTCCGGCCCTCATAGAAGGCCGGATAATAGGGATCCTTCCCGTTGCACAGGTGGGAAGAGGCGATGATGAAATCATAGTCGTGTGCTTTGGAAAAAGCAGCGTTCCGGCGGGCCAGATGGGGCTGCATACCAAGCTCTACACCGAAGCAGAGGGTGATCCGGTCTGCATACTTTTCTTTTAATTTCAGAAAATCGTACAGGTAGGCGTCAGGATTCAGCTCGAAGAAGCCGGCAGGCATGGACTCTGTTACCGGGTAGTCAAGATCATGGTGCTCCGTGAAGCACATTCTGGTAAGGCCCAGGGCGATTCCCTTCTGGATCATCTCTTCCATGGGCGTATCCGAATCGCCGGAGAAAGAGGAGTGCAGGTGGTAGTCTGCTGTGATTGGCATAATGGAGTTCTCCTTTTAAAATATAAAGTATTGTAGAACAGACAGCTTTGTTAACAGTTTCAGTATAGCGAAAATGTACAGTATTTACAATTACTGTGCCGCAAATCTGTAAATCTGGACATATTTATGTAATATTTTTGGTTAGATTTAATTAACAGATTTTTGAATTACATCTTGAATTTTCTGGACAAATTAGGTAGAATATAACTGCCGACTAAATTTTACCAGTTATGCGCCTTATAAATATGTAGAGACTGGTAAGATTATAATAAAAAGATTATTTAGGAGGGACTAAAAAATGGCAGTAAGAGTAGCAATTAATGGTTTTGGCCGTATTGGCCGTCTTGCATTCAGACAGATGTTTGGTGCAGAAGGATACGAAGTAGTGGCAATCAACGATCTGACAAGCCCGAAGATGCTGGCACACCTGTTGAAGTATGATTCTTCTCAGGGTAAGTACGCTCTGGCAGATACCGTATCCGCTGGCGAAGATACCATCACAGTTGACGGCAAGACACTGAAGATCTACAAAGAGCCCGATGCAAATAATTGTCCTTGGGGCGAATTAAATGTTGACGTTGTATTGGAGTGCTCCGGCTTCTACACAAGCAAGGATAAAGCTCAGGCACACATCAATGCCGGCGCTAGAAAAGTTGTTATTTCCGCTCCTGCAGGTAACGACCTTCCTACAATCGTTTACAATGTAAACCATGAGACATTGAAGGCTGAGGATACCATCATTTCCGCTGCTTCCTGTACAACAAACTGCCTCGCTCCCATGGCTAAAGCTCTGAATGATCTGGCAGGCATCAAGTCCGGTATCATGAGCACGATCCACGCTTACACAGGCGATCAGATGATCCTTGACGGTCCTCAGAGAAAGGGTGACCTGAGAAGATCCCGCGCAGGCGCTGTGAACATCGTTCCTAACAGCACAGGCGCAGCTAAGGCTATCGGTCTTGTTATCCCTGAGTTGAACGGCAAGCTGATCGGTTCCGCTCAGCGTGTTCCTACTCCGACAGGTTCTACAACAATCCTTGTAGCAACTGTTGAGAAGTCCGTAACCAAGGAAGAGATCAATGCAGCTATGAAGGCAGCAGCTACAGAGTCCTTCGCATACAACGAGGACGAGATCGTTTCTTCCGATATCGTAGGCAGCACTTATGGTTCTATCTTCGATGCAACACAGACCATGGTTGGCGAAGACAATCTGGTTCAGGTTGTTTCCTGGTATGACAATGAGAACAGCTACACATCTCAGATGGTTCGCACGATCAAATACTTCTCTGAGTTAGCATAAATTGACTTTGCGAGATTCACTTCGCGAACTCGAGCGGTGAAGGATATCTGAGAGATTCGTGAAGATGTATTTGTATGTTGAGATGCAATTTTTAAGAGGCTCGGCCGCTGGGCCGGGTCTCTTCTTTCATATCCGCAGGAGGATGGACTGACAGACCCTGCAGTTGTGAAACTGATGCAAAAACAATAGAATTCAGGAGGAACTTTAAAATGGCTTTGAACAAGAAATCCGTAGATGACATTAATGTAAAAGGCAAACGCGTTCTGGTAAGATGCGACTTCAACGTACCTTTGAAGGAAGGCAGGATCACAGACGAGACCCGTATCGTGGCAGCGCTTCCGACGATCAACAAGCTGATCGCTGACGGCGGTAAGGTGATTCTCTGCTCTCATCTGGGCAAGGTTAAGAACGGCCCCAACGAGGGTGAGTCTCTGGCACCGGTAGCAGAGAGACTGTCCGAGAAGCTGGGCAAGCCTGTTAACTTTGTAGCAGACTACAACGTGACCGGCGAGGCGGCTACGGCAGCAGTGGCAGCTATGAACGAAGGCGATGTAGTGCTTCTGCAGAACACCCGTTTCCGCGGCAAGGAAGAGACCAAGCCTACAGATGCAGGTGAAGCTTTTGCAAAAGAGCTGGCTGATCTGGCTGACGTTTATGTATGTGACGCATTCGGTTCTGCACACAGAGCACATGCATCTGTAGCTGTTGTTACGAAATATATCTCCGAAAAAGGCGGCGAGAATGCTGTTGGTTACTTAATGCAGAAAGAGATCGACTTCCTGGGCAACGCAGTGGAGAACCCGGTAAGACCTTTCGTAGCGATCCTCGGCGGCGCTAAAGTAGCTGATAAGCTGAACGTTATCAACAACCTGCTGGAGAAGTGTGATACGCTGATCATCGGCGGCGGTATGGCATTTACCTTCCTGAAAGCACAGGGCATGGAGATCGGTAATTCTCTGGTGGACGATGAGAAGCTTGACTACTGTAAAGAGATGATGGATAAGGCTGAGAAACTGGGCAAGAAGCTGCTGCTTCCGGTTGATACGACTGTTGCTTCCGGTTTCCCGAATCCGATCGATGCTGAGATTGAGGTAGAAGTGGTTGATGCTGATAAGATCCCGGCTGACAAGGAAGGTCTGGATATCGGTACGAAGACGGCTGAGCTGTATGCAGATGCAGTGAAGTCTGCCAAGACCGTTGTCTGGAACGGACCGATGGGCGTATTCGAGAATCCGATCCTGGCAAAAGGTACGATTGCAGTAGCTAAATCTCTGGCTGAGACATCTGCAACAACGATCATCGGCGGCGGCGACAGTGCGGCAGCTGTCAACCAGTTGGGCTTCGCTGATAAGATGTCCCACATCTCCACAGGCGGCGGCGCTTCCCTTGAGTTCCTGGAGGGGAAGGAACTGCTGACCACCGAGCCCCACCGGATCGTCACCATGGGGATGGCCCACGTGCCGGAGGGC
>OFFX01000506.1_pt1 | contig 33172 bp, 28 predicted proteins | sample 1521511 | NCBI WGS metagenome assembly OFFX01 (sample SAMEA3504125, study PRJEB24116) | mouse gut metagenome | biome: mouse gut; feature: mouse-associated habitat; material: faeces | place: Denmark | collected 2011
TGCATATGCAGGAGATGGACAACTCCGGGGATCTGGACGATCTGATTGCCGAATGCGGCCTGATGGCCCAGCAACTGCGGGCGGAGTGGCACATGGAGCCGCCCGTGTCCCAGCAGACGGTGCTGACCATGGAGGGCATGAGCCTGTAGAACCATCCCCTGTCAAAACAAATATTTTTTGTGGTTATCCCTTTTAATCAGCCAGCGAAAAGCCCGGATTATGGGATATATCAGCTGATATACTCGGGGCATGAAACCGAGAAATGAGGGAATGGGTCATGGCAAAGAAAAAGGGATATCCACTGGGGACGTTCATGAAAGAGTTCGGGACTGAGAGGAAATGCCGGGAGTACTTGGAAAATCTGCGGTGGCCGGGGTACGGAAAAGACAAAGGTTTTTGTGGCTGTGTCTCTGGACGAGCGTAGTAATCCCCTCTATGCCAAGATGCGGGTCACACAGAATATCAAGCGGGCCTTTGTCAAAAAATTTTGCCCAAGCTGCGTTTGCCCCGGGCGGTACAATTCACAGTGATGGTTACGGGAGTTATATCCCGGCTCTGGAGGGCTATACCCATGAGCACAAACTCTACGATCCCAATTCTGGTCTGCTCCATTGGCTGCACATCGTGATCAGCAACGCCAAGGCGTTTATCCTGGGTACTTACCATGGCCTGCCCAAGAAATACCTCCAAGCCTGCCTTGACGAATATTGCTTCCGCTTCAGCCGCCGTGACTTTGGCCCCCGCCTTCTGGAACGCCTGGTCTTAGCTGTTGGTGCCTCTGCTCGGCTGAGTTAAAGGGATAACCACAATATTTTTTACCAAGGAGATGTGACTGTATGAAAATCAGAGCTGAGATGGAACGCCGACACGCGCCCCTCTGGCCCCATGAGTACCAGGTGGACAAGGTGGTGGTGCTGCCCAATGTCGCCTTCGCCAGCTTCATGATCCAACCGCTGGATCGCTATGACTTTATTGAGCGCAACGAGGTGGAGCCCCACCAGGGCACCGGCCTGAACCACTGCCTGCTGCTCCTCAGTGGTGACCGCACGGACGGCGCGCTGGTACAGTGCGGCGGGGATGGCCATGCCATGTACACCGCCTATGTGGCGGGGGCGCGGGACATCGTGCAGGCCCGGCTGGATCGGGTGGCGGACTTCATCATCGGTTCGGGCACCCAGCGCACCGCCAGCGGGAGCTGGTACGTCTATTGCGAGGAGCTGGAGGAGAAATTCGGCGTGGTCATCCGGGATGGTAATGGATTTGACACCATGCTGAGGGAAACCCTGGAGCGCCGCCCGGAGGTGGCCCAGGTGGACATTGCCCTCCAGCACATTGAAACCACCTTCCGCCCGGAGTTCTGCGCCCAGCTCCAGACCGCTGAGGCGGAGAAAGCGCCGGACATTCGTGTGCGGGACATCCTGCCCCTGCTGAAAGGCGGCGGACTGGCCTTCCTCACCCATGAGGAGGTGGAAACATCCGTGCAGGCGGAAAACCTGCGGGAACTCACCGACACCGGGCAGAAGGATCACGCCGCCCTGCTCAACGCCAGGGTGGCGGAGATCAGCCCCTGCCTGGAGGGCGTGGAGGTGGTGCTCACCGATGTGGACCCCCAGGAGCTGGCGCGGTTCAACCAGGCATATGAGGATCACCAGGCCGCGGAGCAGGCCATGGGCGGCATGACGCCATGAGGAGGCAAACATGAGATTCAAAGCTATTTTTTTGTATAAGCCAAGCAATTTCAAGATGGACGACTGCCAGATTGAGAAGGTGGTCGAACTGTCTCGTGAGGAGTTTTGGAGCCTGAAAACCGCCGCCCGGGAAGAACAACCATTCATCTCGGAGAACAAAGACTGTATGTTTTCCAAAGACGATGTCATGCACTGCCTCCTGGCACTTGGAAAGGAGGGACGGGACGGTATACTGGTCCAGTCATCTGGCTTCGACGATCCCCGTTACGCGGCCTATATCCCGAGGATGCGGGATATCCTCAATGCCGAGATGGAGCGGGCGGCGGACTTCATCCTCCGGCAATGCGCGGAAAACAAGGGCGCTGGGAGCTGGCAGGCACAGTTCAATAACCGCCCCGCCTGTGGGAGCTGCTGTGTCCCCTTTGAGGAACTGGAGCGGCACCTCGGCCTGACCATCCGGGAGGGCAACGGGCTGGACGCCATGCTGCTGGACGCCCTTCGCCGCAGGCCGGAGGTGTCCGCCGCGGAGCTGTCCGATGGCTGCGTCAGTTCGGACTACGATCTGAGTCCTCAGAAAGACACAGCGGCGCGGAAGAAAAAACTTTCCGCGCCCTTCACAACCAAACGCAAAGTCCAGATATTCGAAAATGCCATTTCCACAGTATGCGAGATCTTCGATTACGATGATCTGTACAATATGCTCCACAACAGCTTCGGCCTGACCCTCCAGGAGATCCGGGCACACAACTATATGTCAGATCGGGAGATCGCGGAAACCTGCGGCGTACCCGAGGAACTGCTGGACTGTGACATGACGGTGCGGGATGTCCTCCAGATGGAGGGCGTCTCCAGTTCCGCAGTCCTGACCTGCGATGGGTTTGATCACCTCGTACCGCTGGAAGGTTTGAAAAGGCTGGCGGCAGACGATCAGAAGGAGATTGCCGCCCTGCTGGACGCGCGGGTGGCGGATATCCGGGTGGATGATGATCCCGAGCTGGTGCTGGAGGGTGTGGACGCGGCGGAGCTGGAGCGGCTGTGCGATGTGCTGGAAGCCCAGACGCAGACGGGACAAGCCATGGGGCCCACAATGGGATAGGGGGCGCTGGACAATGAAAAGATTCAACATCCCACTTGTGGCGGAGGGGCTCACCGCCTATGCCATAGAGCGCCAGAACGGCTGGGAACGGTCTCAGCGGAAGGATGCCCCCACTTGGATGGAGCAGCGGCGGTTCTGGACCGACACCATCCTCCAGGGCATGGCCAGGCTGGACGGACAAGAGCCTAACCCCAAACTGATGGAACGGTTCGACCAGGAACTGAAGTCGGCCCGCGGCAGCGCCGCCACTGTGCCCGCCTCCCCCAAACTCCAACGGGGTACCATCCGTGCCCTTCGCAATTTTGTGTCCGCGCTGGAAGCCACCGGCGATGACCGCCGCCGTCAGGTGGATGTGGTTCGGGAACTGCTGGAGGATATGTCCTCCCACCTGCCCTGGGCCCACGCAGGCAACCGCCTCGACCTGGCCTGTGATGAAGCGGAGCACGCGCTCCGGCGCATGACCGCCCAGATGCCTATCCGCTTCACCCGTATCCTTCTGGGTGGCGATGCCGGGCCCCACTGGGCCAGCGGCTATGCCTCCGGCACCGTTACGGATGCCGAGGCGGTTCAACGAACCGCCATCTACCAGGAGGCCGTCCGGGACTACCCGGAGATCACAAGCTGGCCCGCCCTCTGCACCGTCTATGTGGGGGGAAACCAGCCCTCCGCATTGGGGGCGGTGGACGCCAGTGATTTCGATTTGGAAATCATGAACCTCGCTGGGGATGGGTTCCTCAAGGAGCGGGGCATACGCTGGACGTGTGGTATGTATCAGATGACCGTCCCCGGCGCCCAGTCAGCGGCGGCGCCGGAGAAAACGCGGACGGAAGAAATCCAGGCTGAGGAGGTAAATCCGCTCCTCCTGGGGGAGCGCCCGCTGGAGCCGGACGACCTTGCGATCTTCGAGTTGTACGCCTCGGAGGATGACTGCCTCACCTTCTGTCTGGATGTGCTGGCGGACGAGAAAACGGTGTTCGGCAGGCAGTTGTCCGATGAGCGGGAGGAGTCCTACATCATGACCTATGTGGTCTACGATGAGGGTACGGGCGCGGTGCGGGACACGATGGACGTGGAGCTGAGACTGCCCCACGATGAGAAGTGGTTCCACTGCAAGCTCCCTGACGAGGTGAGGGCGGCACTGAAGGAAAAAATGGACACGTTCTGTTTGGCGTGCTTCGGGGAGCATCTGCCCGGGACACCGGCGCAGTGCCAGGAGGAGGCTGACGCTTCCCAGATGGAGCCGACCATGTGAAAGGAGTGTAAAATTCATGAAAAAAGCAACCATCCCCGTGACGTTCGATGAGGACAAGCTGGGCGCACTGGAGTTCTCGCTGAAGAAGGAGGGCTCCTCCGTACAGGCGCGGCTGGAGCAGACTCTGGGGCAGCTCTATGAGCGCACCGTGCCCGCGCCGGTGCGGGAGTATCTGGACAGCCGCGCCGCCCCCGCGCCCCGGCCCAAGCGTCCCCGGCCCGCGCCCAAGGAGCGGCCCGCGCCGTCCGGCCAGGATCAGGAGGGCGGCGTATGAACTCCCGGGACATCACCGTCTGGCTGGACGAGCGTTGGTACGACGCGCTGTCCAGCCAGCTGAAAAAGCAGGACACCACCGTGGAGGATGAGCTGAACACGTACCTGGACGCCATGATCGGCCAGCTCCCGGAACAGGTGCGGGAGCGGATCAGCCGGGAGATCTGGGAGGAGGATCAGCGGCAGCGCGCCGAGGCGGAAGCGTCCCGCCGTCTCTCTGTATTCCGCGTCACCCAGGATGGGCGCACCGATTACCTGGTGACGGAGTGCCGTGTGCCGGTAGATGTACTCCATGCCGCCACGGCGCTGCGCTCCTACCTGCTGGCAAAGGGGAACAGCGCCCAGCGGTTCGCTGAGAGTCTGCACAGTGTGGCGGACATTGCCCCGGAGGTATTTGAGGACTACGCCGACGAGCTCCGGCAGGGCGGCGGGCGGGTGTTCGCCGCCTTGGACATCGACCTGGATCGGGGCGAGTTCTCCGCCCTGGACACGGTGGACGGCTGGGAAACCTACGCCATTCGCGATGTGTCCACCGCCGCATGGCGCGCCAACCGCAAGGCTGGTTTGGGTTGGGACAGACGGCTGGAGCTTTTCGCCGCCCACCTGGAAACCAGGATGATCCGCTGCGAGGGGCAGGAAATGGAGCAGCCCAGCGGGCCCTCGATGTGAGCCGAATCCAGGGCAACCCAGGGGGCCGCTCCGCACCTGCGGGGCGGCCCTCGCGCTGTTCCCCCCGTGTGGCCCCGTTTGAGGGCGTTTGCGGCCCTCCTGGGGAGCGGGCAGCGTCCCAGCCCTACCGGGGGGATGAAACGCGGTGTCGGCCCCTTTGTTGCCCGTTGTGGCGGCCGGCGGGTTTGCACCCCTGTGGGGGCCGCTTTCCGCCCGCCCGGAAAGGCATGGCAGAGGGGAATTGGAGGGCAATCCAGGCGTTCGATTTTTCTGCTGGATAAAAGCCGGGGGTCAAGTGCGCCCCCGGCCAAATCACGCCGCCCCGCAACGCGGGTCGGTTCAAGGGCTTCCGGGCTTTCGGGCCTCCCCCTTCGCGGGGATCACATTGGGCCCCCTGGGCTCACCCCGGGGGTCAGGTTGTGGGGAAAGCCCCGCCACAAGCCCGCTTGCGCGGGGATCACAGCGGGGATGTGACTCCAAAAACGCCAAAACACACCGTTTTTACGGCATTGTAAGGAGGAAATTATGCCCAGAGAAACAGTAAAATTCGCCATGCGGATCAAGCCGAAAACCCAGGAGCTGGTCCGCCGATGGTACGAAAAAGACAACTGCCAGAGCCAGAACGAATTCATTGAGAAAGCCATCCATTTTTATGTGGAGCATCTCGCCGCCGAGGAAAGCTCCAGGTTCCTGCCGTCCGCGCTGGTGGCCGCCCTGCGCTCCACGGTGCAGGGCAGTGAGAACCGCATCGCCCGTCTGCTGTTCAAGCTCACCGTGGAGATCAGTATGATGATGCACGTGCTGGCGGCGGGGCTGGAGATCGACAACAGCCAGCTGGATGACCTGCGCTGGCAGTGCGTCCAGGAGGTGAAGAAAACCAATGGAGGTATCTCGTTCAAGGACACGCTGAAACGGCACGAAGATGAATGACCATGCAAAAAATAAGTGTCCGCCAAGGGATTTTTATACCCATCAACTGGACCGAGCCATGGTTCATGGTGAACTGCCCAGAAGGTATTCTCTCTAAGGATTTTTTAATCCAGAGGGATAACAAAAACGTGGGAGGTGCTGTCTACGCCGCGTGTCATTTTCAAGTGCCCGCATATCAAGGGCGGCGGCGAAAAAGCCTCCGCCCACCTGGGCAACTACGTCAAATACGTGTCCACCCGGGAGGGCGTGGAGCGTGTCGATCCCGGCAAAGCTGTACTCCCCGCCACGGAGAAACAGGCCCGGCTGGTGGCGCAGCTCCTCCGGGAGTTCCCGTCCAGCCGGGGGCTGTTCGAGTACGAGGACTACAAGGCCGCGCCCACCCGGGGGAACGCCTCCGAGTTCATCACCCGCGCCATCGAGGACAACTATGAGCAAGTGGCAAAAAAAGAAAACTACGTGGACTACATCGCCAGCCGTCCCCGTGTCCAGCGCGTGGGCACCCACGGTTTGTTCACTGCCGAGGATGATCCGCTGGTGCTGTCCCAGGTGGCGGACGAGGTGGCGCACCATCCCGGCGTGGTGTGGCTGCCCATTATCTCCCTGCGGCGGGAGGACGCGGCGCGGCTGGGCTATGACAGCGCGCAGAATTGGAAAGAGCTGCTCACCCGCTCGGCGCCGGAGATAGCCAAGGCCATGGATATCCCAATGAACCAATTCCGCTGGTACGCCGCGTTCCATGACGAGGGCCACCACCCCCATGTCCACATGGTGTGCTACAGCGCCGATGGCAAGTCCGGCTTCCTCACCAAACAAGGGATAGCCAAAATCAAATCCATGCTGGCGAAGGAGATTTTTCAGCAAGACCTGATTGCCGTCTACCAACGCCAGACTCAGCGGCGGGACGATCTCACCAGGGATGCCGGGGAGGTTATGCGCCAGTTGGTTTCCGAGATGCAGACAGGCACTCTGGAGAACCAGCGCATCGGCCAGCTCCTGTCAGATCTGGCCCAGCGTCTGCAAAAATGCTCCGGAAAAAAGCAGTACGGGTATTTGCCGCCAGCGGTGAAATCGCTGGTGGACGAGGTCGTGACTGAGCTGGAGAAGGATCCCCGCATCGCCGCCGCCTACGATCTGTGGTACCGGGAGCGTGAGGAAGTTCTGCGGACGTACAAGGACGATCTTCCTCCACGTGACCCGCTCGTCCGGCAGAAGGAGTTCAAGCGGATCAAAAATATCGTAGTCGAGGAAGCGGTGCGGCTGGGTGATTTCGTGCCGCCCGATATCACACCCCAGGCTGAGGCATCAGGTGGGCCTGATGGCGAACCCGCGGACGAACCTGCCGATACAGGTGAGGTCACTCCCCATGCCCGGTGGACGCCCCAGTACCGCACCGCCCGTCAGCTGATGCAGGGCGGTGGGGACAGCCCGCCGGATTTTGCTGCGGCGTTCGATCTGCTCACCGGGGAAGCCGACACCGGGAACGCCCTGGCCATGGTCGACCTGGGCCGGATGTACGCGGACGGTCTGGGCCGGGAGCCTGACCCTGCGCTGGCGCGGGAGTGGTACGCCAGGGCGCTGGCGGCGTTTCTGGAAGCGGAAAAGGCCGCGCCGGATCGCGTCACGGAATACCATATCGGCAAGCTGCATGCCGCGGGGCTGGGCACGGAACAGGACTACGGGGAGGCCGCCCTGTGGCTGGAGAAGTCTGCCGACGCCGGTTACAAATACGCCCAGTACACCCTGGCAGGACTGTACCGGGACGGCAAAGGTGTGGAGCAGGACTATGTGGCGGCGCGGGAGCTCTATGCCAAAGCGTCCACCTTCCCCTACGCCGCCTACGAGCTGGGCAAGCTGTACCGGGATGGGCTGGGCGGCGAGGCGGATAATGACCGCGCCGCCCGATACTTCCGGCAGGCGTTCCTCGGGTTCCAGATCATGGCCGACAGAGCCCCGGACGACAGGCTCCAGTACCGCATTGGCTGGATGCTCCTCCACGGGGTGGGCACCGAACAGGATGAAGCGGCAGCGTTACCATGGCTGGAGAAGGCCGCTGAGGGCGGCAATCCATTTGCCAAATACCAGCTGGGCAAACTGCTGCTCACTGGGACGGATGCGGTACCCAAAGACCCAGAGCGGGCACTGGAACTGCTCACCGAGTGCGCCGAGGTCGGGAGCCAGTATGCTCAGTACACGTTGGGCAAAACGTATCTGCTGGGCCAAGATATCCCACAGGATCAGGGACAGGCCGTCCACTGGCTGAAGCTCTCGGCGGAACAGGGAAACCAGTACGCCAAGTTTTTTCTGGACAGGGTGTACGGCTCCATCTTCTCCTCCACCGCCTCGCTTCTCTACCACATGGGCCGCATCTTCCAGGAGCAGCGTCCGCAGCCTGTGGGTGGAGTTCGGGTGGCGGTAGACAGCAAGCTGCGGCGTAAAATCCGGGAGAAGAAGATCGCCATGGGCCACAAGCCGGATGACCATGAGGAGGAGCAGCGAATGTGACTGTGTATGATACAAAATATTTTTGCCCCGGCTCTTTTCACACAGTGCAAAATCAAGTATAATTGAATCAGTTTGTACAGAAAAGGGGACAACAGCATGGGGCAGATCAGCTACATCGGCAAATTTGATTCAGTGGAGCGTCTGGACAAGATCCTCTACTCCTACCCCGGATGGCGGCGCGGCACGGTGATGGACGAGCAGCGGTCGCTGACTGTCCTGCTGACCATGCTGACGCAGAATGAGATTGCCATCACCGAGCACACCTATCCCTATGATACCGACATTTATGACGATAAGGGAATGGTGTCGCTCTATGATTCGCTGGCCCGAAAAACCAGGTGGAAGCATTTCGAACGCACAGCCATCGGCGCTGTGCGCATCAACGCACTCCGGCTGATGCGCGAGGCGGGGCCTCCCGGCTATGATGACTACATCAGCTACCGGGACGGCCAGATCAACATCCACTGTGGTAACATCGGGCCGACAACGCTGCTAATGAATCTTGTCCGTCATCCGGAGCTGCGGGAGTTCATCATTTTCACACATCCTGGGCAGGCAAAAGATGGCACGGCAAAGTATTACCGCTTTGAATTTTCCAAAGAGGCCCATGACACTGCGGGCAGATATCAAAATGACATTTTTGATTATGTCCGCAGGATCTCGGCGAAGCACAGCACAGTTGGATCATTCCCAGTTCTCCAATTGATGGGGACAATTCAAGCTGAATAAAATATTTAGAATGACGAGAGCCAGGGCATCCAGCGGTGCCCTGGTTCTCGCTGTTTTGGGAGGTGTTCAAATGCCCTACATTCACTTTGCAGAAGAACAAAAGCGTCAGGCCAACCAAGTGGATTTGGTGGAGTTCCTCCGCTGCAAGGGGGAACCGCTGATCCGCTCCGGGCCGGAGTACCGTCTGGCCAGCAACCACAGCGTCACCGTCCGGGGCAACGAATGGTATGACCATGCCGCCGAGAAGGGCGGCGGGCCTGTGACGTTCCTCAAGGAATTTTACGGGATGAACTATCAGGAGGCAGTGCTGGCCCTGCTGGACAAGGACGTCAGCCAGCTTTGCCCCCAGGTGACCACGCCCAAGGAAAAAGTGAAGAAGTCCTTCGAGCTGCCACCCGCCAACAAGGATAACCGGCGGGTGTTCGCTTATCTGCTGAAGCACCGCCACCTGGATCGGGACGTCCTCACCACCTTTGTCCGGGCGGGGCTGGTCTACGAGGATCAGAAATACCATAACGCGGTGTTCGTGGGCATGGACAAGGACGGCACGCCCCGCCACGCCCACAAGCGCAGTACCAACAGCCAGGGCAAGACCTTCCGCATGACGGCGGAGGGCAGCGACTTCCGCTATGCCTTCAACTGGCCCGGCTCCAACAACCATCTGCTGGTATTTGAGGCGCCCATTGATATGCTGTCGTTTATCTCAAAGTTTCATGACAGCGCCTGGGCGAAGTACAGCTATGTGGCGCTGTGCGGCACCTCCTCCCAGCCCATGCTGGGGATGCTGGAGCGGTGCCCGCAGATCGACACCGTCCATTTTGCGTTGGACAACGACCAGGCGGGACAGCTTGCCACGCGGCGGCTGGCGAAGTTGGTTCGGGAGAAGGGGCTGGCGGTAAATGCGCTGGTGCCCGTGCTGAAAGATTGGAACGAGGATCTGTGCGCGAATTTTGAACAGACCATGGAGGAACCGCAGCATGAACAGAAATTATCGTGAGAGGAGAGGTACGTCGTGCCCCAGCAGTTTATCATCCTGATCGTCGCCGCGCTGGCCCTGCTGGTCATTGGCGGCGTTTCTTTTTTGTCCGGGCGGGGTTCGCTGGACAGCATCAAATCCAAGCCCGTGGGCGATGGCCAGCACGGCACCGCCCGCTGGGCCACCCCCGCCGAGATCGGCAAGACCTTTGCCCGCGTCCCTTTCCAGCCAGCCCAGTGGCGGCAGGGTAAAGAGCTACCCCGTGCCCAGGGGCTGGTGCTGGGATCCCAGGGGAAAAAGGGCAAGATCACTGCCCTGGTGGATGAGGATGACATCCACTGCCTGATGATCGGCGCGTCCGGCGTGGGCAAAACGGCCTTCTTCCTGTACCCCAATCTGGAATATGCCTGCGCCTGCGGGATGAGCTTCCTGGCCTTGGACACCAAGGGAGATTTGGCCCGGAACTATGGGGCCATCGCCCAGAATTGCTACGGCTACGCGGTGTCGGTGATCGACCTGAGAAATCCCACCCGCTCGGATGGTTTCAACTTCCTCACGCTGGTGAATACATACATGGATCAGGCGGTGGCCCACCCGGACGATCTGGCGGCGCGGGCCAAGGCGGAGAAGTACGCCAAGATCCTCTCCAAAACCATCATCAGCCCGGACGGGGACAGCGGCAGCTACGGCCAGAACGCCTTTTTCTACGACTCAGCCGAGGGGCTCCTCACAGCCGTGATCCTTCTGCTGGCGGAGTTCTTGCCGCCCCGGGAGATCGACGGCCAGCCCCGGGAACGCCGCCACATCGTGTCGGTGTTCAAGCTGGTGCAGGATCTGCTGGAGCCGTCCGGCACCAAGGGCAAGAGCTGTTTCCAGGTGCTGATGGGCCGCCTGCCGTCCGAGCATAAGGCCCGGTGGTTCGCCGGGGCGGCGCTGAACACCTCGGAACAGGCCATGGCCTCGGTGCTGTCCACCGTGCTGTCCCGGCTGAACGCATTCCTGGACACGGAGCTGGAGCAGACCATCTGCTTCGACAGCCCGCTGGATGCCGAGACCTTCGCCAGCCGCAAGTCCGCCATCTTCCTGATTCTCCCCGAGGAAGATCAGACGAAGAATTTCATGGCAGGGTTGATGATCCAGAATTTGGCCCGTGAGCTGTTCTCCGTGGCAGATGAGAATGGCGGCAAGCTGAAAAACCGGGTGGTGTTGTTCTGTGACGAGCTGGGCACCATGCCGCCCTTTGACATCCTCCCGCTGTTCAGCGCGGGCCGTTCCCGCCGCCTGACCCTGGTGCCTATCATTCAAAGTCTGGCCCAGTTGGAGAAAAACTACGGCAAAGAAGGCTCAGAGATCATCCAGGACAATGTGCAGGACACCATCTTCGGTGGCTTCGCGCCCAACAGCCAGACCGCAGATGTGCTGTCCAAGGCCCTGGGCAGCTACACGGTACAGTCCGGCTCCATCAGCCGGAGCAAGGGGGAGAACAGCCAGTCCCTCCAGATGGCGGAACGGGCGCTGATGACCCCGGACGAGCTGAAGTCCATCCCCAAAGGGGAGTTCGTGGTGATGAAAACCGGCTCCCATCCCATGCGGACGAGGCTGCAGCTGTTCCTGGACTGGGGGATCACCTTCGGGGAGCCCTATCAGACGCCGGAGCATGGGCAGCGGAGGGTGTACTACGCCGGGCGGCAGGAGCTGGAGCAGGCGATTCAAAACAGGTTTTGGTTGGCGCCCCCGGAAGTGGAAGAAGCAAACCACCCCTCGCGCGAGGAGCGGTCTGGGCAGAAAAGAAATAGGCATGACCGGCAGCAGGGACAGACGGGCCAGCCGCTGGCGATCATCCCTGAGAATATGAAAAAGCAGGATGGGCCGCCGCCCGGGGAAGGAGGATGATATTTTGGCCTATTACGATTCCATCTACCAGGACACCGAGCTGGGTCCGAGGGCAAAGGCGGTGTATATTTACCTCAAAGACCACGCAAATAAGGAGGGTATCTGCTGGCCGGGGATCAAGACCATTGCCGCTGGGGTGAGCCTGTCCCGCTCGACAGTGAAACGTGCGCTGGACGATTTGGTGCGGGCGGGGCTGGTGGAGAAGTCTAACCGATGGCGGGGAAATGGGAGTCTGTCCTCCAATCTCTATCGACTAAAATGGTAATATTTGCAGCCTGACACAACAATGATGGAACCCCTGGCAAATCCCAGGGGTTCCATCAAATTACAACACGAATTAATTAAACGGGGCCAAGAAAGTGTTGCTGTATTTGCGTATACCAGTTTTCTATTTGGGGAAATAGCAAAACAATGCTAAATCAACGCCAAAAATACACCGGAGTATCAACAACACCGCTGGCATCTGCAGATGATGTGATGGTTCGGTTTTCACCGCCTTCCCATATCACATTCCCTTGTGCATCTTTTTTGATAAACTTGAATTCGATTGTTGTTCCAGCAGGAACACTGACCGGCAAAAACCATTCAGGGTAATTAGGATTCAACATAGCCTCTGTGCAGTGGTTTGGATCCCAACTCCCTAATTCCGGGATATTTCCCACGATATATATGTTCTCTCCATAATTGGTCTGCGCAGAAACATGGAAAATGATTTGATTCTGATCGCCTGAAAGAACATTGTAATCGAATTGATTACTTACTGTGCTTCCTTTTTTTACAGTAATAGCCTGCATACCAGGGGCAACCCCCACAGGCACAGACGTGACGATTTGCGTCCCGGTCTTTTCTTTGACCACAGCGGGCGCAGTACCAAAATAGACGCTGACGTCCCCGTCAAAACCATCACCGTAAATATACACGGTATTGCCAGCCCTTCCGGAAGTAGAAACCACATTTCCTATCTGCGGAACAGCGGGGCTGCCCTGTGCATTATATTGCCACACGGATACACCGCCACCGGACAGCGTGAAGGCGGGGATTGTATGAGTGCTGCCATCCTGAACAGTAGTCCCAGCCCCATAAAGATCACCACCAAGATAATCATCATATTGACCGCTGGGAAGATTAGTTTGAATGGCAGGTATGGCGGCAGGCAAATCAGGCTGCCGGTTGACCGCAACAACAACGACATCATCATAAAATTGGCGTTCAAAAACCATCGCGTTTTCATCGCTGTACCGTATCACGGTTGTGCCATATGCAATGGCGTCATTTTCCTGTCTCAGCGTGGAAAGATCCCCAATCAGTTGATACGCAGAAGTAGTTGTATCGAAGCCGCAATCTGTTTGCATAAAAACACGTCCGGCCACATCACTTGCATCATCCGGCACAATATACTGCTCCGTTCCATAGTAAATGGTCGGAATCCCTCGAGCCGTCAGCAGAACCGCCAAGGCCGCATTGTAAACCTTTTCGCTTCTCTGAGTATATCCGAAGCGGGTGACATCATGGTTATCCAGAAACGTCACAGTCTGATTCGAGTAGCCGTAATCTTCTTGCGTATACCGCATCATATTGGCAAAATCGCTCATAGGAGTGGAAAAGGAGCCAAAGGTGGTGCTGGCGGCCCGATAGAATTCGAAATCCAAGTTGTTTACCCCTGTCTGCTTGGGGAAATAGACATATTCATCATATTTTGGATCGGGTCTGCCAATAAAAAACTCGCCAAAATGCGTAATTGTGGTATTGGAATCAACAGCATCTTTAAGGCCCTTTACAAATGCGGGATTCATGTGCAAGGTCGCGTCATGGCGAATGCCGTTCACGCCCAGGTCAGCCCAAAACAGCATCGCATCTTCGAGATACGCAGCAACTTCGCCGTTCTCCTGTGAAAAGTCTGCTAAGGAGCCCAGATCCTTGTGCCGATACCCAAATCTTGAGGAGTCATTCCCCCTATCGCCAAGCCCATGGAACCAGCCATTGACATCATTGTTTGGATCGGCGATCAGGTTTTCTATCAAGCCGTCATTGTTATAGTCATAGGGCTCACCATTTGCATCAAACGCAAATTCCCCATTTTCTTTTCTGTCAGGCTCATATAATCGGCCGTCTTCAGGAATGTTTGATGCAGTAGGATTAACTTCACGGCTGGTATGGTTGGTAACAAAATCAATGATCAGCTTAATCCCATTGCTCTGCAGCGCGTCACGAAGTTCTTTAAACTCGTTCAATGTCCCAAAATGTTTGTTCGTCGCAAAATAATTCCGCACATGATAACCATGGAAACTGGTCCAGCGATCATAGCTGCCGTCCTTCTGATAATCAATAATCTCTGTATCACGGTTTTCATATGGTGCAGAAATCCAGACGGCGGTAACACCCATTCCCTTTAAATAAGGAATCTTTTCGATGATGCCACTCCAGTCACCACCTTGATACAATTTTAAATCCGAACCAGTTCCATCATAGAGGGTGGGATCAAAGCCGGCCGGAGTATTGTTAGCCGTATCACCGTCATAAAAGCGATCCGTGATAATTTGATAGACCACATCCTTTGATGTCACGGGGCCAAGTGTCGGCGCCTCATTCCCAGCGTAGGCCACACTACTCAAAAGGGCAACCAGCATTACAAACGCGAGAAGTACAGATAGCATCCTTTTTGCCGCTTTCATAGAAACCTCCTTGTAAGTTCTTAAGTTGTTTCTTTATCAAATTACTAAGCCGTGATTTCTCACCCCCAAAAAACAATTTAGGTTTTAACGGACAGTGGATTGCCGAACCATCAGGTTTGAAGTCGTGACATAGGTCTGCACCTGGGTGTTGGGATTGCGGATCATATCCAGCAGGAACTTCCCCGCCTGACCGCCCATCCCCCGCACATCAATGTCCACTGCGGTCAGCGGCGGCTCCATGATCTGGGCAAAGGGGTGGTCGTCAAAGGTCATGACGGCGATCTCGCCCGGTATCCTCATTCCCCGCTCCTGGATCGCGGAGACGCACCCCAGAGCGATATAATTGTTGGCGCACACTACCGCGTCGGGCAGCGGCTCCCGGCTCAGGAGCTTGCGCGCCATGCGATGGCCGTCCGCCCAGGTGGAATCCCCCTGCCAGATGTGCTGGTTGTCCAAAGACAGCCCGGCGTCCTCCAAGCCCTGGCGCACACCATCCAGACGGTGGGCGGAGATACGGTCATGATCCTGCCCGCCCAGAAAAGCGATCCGCTGGTAGCCCTCTCCGGCCAGATGCGCCGCGGCGATGATGCCGGAATAGACGTTGTTGATGTCGATCCAGCACACCTGGCTGTCAAAATTGGGCAGGCCCAGCACGATATGGGGGAAGTGGGTGCGCACCAGCAAGGCGGCCAGCTGGTGGGTCATCACCGACACGTGGACCGCCAGGGCATCCGCGCTGCGCCGGGAGATGAACTCCTCCGCCATTTCGCAGGCGGTAGAGGACTGGGCCCCGCACAGGGTCAGGCGGTAGTTCCGGGCGCGCAGAGTTTCCTCCAGTCCAGCAATGATCTCAAACATATGGGGGTTGGAGAACGCGGCGTTGGGCCCTAAATCAGCCAAAACAATTACGCTGCGGGTAGAACCCTTAGCAAAGCTCTGGGCGCTGGCGCTGGGGTAGTAGTTCAGCTCCCGGATCACCTGTCTCACCCGCTCCTGTGTCTCCTCCGAGATGCTGTAATGGCCGTTGAGCACCTTGGATACGGTGGAAATAGAAACGCCGGCGGCCCTGGCCACATCATTGATCGTCACACCCATGGCACGAGCTCCTTTCATCGAATATCTCAATGATAGAGCAATCAGGCCTGTCCGTCAACCAGCACGGCAAAACCGAAGCCTGTCAATGCGTTATTCTCCAGCCCCTCGGCCCAGTAGACCCTGCCTGGGCAGGCGGGCAGCCGCGCCGCGTCCGGGGCGCAGTTGAGGGCCGCCGTGACGGTCTGTCCTCCGTAGCGCCGCTGAAATACCAGCAGCCCGGAGCCCGCTTGTGCGGACAGAACGCGGAAATCCCCCCGGCGCAGGGGCGCCAGATCATGGCGCATGGCGATGGCGCGTTTGAAAAATTCCAACAGCACTGTGTCGCCTCCCTGCCAGGGCATGGGGGCGCGGTACTCCGCCTCCAAAACGCCCCGCACTCCCAGCTCGTCCCCATAAAAAATGGTGGGCATCCCGATGAAGGACATCAGGAACAGGACGGCCAGCCGGTAAGATCGCGCGTCCCCACCGCACAGGGAGAGGAAGCGGCTGACATCGTGGCTGTCCAGCAGGTTGAGCTGGGCGGGGAGCAGCTGTAGCCGGTAGCGGGTGAGCATATTGGTGAGCCGCCCGGAAAACTCCGCGGCATCGATGGAGCGCCCCCCGAAAAAGCGGCGGCAGTGCTTGCGGAAGTCGTAGTTCATGGTGGAATCAAACATATCGCCGCCCAGCCAGTGACCGGCGCTCTCCCACACCTCGCCGATGAGCAGAGTGTCCGGGTTCTCCCCCTTCACCGCCTCCCGGAAGGCCCGCCAGAACCCGTCATCCACCTCGCTGGCCACGTCCAGCCGCCAGCCGTCGATGTGGAATTCCCGCACCCAGTAAGCCCCCACCGCGGCAAAGTAGTCCCGTACCTCTGGGTTGGCGGTGTCCAGCTTGGGCATCATCCGCTCATAGCCAAAGCAGGCGTAGGCGGGGTATGCCTCCGGGTCATCCGGGCGGATTACGGGGAATTCCAGGTGGTAAAACCAGTCCTTGTATTGGGACCGTTCCTGATTGCGTACCACATCATCAAAGGCGAAGAACTGCCAGCCGCAGTGATTGAACACCCCATCGATGATGACGCGGATACCCCGTTTGTGGAACTCGTCCACCATGGCCCGGAACGCATCGTCCCCGCCGAAGCAGGGGTCCACGTGGTAATAGTCCAGCAGGTCATACTTGTGGTATTCCCCCGCCGCGAAAATGGGGTTGAGGTAGACACAGTTGACCCCCAGCTCCTGGAGATACCCGGCGTTTTCCGCCGCGCCCCACAGGGTGCCGCCCAGCCTGCCCTTCACGGGCACGCCGTTGTAAAGCTGCTCTGCCGGTTGTAGGGAAATGCTTTTCTCCCCGCTGGCAAAACTGTCTGGGAAGATATTGTACACCACCGCGTCATACACCCAGTCCGGCACCTTGGCGATATCCGCCCGGTGGTTAAAGGGAAGTTTGAAATATTCAGACCGGTCGTCCACCAAATGGTCGGTGAACACGTCCCCGTAGTAGAGGAGCGTCCGCTCCCCGTCATCCAGCTCGAAGTAGTAGAACAGGCGCTGGTAGGGGCTGTCCAGAATGAGCTGGTAGTAGTCATGGCACTGGTCGCTGAGCACCAGCTCCATGGGGGCGGGGGTGAACAGGATAGGGGTCACCCGGCAGGCGGTGTCTCCGTAGTAGAGGGTGCAGCGCTTCAGATCCCCCCTGGCGCAGCGCAGGCGGAACACGATGCGGTTCTCATCCAGGCCGTGGGCGTACTCCGACATGGGGATATGCAAAATAGCGTCCAGCTTCATCCCTTTACACCTCCTGCGGTCAGCCCGGAGGTCATGTGCTTCTGGCACAGGAAGAAGATCACCAGCACCGGCAGCGACACCGTGATGGACGCGGCGGCAAACACCGGCCAGCTCCCGGTCATCTCGGTAGCCTGGAGGGCGTACAGCCCCGCCGCCAGGGTATAGTTCTGCTCCCCCGTGAGGAAGGTGGTAGCGTAAATGTACTCGTTCCACACATAGATGAGCACCATCAGCGCCGTCACCACGATGCTGGGCTTGGCCAGGGGCAGCACGATCCGGGTCACCACCTGGAAATTACCCGCCCCGTCGATGCGGGCGGCCTCCTCGATCTCGGTGGGGATGGTGTCAAAATAACCCTTGGTGTTCCACAGGCTGAACACCGCCATGGTGCCGGTATACACCAAAATCAGCCCAATGCGATGGTTGATCAGCCCGAAAGAGCGCAGCAGGCGGTAGATGGCGAACATGGACAGGATGGCGGGAAACGCGTTGAGCAGCACCAGGCATTTCAGCATGGCCCGCCGCCCGGGGAACCGCCGGCGGGAGAAGCAGTAGGCTGCCGGGATAGCCACCGACAGGGACAGCGCTACGGTGGATGCCGCCAGCAGCACCGTATTGCTGAACCAGGCGAGGATGTCCTCCCCAAACAGCACCTCCCGGTAGTTGTCCAGCGTGAACTCCTTGGGAATGAAGGAGAAGTCGGAGCTGAGCAGGCTGTTCTGGCCGTTAAAGGACACGCTCAGGGCGTAGAGGATGGGAATCAGCGTGACAAAGCACAGCGCGATGAAAAACACATTCAGCGCGGCCAGCCCCGCACGCTCCTTGATCTTATTCCGTTTCATAGATCCCCCTCCTCTCGCAGTTGGAACCGCGCGGAAAACGCGATCAGCAGGATGAAAATGATGATGGAGATGGCGGAGCTGTAGCCATAGTTGTTGGTAATGAAGGCGTTCTCATAGGCATAGGTGAGAATAGTGTGGAAGCCCGATCCGGTTTTGGCGCCTGCCTGCTGGGTAAGCAGGTACACCACATCGAAGGTTTTGAAGGTTGTGAACACCGTATTGATGACCGCGGGGGTGATAATGGGCCTGATGGCGGGCACGATGATGTACCGGGTGCGCTGGAACCAGTTGGCCCCGTCCAGCAGGGCGCTCTCCTCATAGCTGCGGTCGATGCTCTGCATGGCCCCGTCCATAATCATAATCATGAAGGGCAGCGCCAGCCACAGGTTCACCACCGTGCAGCAGATGAAAGCGGACAGATCGGAGGACAGCCATCGCACAGCCTCCAGCCCCAGCTTCTCCATCCACTGGTTGAGCAGGCCAAACTGGGTGTTGAACATCCCAGTTTTCCACAGCAGGATAGACACGTAGCCCGGCATGGCCCAGGGGAACATAAGCAGGGTCTTGTACAGCTTGCGCAGCCGCAGCTTCTGGATATTGAGCAGGGATGCCAGTACAAAGGCGATGATGAGCTGAAGAACCATATTCACCGCCGTCCACAGAATGGTGGCCAGCAGGGCGGATAGAAACCCGGAGTCGAACACAAACAGGGCGCGCAGGTAATTGTCCAGCCCCACGATGGTGAAATCGAACCAGTGGTATACGTTCATGTTGGTGAGGGAAATGTACCCCGTGTAGAGAATGGGGAACACCACCATCAGCGCGATGAGCAGCAGGGACGGTGTGGACCAGGCGTAGGAGTAGAAGATCCCCCTCCGGCGTTTTTTCGCCGCCTCATTCTTTTCCCTTTTTTTCATATGCGCACCTTATTTCATGGCGGCGATGAGCTCGCTGGCCTTGGCAAGGGCCGTATCAAAGCTTGCGCCCACATCCTTGCCGGACAGGTTCACGTCGGTGAGCAGGTTCCCCACCACCGTCCACATCACATCCATCTCCGGGATATTAGGCATGGGGACGGCGATCTCCGCGGTGGCCCGCATGGCCTGTACCAGTTCATCATTAGCCACGGAGGGGTCGTCGTAGCATTTGACATTGGCCGGGGCACAACCACTGGCCAGGGCCAGAGAGACGCCGATGGCGGGGTCGTTGAGGGCAACCAGCAGCGTCTTGACCGCCTCCGCTTTCCCCTCGGCGGCAAATTTCAGCACATGGATACCTTGGACGCCGGAATAGGGGGCCAGGGGTTGGCCGGTGGTATCCACTGTGGGCATGGGCGCGATGCCCAGGTCGATGCCTGCGTCCCGGGCGGTGGGCACCATCCAGGGCCCGCCGATGGTAGCATCCGCCTTGCCTTCCAGGAAGAGGGTGTTCACCGTGCTGTACTCCGTCTCCCCGGGCATGAGGGCCACAAATTGCAGGTGGTAGGCCAGCGCGTCCCGCACCGCCTGGGCATCCGGGAAGGGCGTGCCGTCCTCATCGATGATGGAGCCGCCAAAGCCGTGGATCCATGCGGCGCTGTAGTAGGCAGTGCTGTGCTGCTCCACGAAGCCGTACCGGCCCCGGCCGGTGTTGCGCCCCATGTAGTCCAGCAACTCCCCGGTGGTGGCGGGCGCCTCGCTGTCCTGCATATAGCGGCGGTTGTACATGAACAGCAGGGTCTCAAAATACAGCGGGAGCTGGTAGAGCGTGCCCTTATAGGTGGCGGCGGACAGGGTCATGGGCAGGTAGTCCGCCAAGGCGTCCTCCCCCAGCAGCTCCGTCACAGGGGCCAGAATACCCATCTCGGCAAAAACGCCGATCTTGTCATGGGCGAAGATGAACAGGTCGGGGGCGGCGGTGGGGTCGTTGCCCACCAACTTGAGGGAATCGGTGAGGCTGGTCTTTTTTTCAAAGACTATCTCCAGGTCGGGGACAGCCTCTGCCAGATAGGCGGATAGCGCCTCCACCACGGCGTCCTCCTTGTCGTGCCAGACCACCAGCTTGTTCGCGCCGGCATCAGACGGCTTCGGCCCGCCGCAGGCGGTCAGGCCCAGCAGCATGACCAGGGCCAGGAGCAGTGCGGTCAATCGTTTCATGGCGATACCTCCTCGCTGAAATGGCGTTCTGCGGATACGCGTCCGCCGCGCACCCGCAGAACAGCGGAATTATTTCTTCTTTTTCTTGGACACGGCCAGGGCCGCGCCGCCACCAACGGCTACCGCGGCCACGGCCACGCCGCCTACGATCAGTCCGGTGTTACTGCCCCCAGCGGGCTCCGGCTCGGCGGTGGGGGCTGGTTCCTCGGACGGGGCAGGCTCCGTTGTCTCAACAGGGGCGGGCTCGTCCGAGGGCTCCTCATAGGACACCACGGCGTCCTCCGGGCCGTTCACCACCACCCAGATGTCCTTCCCCGGCTCCACCGACAGGTCGGTGGTTTGCACCGAGCTCTCGTTGGCGTTGACGATGACGGAGTTGATCCAGCCGGGGGCCTGGATGGTGTACCAGTCCCCGTCCTGAACCAGCGACTCGCCGGGCCAGGAGGCAAAGGCGTTGGTGCCGTCCGGCGCGGACCAGGCCCACAGGCAGGGACCGGCCCAGTCAGCGGGAACCTTGACACGAATGGTGATGTCCTCGGCAGTCTTGTTGGGATCCTCGTACACCAGGTCATAGGTCAGATCATCATAGACTGTGATCCAGAGTTCCTTGCCTTCCACGGACACATCGTCGGTCTGGACAGCACCTTCGTTACCATTGACGATGATGGAGTTGATCCACACGGGGGCTTTACCGGTGAACCATCCATCCTCCCCTTCTTTCAGGGCCAGACCGGGCCACGCTTCATAGGCGTTGGTGCCGTCTGGCGCGGACCAGGCCCACAGGTTGGCGGTTTTCCAGTCCAGCGGGACGTAGGCGTGGACGACAAACTTTTCCACGTATTCCGGGATCTCGATCCGGGCCTGGGATTCATAGGCGATCTCCGCTGTGGCATCCTCACCGATGGTGAGCCATACCTCCTTGCCCGCCTCCACCGCGATCCCCTCGGTCTGCACGGGGGCCTCAGCGTCATTGTTGGCGTTCACGATGATATTCTGCACAAAGCCGGGGACGTAGGCGTAGTACCAGCCGCCGTCCAGGGGTTCCAGCTCCTCGCCGGGCCATGCGGCGAAAGCGTTGGTGCCGTCGTCCGCCCACGCCCACAGGCAGGGGGCTTCCCAGCCCTCGGGAGTTTTTACCACCACGGGTACCATCTCGTCCGTTTCGGCGGCAAGGGCAGCGGACGGCAGGCAGAGCAGGCACAGGATCAGCGAGAGTAGGATCGCAAGCTTCTTTTTCATGGTTTTCCCTCCTAATTTTTGGTTTATGTTTATACTATATCGTCAAAGGGAAAACACGTCAACAGAAAAAGAGGAAAGTGCTTTTCTGTCTGCTCTTTATATATTGCACAGTATATCCGTTTAGGTTTTGGCTATATTGACTATATAATTTTTTCTATTCGACAAAAAGGGAGCATGAAACCGCCCTTGCCTCAAGCCATCAAGGGAAAGCGCTTTCTTAACTTGTGATTCGCGATTGTTTTATTACCTATTGTGACTTTTGTATGCCGTATAGATAAGCATAGGATCTTCCTCCGTTTGCACATGGACCCAAGTCACAGGCATCCCGTGTAATGTATATTCCAAATGCTCCATGTTACGGCTCACCTCCAGAACCCAATAAAATCTGTCCCGGCAGCCGGGGTGACAGTTATCATGTGTTCCGGGGAGCCTTCCAGCTCACGATCCTCCACCCCCAACGCATACAGGAGCAGGCCAAGGGTGTCATGAAGCCCGGCCTGTTCCTGTGCGTTGCAGCCCAAGGCATATCCGGGCTGATGCTCCCAGATGGCGTTCATCAACTCGGGTTTACGGATCAGGCCGGTATCGGTCAACTGCGGGCGCACCCATAGAAGTTCCCAAATCGCAACACAAGCGGTTTCCCTTAGAAAGTATATGTACTCCATTTCGCCCTCGATATCCAGCTTCCGCCCCACACCCCGCAGCCCTTCCGACAACTCCCCATCCCCAATTGGGTAGCACACTGCCAGCCCTTCCTTGCAATGGCCCGTCTCTATCCAGTAGATCCCATTATCCAGCGGACGGTGGCGGAGGGTGTGCCCCCAAGGTGTGAGGAACGGCACAGGATATGCCCCAAAATAGTCCGGGCACAGTTCGGTACCATATAAAACGCGGCCACACGCAGAGACTTGCCCTCAGGCATAGGGAGGCCATGCGCCGCCTTATACCGCAGAACTTCGTATTCTACCGCTGCCCAAACGCCGTCCTCCGTCCCCAGACGGCAAACCCAAGCTGGAACGCCCTCCGGCCTGCAGCCCATGGCGCGAGCCTTCTGGGTAATGGGCGCCCCCTCCAATACGGCGTAATACTGCCCACCCTTCTCAATGGTGGGCAGAACACTCAGGTAGTACACACTGGGGCACTCCTCCTCCCAGCAGTGTACTTCGCCCAGTTCATAGGCCAGCAGGTCAAGCGTCTCTCAATGCATTAACTTCCCTCCAGACCAGTTAAGGCAGACAGGCGGAGCATAGGAATTGAGATTGCATAAACAAAAGGACAGTCCCGCCGAGCGGCGGGACTGTCACTCTTTCGGGTCAAGCCCTGTGAAAAAGTCATCGTAGGTACACCCGTAAATCTTCCGCAGTTCAATCAGCACGCTTGCCCGGATATTTAGCTGGCCCGCCTCGTATTTTGCATACGTTGTCTGACCGATATCACAGGAGCGCCGCTGCAGCTCCGCGCACAATTTCTCCTGGGAGATGTGGTGTGCCTCCCGGAGCCGTCTCAAGTTGTCCCCCATATTCCTGTCACGCCTGATTTTTTGCTCCATATCCGCTGACTCCACATAATTTCTGACCAATATTGGTTGCAATTATGATTAGTTTATGATATGCTAAGCAAAAATATTGTCCGCGATATTGGTCAGCAGTAAAATTTCATCTGCCGACGCGACATAACGGTAGGGAAAATTTGCAATCCTTTCTTGTGCGGATTATAATCAGTTTGTAGAGTTTCATATTTCATTATTGGAGGGAAATCACGATGGGCGACAAAGTAATTGAGGATCGCGCTGTACAGGCCGAGGGAGCGGGCGCCAGAAAGAAGCCTGGACGCAGGCCCATGACTCCTGAAGAAAAGATGGCCGCGGCACAGGTGCGGGCGGCAGAGAAGGAAAAGGCCAGCAACCTCAAACCGGAACTGTTCATACAGTACCAAGGTGAGGAAACGGATTTGGACACGCTGGTTGAACTGGCAAAAACACATTTTCGAGCTGAAAAAAAGCGCACCCCGGTCACTGGGCTGAGGCTGTATATCAAACCGGAAGAACGCACAGCCTATTACGTCGTCAATGACAAGTACAAAGGACAGGTTTCATTTTAACCACAGCGGCAAATGCGCCCCGGCTGATAAGCCGGGGCGCATCTTTTTGTTCAGGGCGCTTTGACCGTGTTGGTTGTGACAGTGCGGCTGTCGGTCACACCGTCAATCGTGGCAAAGACGGTGACCTCAGCATAGTAGGAGGTGCCCGAGGTGCCGGTGTAGGTGTAAGAGTTTCTGTGACTCATCGTACCGGAAGCCTTAAATCCGTTCAAATTCGTTGCGTAAATTGTTGTAACATAGTCTCCTCCTGATTTGTATATTTTCATATAAGAGACCCCTAATGATTCGGCAATATTGTTTGCTGAAACATCATATGTAATGACAAATTTTCCAGTGTTGCTACCTTTTGTAAGCACAGCTCCATAGGAACTGAGTGTCGGGCTTGACCTAACCACAGATGCTGACGCAGTTGCACTGCCGAGCAATGCAGCTACAAGTAAGGACACAATAATGAGTGAAAGAATACGGCGTGTTTTCATTCTATTATCCTCCTATAGAATCGATTATAGACTTCATTTCCGCTTCTGCAAGTTTCCCCCATATTTTTTGCAAAGTCTTGCCATTACTCCAGACAGCTGTTGTTGAATCTTGGTTTGAAAAAACAAAATAAGTCTTCCCATTACTTATATATTCTTTCACTGAATCTGCATCAATTTCAAAAGTCTGAGAATCAATATAAGTGTTTTGATTATATTGATCCAACTTAATAGAAAATGCTGATCCTTTCCTATTTGATAAAATAATTTCTATTGAAATCCCCAATGAGTCCTCTGATGTTTTCACTTCTGCTATTTCAAATCCATCCGGATACCACGTTGGCGTAAACTCGCCCAAAATGCCCTGTGTATCCAATACTTCTTGGATGGTATCATGTAACGCCTCACAGTAGGTCGGCTCCGCAGACCAGGTCTCGAAATGGAACGTATCGTCCGTCCAGCGGGCCAGGGCGCCAAACACATCGGCTCCCGCCGCCTGGGCCCCAACCATCAGCGCCATGCAAAGAACAACGGCGGCGGCCATGACTGCAATAGTACGCCCCACCCTTTGGAAAGAAAACCTTCTGGGTTTGTCCGCCGCTGTTTGGGCCAACGGCACCAGATCAGCCTCAACAGAGGAAACTGAAGCAGGCCCTTCCACTGCCGATGCCAGAATCGCCCCCTCATCCGGCATATTATGGTACATCATCTGGAGCTCATCCCATGCGGCGTCTACGTCTGGCAGACGCCCCGTGGGGTTTTCCTTTTCCCTCGCAACGACCTCCTCCACAACTGTATCAAACAGCAGCTCCACATCATCGGGATCGCCGCTGAGTTTCAATAGAGCCTCTAATTCTTCCATGGACAAACGTTCTAAAAATTTCAACTCGCTTTTCAGCGGGTTGTGCTGCTCGTCCATCCCTGCACCTCCTTCTTCGTTTATTTTTCGGGCTCCGGGCTTTTGATACAGCATTTTATTGAACGAACCAGGGCTGAAACAACCTTCAGGAGAAAGGCTGGAACCGGGCAGGTGCTCAGAGAATTTCAACTTGCGCACTGACGCGCTGCGCGGCCCGTCCTCTTTCCCCTCTACTATATATATGTACTCAGGGTGCTGATTTTCGACATCATTTTTGAAAAATTTTTATTTTATTTTTTGACCCTCTCCGTCCCACTGCTCCCTCAGCTTCTTGAGGATCCGTTCCACCCGTTTTCGACAGGCCCCTTCCGTCAGATCAAGATCCGCCGCAACTTCGCGGTACGGCTCCCCCTCCATAAAAATCCGCCTGATAAGCAAAAACTCCTGGTCAGTCAGGAGTTCGGCACAGTGGGCAGAAGGGGCATCAATGCCTCCATAATGATCAGGGGCAGAGAGAGAAAGGCTGGGGTCGTCTAAAAATGTTGTGACTGCCGCGCGTCCCCTTTTCACCTTATTGAAATTCTGCGCTTTCTTCCTGATGACGGCCTTGATCCACCCCAGATGGTTTTCGCTGGCGTAGAATTGATCGATCTTGACCAAGGCGGTGAGAAACGCCTCCTGTGTGATTTCCTTTGCATCGTCCCAATTCTTCAGAAAGCGGTACGCAAATCCAACCAGCGTTTGAATATATGCCCGGTAGAATTCCTCAAAGAACGCCTCCTCTTCCCGTGTCATCGCTATCTCACCCTTCCTGTTTTCTCTGAAGCTTATTTGCTTTTCTTTGCAGGAGGTTTGGGATCGCCGTACTCAAATAACCACGCCCGGATGATCGGTTCCAGGTGGGCAAGCGATTCAGATGACTGGCCGCTTAACATACTGCTGATACTGCCGAGGCCGGAAGCGCTTCCTTCCGGCCGGAGCAAAGTATCCACGCTGACAGAGAAGATTGCCGCAAACGAACAGAGCAGCTCAACCCCGACCATCCGCTTTCCGCCTTCAATATTCGTAATGGCGGAAGCGTCCCGGTCAACCATCTCGGCCAATTGGGCCTGTGAAAACCCGGCTTTGAGACGAAACCTGCGGACGTTATGGCCAATTACTTTTTTCAGTTCCTCGTTCGCCATATGCGTCCTCCACTTTGCTTACTTGAAATAATTATATTGTATATTGGAAACAAATAGGAGAGCGTATCAGGACATCTTTTATATCCGTATTAGAAATAAAGTCCCGAAATATGGAATTTGAATGAGGGCCCCAAAAAAATTTTTTAAAAATTTTTTGGAAATCTTGTCGAAAAACGGCATCCTGAGTACATAAGTATTATAGAGGGATATGAAAGGAGTGGCGCTATGCAGAGATGAAATTTGCCCGAAGCTGTGCAGACGCAAAAAATTTTACGAAAGGAATGCCTGCAAATGAAACGTCAAAAAAGATTGTCCAGAGTGATCTCCCTGCTGCTGACCCTTGCGCTGGTGGTGGGCCTCCTACCGACCCAGGCCCTGGCGCTGGGCTCCTACGGCGAGCCTCCCGACCAAGTTGCCTTTAAGGTTATGCGCATGGACGGGGTTCGAACAGTGAAGCCCATTTCCAAGTACCTCTATGGCACAAAGGTAAATGACCTTTACCGACCTGTAGACCTGAACTATTCCGGGTCATGGATCCAGCTGACGTATGTGATCGCAAGGTCACAGCCCGTCAGCTTGGAATTGTACAAGCTCAACAGCGATTTTCCCATAAGCAACCCGCTAATTTTGGACTATGCGCAAAATGCGGATGAGATGGAAGAATTTCTGGGTGACCGCATCGGCTATCTGCACGGCATTCGCGTCACGGATAATGTTGTGCCTCTTGAGCCGGGCGGGGACATATACACGGATCCGCAGGTTGGCTGGAGAGACATTGACCGGGATACATGGGTAAGCATCCTGAACGATGCCATACTGAAGCACACCCGGCCCGCGGAGACCATGAAGGACATCTATGCCTTCGGGTACCAGGGTGAGCAGTTTGAGGGGCTGGATACCGCCCAGGTAGATGCGGCTGGCGACGATGAGCAGGACGCCGATGGCCCTGCCCCCGTTGAAAGCGAACCCCCGGCTGAGGACAGCCAGCCTCCCGAGGCGCCGCCTGTGGAGGAACTGCCCCCTGTTACGGATGAATCCACTGAGGATGACCAAACCTCCGGCGACAGCCAGGATACCGGCAGCGATCAGTCTGCCGACGATAGCCAGTCCACTGGAGATAACCAGTCCGGCGACGATGTCCAGGATGTCGGCGGCGATCAGTCTGCCGATGCTGACCAACCCGCTGACGATGGACAGCCTGTTGATGGCGGGGCCCCCGAAGAAAGCGGCGAACCTGTTGGGGACGGTCAGGATCCTGACGATCCCAATGTGGATCCTGAGCCTGTAGTTACCGATGACCCCACCGGCATCCCCGACCCCGAGCCCACAGACACTCCTGACCCCGAGCCCACGGATACCCCCGATCCCGAACCTACGGAAAGCCCGGAGCCGTCTGAGGAGCCGGAACCCCCTGCCGTTGAAATTGGAAACGAGGCCGACGTTTTAGGCGCGGAGTCTTCCTTCTTCTCCGCTGGTGTCTCGGATACGAATATTCAGAATTTCCTCCTCTGGGACGGCAGCATCGTGCGCGAGGAGGGCGGCACCCCCGAAAAGTACCAGTTTGAGGACGGCTACTATGTGATCGTGATGACCCCCACCACAAAGAAAAACGCCGTCTATAACAGCTTCCTTGCCTTTGAGGTAGAGGGCAGCGGCAGCAATGTGGATTCCTTCGACAGCATCGACAGCTATGACGAGTTGAAGAAGATCCGCGATGAGCTGGCTATGCCCGGCGATCCTGTGGATTTGCTCACCGGCAGCTTCACCTGGAACTACACCGATTTCGCCCTGTACGGTGAGAATGACCTGAAGTTCACCCGCTACTATGAGTCCGTCAAGGCCGACAAGAACTACGGCCTGGGCAACGGCTGGACGTCCAACTTTACCTATGCCCTGGAATTCGGCGACCTATACGCCCAAGTCACCTTGCCCCAGGGCACGGAGCTGTTCTTCGACCTGGACTTTGACGGCAGCTACGCCAGCTGCGGCGACTACTCCCTGGAGTGGGCGGGCGGCAGCTATATCATGAAGGACATGGCCAGAAACCAGTACTGCTTCACCCCGGACGGACAGATCCAGTACATCGCCTATGTCAACGGGGACGTGGCCAGCTTTACCTACGCCGGGGACAAGCTCGCCAGCGTGTCCAGCGACACCGGCAGCTTTGCCTTTACCTATAACGGCAGCGGCAACCTGGCCTCTGTCACCGACAGCGTGGGCCGTACCGTCACCCTGTCCTATGAGGGCGACCTGCTCACCGCCGCCGAGAACCCTGATGGGGACAGCCTGCGCTACACCTATGATGGCAATGGCTATCTGGCCACGGTGGCCAACTTCAAGGGCGACGTCTACGTGGAGAACACCTATGACGGCGCGGGCCGCGTGACCCACCAGTACGCCGCGGACTTCGGCACCTTCGATTTCACCTATGATTTCGATGGCCGCCACAACGTCTGCACCGGGACGGACGGGTACTTCCTGGAGATATATTACGATGAGGTGGGCCGCATCCTCTCCTCCACCGACGCCCAGGGAACCCGGCGCGTCACCTACAACGATTTCAACCAAGTGACCAGCCGCACCGACCGGGAGGGCAACACCACCTCCTATGAGCATGACGACGCCGGGAACATCTCCCAGGTGACCTATGCCGACGGCACCTCGGAGCGCTTCACCTATGACAGCAACCGCATGGTCACCTCCGTGCGGGATCGCAACGGCGCCACCGCCAGCTACACCTATGACGCCAACGGCCATATGACCAGCTTTACCGATGGCCGGGGCAATACCAGCACCTTTGCCTATACGGACGGCAACCTGACCTCCGCCACCGATGCCAACGGCGCAGTGACCACCTATACCTATGACCGGGCGGGCAACCGCACCTCCATGACGGACTCCGAGGGGAATGTCACCCGGTACGCCTACGATGAGCAGGGCCGCCTGACCACCGTGACCGACGCCCAGGGCAACGTCACCGCCTACGAGTACACCGAGGCGGGCAAGCTGGTGAAGATCACCGACGCCCAGGGCAGCGTCCAGTCCTTCACCGTGGACGGCAACGGCTTCAACTCCAGCGAATCCGACTGGATGGGCAACGTGACCCGCTACACCCGGGACGTCCAGAACAACGTCACCTCCGTCACCGACCCGCTGGGGGCCGTGACCACCTACACCTACGACGACCGGGGCAACCGGGTGACCGCCACCGACGCCAACGGCAACACCACCCGCTATGCCTATGACGCGGCGGGCCGCATGGTCTCCATGACGGACGCGGCGGGCAATACCTGGCGCTATGCCTACAACCGGAACGGCCAGACGGTGTCCATCACCGATCCCGCCGGCGGCGTCACCGCCACCTCCTATGACAACGCCACCCGGACGTCGTCCTCCACCACGCCCAACGGCGGTGCCACCCGGTACACCTATGACGGCGTGGGCAACATCACCCGCGAGACCGATGCACTGGGCAAGACCACCTCCCGCTCCTATGATGCCAACGGGAACCTGGTCTCTGTTACCGACCGCACCGGGGCCACCACCACCTATGCCTACGACGCCGGGAACCAGCTGGTGAGCTCCACCGACGCCAAGGGGCAGACCACCACCTACACTTACGACAGCCTGGGCCGGATGACCAAGTCCGTCACCCCCGGCAAGGCGGAGAGCTCCACGGAGTACGACAGCCTGGGCCAAGCCACCAAGACCACCGACGCCAGGGGCTTCGCCACCGGGTATACCTATGACAAGCTGGGCCGGGTCACCCAGGTGACCTACGCGGACGGCACCACCGTGGGCTATACCTACGACGCCAACGGCCAGGTGCTCTCTGTCACTGACCAGTTGGAGGGCGTTACCCGCTATACTTATGACGCCGCTGGCCGTCTGCTCACCGCCACCGATCCCATGGACGGGGTCACCGCTTACACCTACGACAGCATGGGGAATGTGCTCACCATCACCGACCCCATGGGCTTTGTTACCACTTACACCTATAATTCCTTGAACAAAGTTGCCACCGCCACCGACGCGGAGGGCGGCGTGGTCAGCTATGCCTATGACAGCATGGGCCGGGTGGCCTCTGTCACCGACGCCGAGAAGGGCACCACCAGCTACCAGTACGACGGCGACGGAAACCTCACCCGCGTCACCGACGCCGAGGGCGGCGTGACCGTCTACGCCTACGATCTGCTGGACCGGCAGACCGGCATGACCGACGCCCGGGGCAATACCTGGACGTATGCCTATGACGGCGAGGGCCGCCTGGTGTCCACCAAAGATCCGCTGAACTACAGCACCTCCAAGACCTATGACGCCATCGGCCAGCTGATCCGCGAGACCGACGCCAACGGCAACGTCTGGGCCTATGAGTACGACGCGGACGGCCACATGACCTCCAAGACCGACCCGCTGGGCAACAAGACCACCTATACCTACGATCCCAACGGCAACCTGCTGAGCGCCACCACCGCCCTGGGGCTGAAAACCTCCCACGTGTATGACTCCATGGGCCGGGTGACCTCCACCGCCGACCCCATGGGCCACACCGTCACGTTCCTCTATGACGCCAAGGGTCGGCTGGTGGGCCTCACCAACAAGGACGGCACCGAGGTGGCCGTCACCTATGACGCCAACGGCAATGTGCTCACCGTGACGGACGAGGAGGGCTATGTGGTCTCCTACGTCTACGACAAGGACGGCCGCATGACCCAGCTCACCAACGCCCGGGGCTTCAAGACTGCCTACGCCCATGACAAGGTGGGCAACCTGGTGCAGGTGACCAACGCCATGGATGGCGTCACCGCCTATGTCTACGACAAGAACGGCAACCTGCTCTCCGAGACCAACACAGATGGCGGCGTTACCCGCTATACCTATGATAAATTGAACCGGGTGACCTCCATCACCGACCCCGAGGGGGCCGTGACCCGGGTGGAGTACGACGCCAACGGCAACATCACCAAGGTGGTGCAGGCCGACGGCAAGTCCATCACCTACTCCTACGACGCCTGCAACCAGCTCACCAGCTATGTGGATCCCGAGGGGTACACCTTCTCCTTCACCTACGATGGGAACGGCAACATCACCTCCTCCACCGATGGCAACGGCAACACCACCCGCTATACCTACGACGGGCTGGATCGGATCACCCAGCGTACCGACGAGGAGGGCGGCGTGGCCACCCAGACCTTCGATGCCGACGGCCGCCTGATCAAGACGGTGGACGAGGAGGGCGCCGAGACCAGCTATGTCTACGATGGCTGCGGCCGGGTGGTGAAGATGACCGACGCCCTGGGCAATTCCACCACCTATACCTACGATGAGCTGGACCGGCTGCTCACCGCCACCGACGCCAGGGGCGGCGTGACCGCTTACACCTACACCGACCGGGGCGACGTGGCCACCGTCACCGATGCCGAGGGGTATGTCACCTCCTACGAGTACGACGGCAATCAGAACCTGGTGAAGATGACCACCCCGGACGGCGTGACCTCCTATGAGTACGACCCGCTGGACCGGCTCATCAAGACCACCACCCCGGACGGCAAAAGCGAGCACATCACCTACAACGGCGAGGGCGACGTGACCTCCAGGACGGACAAGGCGGGCCACAAGACCAGCCATGTGCTGGACGCCTGCGGGCGGATTGTGGAGACCATCGATGCTTTGGGCAACTCCTCCCTGTTCGAGTATGACCCCATGGGCCGCCTGACCAAGACCTCCCTCCACCGGGTGGACGCCCAGGACAAGGCGGACGAGTGGGAGATTACCCTCTACGAGTACGACGGCCGCGGCCTGGTCACCAAAGAGACCAACGCCCTGGGCGGCGTCACCGCCTACACCTACGACGGCAACGGCAACCTGGTGTCCAAGACGGACGCCGACAACTACGTGACAAAATATACCTACAATGCCCTGGACTTTGTGACGCAAATCAACTATAATGGTGGCAAGCAGGCTTCCTACCGCTACAACAAGGTGGGCGAGCTGGTGGAGATGGAGGACTGGACCGGGACCACTTCCTTCGAGGTGGACCTGCTCCGGCGCATCACCCAGGTCACCGACCGCAAGGGCAATGTGGTGCAGTACGGCTACGACGAGGTGGGCAACCAGGTGTCCATGGACTACCCGGACGGCACCGGGGTGGACTACACCTACGACCTGCTGCACCAGCTCAAGACCGTCACCGAGGACGATGGCCGCACCACCGCCTACACCTACGATGGCATGGGCCGCGTGGTGAAGCTGGAGTACCCCCACGGCTGGGTAGAGGACTATGTGTACGACTCCATCGGCCAGCTCCTGCGGGTGGACGACACCGACCCCACCCGGAAGGACATGAAGCAGCAGAAGCACGTGTACAAGTACGATGACTGCGGCAACATGGTCTATGAGTATATGCGGGGCAACGGCACCGGCGAGGCCACCACCGAGAACACTTACACCTACGACGCCCTGCACCGAATCACCCGGGCGGACGAGGTGTACGGCAAGGCGTGGCGGGAGTACCAGTATGACAGCCTGGGCAACCTGACCTATGAGCGCAACAGCAACAACGTCCACTACGACTACAAGCTGAACAACCTCAACCAGGTCACCCAAAAGTCCTACAGCAGCAACGACAAGGAGGGCACCCTCTACACCTACGACGGCCGGGGCAACCTGGTGCTGGAGCAGTACGGCAAGCTCAACGGCAGCGGGAATGGCCAGGGCAACGGCCAGCGCTCCACCGTGGGGCAGTACACCTACGATGAGACCAACAAGATGGTGCTGGGGGTCAATTCCAGCGGCG
>OFFX01000522.1_pt1 | contig 32794 bp, 23 predicted proteins | sample 1521511 | NCBI WGS metagenome assembly OFFX01 (sample SAMEA3504125, study PRJEB24116) | mouse gut metagenome | biome: mouse gut; feature: mouse-associated habitat; material: faeces | place: Denmark | collected 2011
CTTCGCTCCATGGCCGGTTACTTTCAGCACGCCCTGACGGGCTCCGATGGGAAAACATAACATAGATTTCTTGCCTCAACCGCATTGATTGGGCGAATTAGACGAATTAATGCAGTTGAGTTAAGATAATCTATGTCTGGCGGAAACACTCAAGGAGGAACGCCTCAAAGCCGGGCTGACACAACAACAGCTTGCCGAGCGTATCGGCCCGAAGAAAACCTATATTTCCCGTCTGGAAAACGGCAAAGCAGATGTCCAGCTCAACACCCTCTTCCGGATCTTCGAGGGGCTTGGCCGGCGGATATCTCTCACTATCCTATAAGGGCAATTGCAGCCTTAACCGTCGAAACACTTCTATTTAGTGGAGTTTGAAAGTCTAAAATCTTCGATTTAGTGGAGTTTAAGAGCCTAAAATTTGCGATTTAGTGGAGTTTAGTGTATCTTTACGCTTAAAATCAGGAAGAAATGGACAAACAGAGATTATTACAGGTTCTGCTTGATCAGCAGGAGGAACTGGACTCATTGATAAGTGACGATTATGTGCAGCGACCAGAGGCGAAACAATTTGAATTCAACAGCAAATTGGCGCAGGTAGTGATTGGTGTCCGTCGTAGCGGAAAATCAACATTATGCCACATGGCGCTTCGAAATAAAGGTGTGAAATATGGCTATGTGAATTTTGATGATGACCGGCTCTACAAACTCGCGGTAGATGACCTTAATGATATATTGGAGACTCTGTATATAATATACGGCACAGATGTAAAATATCTTTTCTTTGACGAAATACAGAATGTCGATGGCTGGCATCTGTTTGTCAACCGTCTTCTGAGGCTTGGATTGCATGTTTTTGTAACAGGATCGAACGCCAAACTGCTTAGTACGGAACTGGCCACACATCTTACCGGCCGGTATAACGAAATTCGACTTTATCCATTTTCTTTCAGTGAATACTGTAAAGCGCGGCATGTGGTGACCGATAAAGCGACCACAAAAAATATTGCGGCGCAACAGGCAGCTCTGTATGAATACCTTATGGAAGGCGGTTTCCCGGAATTGGACGGCATATCCAATCGTCATGCGTATGTTGAAGGAATTGTGAATACAATAATCACCAAGGACATCAAGACCCGTTTCAAGCTGCGAAATGAGGAAGGCATCAAGGTTTTGGCCAATCATTTCATCAATAATGTCGGGCAGTTGACCAATGTAAAAGATATAACCGAGAACCTTGGTATCGGTACAGCGAAGACAGTCCGTAATTACATGGATTATCTCACGCAAGCGTTTATGATTCTGCCGATAAGTAAATTCTCATATAAGAGCAGCGTGCGTATTCGCGGTGATAAAGTTTATATAATAGACACAGGATTGATGACCTATCGCCATAACTCGTTGTCATCGGAGAATCTAGGGTGGCGTTTGGAGAATGTAGTAATGACGGAATTGCTTCGTCGCACCAATCCATCGTATCAGGACATATATTACTATCGCCCCGGTTCGACATCACGCGAGGTGGATTTTGTCGTTACCGACCACTCGAAGCCAATGGAGTTAATACAGGTTTCGTTTGACATCAGCAATCCCAAAACATTAAGGCGCGAGTTGATGGCTCTCGCTGATGCCTCTCGGAAATTACACTGCGATAACCTGACACTTGTCACCATGTCACAGACACGCACCGAGAAACTGGACGGTGTCAAGATCAACGTAATCTCCGCCCGTGAATGGCTCCTTAACGCCCCAGCATACTGATCTACAAAGAAAAAGCAACGCAAATGCGCAAGCGGGAGCAACAAAACCAACCCAATACCTACTCATAAGGAATCAGAATGGTAGATGTAGCCAGAGTAAACTTGGTTCCGGGGGAAAACAGAATTTGATTATTCTTACCTCAACCGCATGGATTGGGCGAATTAGAGGAGCTGAGACTCACAATCATTTAATTAAATTCCTTGATTCACCCGCAAGAATTAGTCTTGTTAATGCATCATTTCTTTCCTTCCAACTCATGGGAATGTCAAATACGGAAGCGGATAGGGTTATTTTCGGGGAAATTTTGTAACTTTGTCAGGTTTTTGATAAAGATAGAATGGCGAAAAAAGTAGTGGAGACGCCCCTGATGAAGCAGTATTTCGAGATGAAGAAAAAACATCCCGACGCAATACTCCTTTTCCGCGTGGGCGACTTCTACGAGACATTCTGCGATGACGCCATAACGGCCTCCGAAATTCTCGGGATCACACTTACGCGGCGCGCCAATGGAGTTGCGCAGTCGGTCGAACTGGCCGGATTCCCACATCACGCCCTCGACACTTACCTGCCGAAACTCGTCAGGGCCGGCAAGCGAGTGGCCATCTGCGAACAGCTTGAAGACCCCAAACTGACGAAAAAGCTCGTAAAACGCGGTATCACCGAGCTTGTCACCCCCGGCGTGGCCGTCAGCGACAATATACTTGACAACCGGGAAAACAACTTTCTTGCGGCAATCCATATAGCCAAAAACATCTGGGGCGTCGCATTTCTCGACATCTCGACCGGCGAATTCCTTGCCACCGAAGGTGCCCCGGAATACATGGAGAAACTCCTGACGAAATTCTCGCCGAAGGAGGTGCTGGTAGAGCGGGGCAAGAAACGCGATTTCGAGCAAAGCATAGCAACCCGTTATCTGACTTTCGAACTCGACGACTGGATTTTCACCGAACCGACAGCCCGCGAGCGGCTCATGAAGCAGTTTGAGACCGGATCGCTGAAAGGTTTCGGCCTCGACTCGAAGACGGCGGCCATCCTAGCCGCCGGAGCCATAATCCATTATCTCGACATCACCAACCACACCCGTATCTCGCACATCACAACCCTCTCGCGCATAGAAGAGGATAACTACGTGCGGCTTGACGATTTCACGATCAGGAATCTGGAGCTGATGGAATCGATGTCGCGCGACGGCAAAGGACTGCTGAATGTCATAGACCGCACGGTCAGCCCCATGGGGGCGCGTCTGATGCGCCGCTGGCTACTTTTCCCGCTGAAAGATGCCGCCGCCATAAACGCCCGTCTTGACGTAGTGGAATTTTTCTTCCGCCGCCCCGAGGAGCGCGAAGTGGTCAAGGCGGCTCTCGAACAGACCGGCGACATGGAGCGTCTAATCTCGAAAGTAGCCGTCGGACGCGTGTCGCCGCGCGAGCTCGTCATGTTGCGCAGGTCGCTCGAATCGGTACTGCCCGTTAAAGAAGTATGTGAGCGCTCCGACGATCCCACTCTGCATGCCTTGGGCGAACAGCTCAACCCGTGTGCCGGCATCCGCGACCGCATTGCCCGCGAAGTGGTTGATGACGCGCCGATAGCCCTCAACCGCGGAGCAGTTTTCCGCGAGGGAGTCGATGCCGAGCTCGACGAACTCCGCCACATAGCTTTTTCAGGGAAAGACTACCTCATGCGGATTCAGGCACGGGAAAGCGAGGCCACCGGCATCCCGAGCCTTAAAATAGGGTTCAACAACGTGTTCGGCTACTACATAGAGGTAACCAACACCCACAAGAACAAAGTCCCGGCGGAATGGGTGCGCAAGCAGACCCTTGTCAACGCCGAACGCTATATAACGCAGGAACTGAAGGATTACGAGGAAAAGATTCTCGGCGCCCAGGAAAGGATAGCCATAATAGAGACGAGGCTTTACAACGATCTCGTCGCCGCCGTGACCCAATATACCCAGGCGATCCTGCTCAATTCATCGCTTCTTGCGCGCATAGACTGCCTGCTGTCGTTCACACGCGTATCGCTTGAGAACAAATACAACCGTCCGGTCGTCGATGACTCGTTGGTTCTGGAAATCATCGAGGGACGCCACCCGGTCATTGAACGCGAACTGCCTCCGGGCGAACCTTACATCACCAACACCGTGCGCCTCTCCAACGACGGCGAGCAGATTCTGATGATCACCGGCCCCAATATGTCGGGTAAATCGGCCCTTCTGCGCCAGACCGCCATAAACGTTCTCATGGCCCAGACAGGATGTTTCGTGGCGGCAGAAAGCGCCCATATAGGCGTGGTTGACAAGATTTTTACCCGCGTAGGCGCAAGTGACAACATTTCCCATGGCGAATCGACCTTCATGGTGGAGATGAGCGAGGCAGCCTCGATCCTGAACAGCATGAGTCCGCGTTCGCTGATACTTTTCGACGAACTCGGACGCGGAACCTCGACCTACGACGGAATCTCCATAGCCTGGGCGATCGTGGAACATATCCACAACTACCGCGACATACACCCCAAGACACTTTTCGCCACCCACTATCATGAGCTTAACGACATGGAAGCCTCGTTCAAGCGCGTGGTCAACTACAACGTATCGGTGCGCGAGGTCGATGGGAAAGTGGTGTTCCTCAGGAAACTCGCCAAAGGCGGCTCGGAACACTCGTTCGGCATCCATGTGGCGAAACTCGCCGGCATGCCTTCGTCGATTGTCAAGCGAGCTTCGGAAGTGTTGTCTGATCTGGAGAAAATCCGGTCGGCCGACAGCGAAGGCGCCTGCGGTCCGCGCGTCACTCCGGCCAAGGTCGAGAGCGGAGGGGTGCAAATGTCGTTCTTCCAGCTCGACGATCCGGTGCTCACGCAGATACGCGACGAAATCATAGGCATAGACATAAACAACCTCACGCCTGTGGCCGCTCTCAACAAACTCAATCAGATAAGGTCGATACTGACCGGAAAAAACGAATAACCAACACAATTTCACAACCTATACAAGCTCTTAACGTTATGCTTCAGATCTCACAGCGCATCAACTCACTGGCGGCTTCCGCCACTCTGGCGATGTCACAGCGCAGCAATGAGCTGCGTGCCGCAGGCGTCGATGTCATCAATCTTTCAGTCGGCGAGCCGGATTTCAACACGCCTGATTTCATCAAAGAGGCCGCAAAAAAAGCCATTGACGACAATTTCTCCTTCTATTCTCCGGTGCCGGGCTACATGAGCCTGCGCAAAGCCATAGCCGCAAATCTCAAAGCCACCGAAGGGGTGGATTTCTCGCCCGAGCAGATCGTGGTGTCAGGCGGAGCGAAACAGGCACTCTGCAACGTGATTCTCTCCACGATCAATCCCGGCGACGAAGTGGTGATCCCCACTCCGGCATGGGTCAGCTATGTAGAGATGGTGAAGCTTGCCGAAGGTGTCACCGTCGAGGTTCCCGCGACAATCGAACAGGATTTCAAGATCACTCCCCGGCAGCTCCGCGACGCCATCACGCCCCGCACAAAGATGGTTCTCTTCTGCTCCCCTTCCAACCCTACAGGCTCCGTCTATTCCCGCGAGGAACTGCAGCAGCTGGTAGAGGTTCTGAAAGATTATCCCAACATCCTCGTCCTCTCCGACGAAATCTACCGCCACATCAATTTCACCGGAAGCTACACTTCGATGGCCACATTCCCCGAGCTTGAAGGACACGTAGTCGTAATCAACGGAGTTTCCAAAGCTTACGCCATGACCGGCTGGCGCATAGGGTTCTGCGCAGCTCCCCTCCCCATAGCAAAGGCCTGCACCAAACTTCAGGGCCAATACACCTCAGGCGCCTCGTCGATTGCGCAGAAAGCAGCCGAAGCGGCCTATACCGGCCCGCAGGATTGCGTCGAAGAGATGCGTCAGGCATTCGAGCGTCGCCGCGACCTCGTGGTTGAACTTGCAAAAGCCATTCCGGGAATCAGAGTCAACAAGCCTCAGGGCGCGTTCTATCTCTTCCCCGATGTCTCGAGCTTCATAGGCAAGCGCTGCGGCGACCGCGTCATTTCCAGCAGCGGCGACGTAGCCATGTATCTTCTCGACACGGCGCATGTGGCCACGGTTGACGGAGCGGCATTCTGCCTGCCGGGATACATCCGTCTGAGCTACGCCACATCCGACGAACTTATCCGCGAAGCCATGCGCCGCATAGGCGACGCCCTCGCTAAACTCGTCTGAGTAATAGAATAAAGCAAATGATGATGTAGTGGTCCCGATTTGCGGGGACACCTTCCTGACTAAGGATTTTACAGGCCGCGCCGGCGATAATAGCTGACGCGGTCTATTTTCATCTCCACCGGCAACTGGTTGACGTCAACCTTGCCAACCCAGCTTCCGCCGAGCTGCATGTCGATGAGCAGATAGAAGGGACGGTCGAAGGGGAACTGCCCCGGCAGTGCGGTGTCGATGCGGGGATAGGTGAATGTGTGGACGCCGTTGATGAAGAAGCTGAGGCTGTCCGGAGCCAGCTCTACGGCGAAAACATTGTAGTCGTCGGGGTTGATCTTGCCTGTTGCGAAATGAGGGGGCTCGTTGTCTTTCTTCAAATCGAGAGTATAGGTCGAATGGACGGTCTGATAGGCAAAATCATCGTGGTTCAGGCGCTCCATTATATCGATCTCGCCGCCCGATGGCCAAGGAACTTCCTCGCCTTTGAGCGGAGCGGGAAGGAGCCAGAACGCAGGCCACTCGCCCTGCGCGCCCTGAAGTTTAGCGCGTATCTCCAGGCGTCCGTAACCGAAATCCTTCTTCCATTTGGTGTAGAGACCGCCGGTCACGTAGGGAACCGTGTCGTTAAGGGCCGGATATGAACGGATGCCGCGGAGGATCAGGTTTCCGTCGCGCACGGCATAGAGGGTGTCGGCCGATGACATGACATCGTTCCAGTTGGCGGTTCCGCGCGGAATCTTCGACCATACCTTCCAGTCGATATCGGGGCCGTTGAAATCATCTTCCCATGCAAGTTCCCAATCTCCGGCGCTCTCGCCACGGCTGAGTGGAACATTGATGCGCTCCGTCCACCCGGGATACTTGAGATTGGCCGAAGCGTCGGTGTCATTATAGCTGTAGGTTATGTCAGGATTTCCGGCGGAAGGAATGAACACCGAACCCTCGGGGCGCAGTTCCCATCGGCCTGGTGTGGCGAAACCGGCCCATCTCGCCGAGCCTGCGGCGATGACCGAGTCGGCGAGGATATCGCCGATGCGGTTCACGCCCTTATGGCTGAAATGGATCTTGCCCTTGAACGCCTCCTCATACTGCATCGGGCAAGAAGAGGTGTTGATAAGGGTCACGCCTTTGACCGTAGAAGCGATGAGGCGCTGGGCGTCGCGGACAGCGTCGCTGTATCCGACAGATCCTCCCGGGGTCACGTCGCCTTCGCCCGGCGCGGGAATCATGCCGATATAAATCGGAGCCTTGTCGAATCCGAGCTGTCCGCGCAGGCGTTCAATCAGCAGACGGAGCGACCGGGCATAGCGCTCGGAAGTGGAATTGCTGTCGGCACATCCCTGCATCCACCAGACTCCCGCAAGGCGCGGACGTTTGCCCATGGCCAGAAGAGTGTCGATAGCCGGACGATACACACTGTCGATGAAATAGTTCCAGTTGTTGTCATCCTTCGGATTGGCCCAGGTGTCGATGCCCGAACCCGACACGCCGAGCTTGATGATATAGAGCTCCTTGTCGGGGAAAGCTTCGGCGAAACGGCGGCCGAACTCACCTTCCATGCCGCGGCGTCCCTGAGAGTAGCGGCTGTAGGTTCCGGCGCCGTGAATCATGTTCATGGCCGTGCGCCCCGCGTAATTGTCGTTGCGGAACCATAGTTTCATCCACTGCGGTTCCTTGTCGCGGTAAAGGGCCGGAATCACGTGACGGGCCATCTGGCCCAGAGCGTTTTTCTCGTTCCGGACCTGAGTGGGGACATACCAGATATTGAGATTATCAGCCCCGGGAGCTGTGGAATACCATTCAAGCATGGTTTTGTCAACATCTTCTTCGGCAAAGGCCGAGCCGTCGGCGTTGCTCTGACCGATGGTTATGAACAGGGCGACATCTTGGTCCTTTGCGGCATTGGCCGTCAGAAACATGCTCATCAGGGCGGCCAGGACAACGAATAATCTCATATCATTTCTATTTTAAGAGGTTGTTTAATAACAAATGTGAAGCCGGAGTGGATGGATTTTTGAACTAACCTGTTCATAATCTGAAGGAGCAGTGCTGTGGCACTGTGACTGAAGATTAGGGACAGGGGAGCCAAAAAGGCATCCATGCGACTTATGGTAACACAATTTTTCTTTTTTATACATTTAAATTTCGGTTTTGCGGTTGTTTAAAATGCTTCTTCGCATCCATTCTCCCGGGCGTCTTTCGTACTGAATTTCAGTCATAATGCTACAGCATTACTCCTTCAATTCATTCCGAAATCCACCTCCGGAGAATGGACTCCAGCTTTCACATTTGTTTTTAAACAACCTCTAAGTTTTTTATCTTTATCAGTCGGTCCATTTCCAGACAACGGCTCCGTGGGCGGGAACGGCGGTCTGGAAAGGTGTGTGGGAATCGATGGCATGCGATTCGCTGCGCCCGGTGAGCAGTTCGGTGGCTGTGCGCGCGCCTTCACTGAAGCGCAGGGTGTTGAAAGCATGGAGCGGAATGTTCACCTTGACGTCGGCCTCCTTGTCGTCGAAGTTAGCGACCACGAGAAGAGTCTCGTTGCCGAAATGGCGCAGGAAGGCATACTGGCGTTCGGGGTTGAATCCGTCGGTTTTCTCATTGTTGACATACATTACATCGAAAAATGTCCCTTCCCTTACGGCGGCTTCGCTTGTGGCGATGTTCAGCAGCCGTGAATAGGAGTCGCGCAGGCGACGCTCGTCGGCCGAGAGATTTTTCAGCGAAGGGCGCCCGTTGTTGAGCCAGCGGCGCAGGGTCCCCACGCTCCAGTAGTCGAATATCGAGGTGCAGCCGTCATGTCCGCTGTAGCCTTCGGCGTCGGCTCCCGGCTCGCCGAGCTCCTGGCCGGCATAGACCATGACGGCTCCGGGGCCGAGAAGCGCGCTGACCGCCATAGGAGCCATTGCCTTGAACGGGTCGCCGGCAAATTCCGCCGAGGCGAAACGCTGCTCGTCGTGGTTCTCGAGGAAATAGAGCATGTTGTGCTGGTGGCCGTCAACCTTCTGCCACGAGCGGGTGATGTCGGAGGCCGAGCGGCCCCAGGTGACGATGTCGCGCAGAGTGTCGTAGAGCCCAACCTTGTCATAGAGATAGTCGAATCCGCCAATCTCGATGAAGGGCCGGTAGAGGTTTATGTCGTATATCTCGGCGATGAATATGACGCCGGGGTGCTTCTCCTTGACCTGAGGGATGGCCCACTGCCAGAATTCGAGGGGCACCATGTGGGCCATGTCGCAGCGGAAACCGTCAACGCCCTTGTCGGCCCAGTACTGCAGGATGTGGAGCATCTTTTTCCATGTCGCGGGCGTAGGGGTGAAATGCCGCCATCCGTTTGCGGGATCTATGCCGTAGTTGAGTTTGACGGTGTCATACCAGTCATACTGTCCGGGCGACGCGGTGAAGCAGTCGTTTCCGGAAGCTTTGGCCGGATATTCGAAGTAGGCGTCGGAGCCGCTGCCGAGATCTATCGTCGGCGAGAACTTATGGCCGGGGATATAGTAGAAGCTGTTTGTAGGCGCGAAAAACATGTTCGTGTAGTCTTCCTTGCCGAAATCCTCGGGGGCGCCGGCCGGACGGCTGTCCGATCGGTATTGCCGGGCCACGTGGTTGGGCACGAAGTCGATGATCACTTTCAGACCGGCTGCATGGATGCGCCTGACGGTGTCCTCGAATTCCCTGATTCTGTTGCGGGGATCGACGGCAAGGTCCGGATCTATGTCATAATAGTCCTTGATCGCGTAGGGCGATCCGGCTTTTCCCTTGATGACGTGGGGATTGTCGCGCGGAATGCCGATGTCGGTGTAGTCTGAGCAATGAGTATGTTCGATAACGCCCGTAAGCCACACATGAGTGAAACCCATGTCGGCGATTGAACGCAGAGTCGCTTGATTTATTGACCGCAGTTTGCCCGAACCGTTCTGCTCTATTGTGCCTCCGGGCACGCACGAGTCGTTGAAGTTCGTGAATAGTCGCGGCAATAGTTGATAAATAACTGGTTTGCTATTCATGGACAGGTATGAGGTTGGGTAATTACGGGTGCAAAATTACTCAAATCCCGCCTTTAATGCAACCCCTCCCTGTTACAACTGCGTTAATATTGCCTATTCCACGCCATATTGTTCCACGCCCTCTTGCCCTCCGGCGCAAGTCCTAACTTCTCAGCCGGTTGGCTATGCGCAGCAGAAACGGCCTCCCCCATAAGCCATATATTATGAAACAAATTAGAAACAGATGCGATTTTTATCTATAGTCTTGATTGGTTTTGGGAGATTCACTATCTAAACTTGAAAGAATCCTTTCTTGTCGGCACATTTAAAGCTTGTGGATGTCGGTATTTTGCGCTAATTTTGCAATATTATGGATGATATTACCTCCAATAACGCCCCCCGTATTGTCATTGTCAAGGATTTTAAAATTGACGCTGACTATGCCGCTTGGCTCTCAGAAATCAAGCGGCGCTATATTTCTGCCCAAATCAAGGCATCCATAAAGATCAACACAGAAAAACTATGTTTTAACTGGAGTGTAGGTCGTGACCTTGTGATGCGTAAGGCTGAGGAACGATGGGGAAGCGGAGTGGTAGAGCAACTGAGTTTTGACTTGAAGGAGGCATTCCCGCAAGAGAAAGGATTCAGTAGCAGAAATATGTGGCGAATGAAGCAGTGGTATCTGTTTTTCTCTACAACAGAAGCTAATGAAAAACTGACACGGCTTGTGGCAGAATTGCAAAAGGTTGAATCTCCATATCCTATAAATGTGCCACAGGTTGTGGCAGTTTTAAATGTAGAGCCGTGCTTCCCAATAGTGCTCGGAATGATTCCATGGGGCCATCAAACAGATATCGTCTCCAAATGCAAGTCTATCGATGAAGCGATGTTCTATTTGCGAGAAAGTATATTGGGCGGATGGAGCCGTCAGACATTGGATAATTCACTGAAAGCCAACCTCTATAAATCCCGCGACAAAGCGATCAGCAACTTCCACGCCCTCTCGCTCTCCGGCGCAAGTCCTAACTTCTCAGCCGGTTGGCTATGCGCAGCAGAAACGGCGCTCCGCCGTCGGCGTCCTCGGCCCCGGAAGCCAGATAGAGCACGCCGAGGGCCAGCAGGACGAAGAGAACGATTATGATGACCGTTCCCATCCTCAGGACAAGCGGGAGGGGGCGCTCGATCAGACGCCTCACCTTCTCTGACCGCACATCTGCTTCTTTTTCTCTGTTTTTCATGATCCTAACTCCAGCTGGTTCTTTATGAGATTGAAATATGCCCCCTCCTTTTCGACAAGCTCGCAGTGTGTCCCGGACTCCACGACCGTGCCGCCGTCAAGCACAATGATATGGTCGGCGTTCCTGACGGTTGAAAGGCGATGGGCCACGACAACCACCGTTTTTCCCCGATAGAACTCCTCGAGATTCTCCACGATCCGGCGCTCGTTTTTGGCGTCAAGCGAATTGGTCGCCTCGTCCAGAAAAATAAAATCAGGATTCTTATAGACGGCCCTTGCAATCAGCACCCTCTGTTTCTGACCCTGGCTCAGCCCCACTCCGTCGCGGCCTATCAGGGTGTCATATTTCAGGGGGAGTCCCATGACATAATCGTGTATATTGGCTATGCGGGCTGCCTCCTCGAGGCGTGCGCGGTCGATTTCGCCGTCGTCAACGGCAATGTTGCGGGCAATCGACTCCGAAAATATGACTCCGTCCTGCATCACCACCCCGCAATGTCTGCGCCACCATTTCATGCTGTAGTCGCCGATGTCGCGCCCCGCTATCACTATGTTTCCCGCCAGCGTCACATAATAGCCGAGCATCAGCTTGATAAGTGTGGTCTTACCGCTGCCTGAGGCGCCCACAATCGCCGTGACCTTCCCCGCAGGGATGCTGAGGCTGACGCCGTCGAGCGTCTTTTTCAGCGCGAAGCGGTCATATTTGAAATCCACATCCCTTATCTCTATCGATTTTTCAGCCCCGAATTCCTCCGCGCCGTCCTCTTTTTCCTCGTCGCGTCCCAGGTGGATCTCATTGATGCGCTCGAGAGAGATCTTCACGTCCTGCACCGAATAGATAAACCCCATTATCTGCTCGACGGGCGAGTTGAGCTGCCCGACGATATACTGTATGGCAAGCATGGCGCCGAGAGTTATGTCGCCTCTGATCACGGCGGTGGCCGCCATGACCGTTATCAGGATGTTCTTTATCTCATTGATGAACACGCTCCCCGCCTCCTGGCTCTGCTGCAGTTTGAGCGCCTTCATCTGAATTTCAAACAGGTCGGCCTGCACATCCTCCCACTCCCAGCGCCGGCGCTTCTCGCAGTCCTGCAGCTTTATCTCCTGCATGGAAGTGATGAACTGATAGGTCTTGTTCTGGTTTCTCGACTGCTGCTCGAAGAGTTCGTAGTCAAGCACCTTGCGCCGTCGCAGAAACGACGCCAGCCACAGCCCATAGACCAGACTCCCGCCCATGAAGATCAGGAACACGGTCCTGTCATAGAGAGCCAGGACCACCCCGAACACGATGAAACTCAAGGCGCTGAACATGATTCCGAGCGTCTGGCTCGTCAGAAACCCCTGAACCCTGCCGTGGTCGCCCATCCGCTGCAGAAGGTCGCCCATCAGTTTGGTGTCGAAAAACGACATGGGCAGTTTCAGCAGCTTGATGAAGAAGTCGCTCACGAGCGAGATGTTTATCCTCATCGAAATGTGGAGCAGCAGCCAGCGGCGTATGAAATCCGTTGCCGTGCGTCCCGCCACGATCATAAGCTCACCCAGCAGTATGAGCCATATAAAACCTATGTCGCGGTGACGGATTCCCGTATCGACAATCGCCTGAGTCAGGAACGGCATAACAAGCTGCAGCACGCATCCGAGCAGAAGGCCGAGCAACACCTGCCCGAAATGACCGCGATAGCGCATGATGTAACCCATCAGAAACCTGAACGAACGGCGCCGGCTTTTCCCCTCGTCGCGCTTCTTCTCGAAAGCCTCCCCGGGCTCGAGAAACATCGCTATCCCTTTTTCCTCGCCGTTGGACACGGTGCTTATCCAGTGTCGGCAGAACTCCTCCCGCCCGAGCGTCATGATCCCCTTTCCCGGATCGCATACATGAAACCTCCGCCCATTCCGCGAAACCCTGAAAAGCACCACGAAATGATTCTGATTCCAGTGCAGTATCGCCGGAGCGCGACACTCCGCCAGCTCCGTCAGCGAGACTCTGGCCGTTACCGTCCCCAGGCCAAGAGACTCCGCAGTCTTGGCCAGACCGAGGAAAGACACTCCCTCGGTTGTCGGCGGACATAGATCCCCTACCTCTTTTACATCCATCATGCAACCGTACCAACGGAGGACGGATGCGAGGCATGCCACCCCGCACTCCATCGAGTCATGCTGCTTTATGAATGGAAAGGATCTGAAGCCCATGACTATTCCTCAGACAGGCCGACGGTGCGGCGGGTGTAGTTGCGAACACGCTTGCCGTTGCTGAACCGGTAGGTCACGGCCAAGGAGAAGGTGTTGTCCCCACGGAACTGATTATCGCTTCTTGTGTATTGTTGCATTCCGGGGGAGATGACCTCATTATATATCACACCTTTTGCAAAATGCACGGGAATAAAGTACATGACCATGAGCGAAAGCCTGTTTTTCATCAGATATTTTGTCAACGAGATGGCCATGCCGTCCGTGCATCCCCATCCTTTCATCTGGGGCAAAACTCCCATGTTGCCCATCAGTTCATAGCTCAGAAACGCGTTGAACGAATGTCTGCTGTTTCTGTAGGCCAAATACCAGTTCGCCCCGGGAGCCATGCGGTGCTTCCGATAGACTGAATATGACGACTTTTTCCATGTCATCGATGCCTCGCCCGAAAATTCAAAGTATTCGGCGAATGATTTCTTGTAATTGACAATGAACCGGAACTCCTCGGCGGTCGCGTTCTGATATTTCTTCAGGATATAAGGTTTTTCTCCGGTGACCACCTCGGCAATGTTGGCATAGCTGTTAGCGCCATGTAAATAACGGGCCGTCAGATTAAGACTCTTCCAGAGAGTCAGCGTCAGGCTGACCAGATGGTCGGTCATCGGTTTGAGCAGAGGATTACCCATCTGATATGTCAGCGAGTCAGTGTATTGACCGAAATCGCTGATGAGCGAAAGTCCCGGCATTTCCGATTTCAGCGAATAGTTGAGGCGCGCGATGAACTTCTGCGACGGCTGCCAGAACCAGTTGACCGTGGCCCTCGGGGCAAACCGTGTTATGTGTTCGCCGCCCTCGCTGTTGCGATAGGTGTAAAGGCCGCCTGTCAGCGTCATCGCCATGCTCCTGCCAATGAAAAACTGCAGCGCGGCTATGAGGTTGTTTTGCAGCAACGAGTTGTCCGTGAGCATTTGTCCTGAAATTCTGTTGCGGTTCCTGTAGTTGGCTACAGTGACGTAATCCGACAGACCTAACGTCATTTTCCCTCCGGCAATCTGACGTGTCATGTCGGCGCCGCCCCAGAAATAACGTTGTGAACTGCGATGATCGTTGGTCAGCGCGTAGCCGTCGGTGCGCCTTATGTCATAGTCCCTGTCCCAGTCCGCGAAATTATATGTCGCCGAACTGTTGAGCGACCATCCCTTGAAGCGACCGCGATAATAGAGCCCGAAACTGTTGTCAAGACGGTTGTGGACATGGTTACGCAACGAATAGCCCACGGTGCTGCTTTCGCCTGTTTTCGTGTTTTCCATCATTAGCCTGTAGGCCGATCTGTTTTTGCTGTCAGTCGGTTCAATGCGCCATTGGATCGAGAACGAGTGGTTGTCATTGGGCTGGAAATCGAGCGCCGCTCCGAAATCATATCTGTTCGACATGGTGTTGTCCGTCGGCGACTTCCGAGGCTGCTCGAGCTTGGTCTGCGTCAGGTTGTTGTAGGGATAAACGGCTGTATAATAGCTTGAGGTGCCCGTCTGATTCCACTTGTATTCCCCGTCGGCCGACAGATTCCATCGGTTTCGCGTGTAGGTCACGTCGAAAGAAGCCCTCTCGCTCTGGAAATCCTGCCCCTCGCCGTTGCGTCCTCCGGGAACCATAAACGACTGTGAAAGCATGTTCACCTCCGTCCCTATATAGTTAGGCTTCGTGTGGAAATTGATAATTGCGTCATATCCGAGATATTTCCCCGTGGGATTGTTGACAATGTCAATGCGGTCGAAACGGTCAGGCGAAAGCCTTTTTATGTAACTCTCGCTCTTCTGGATGCTGTCAACGAGAATCACCACGTTTGACGAGCCGAGATATTTGATTTCCCGCGAAACAGGATTGTAAAACACTCCGTTCACCCTCGAAAGCAACTCGCCGGCGGTTCTTATGCCTCGGCGCATCTCCTTGGTGATAAGATAGGAATCGGTGAGAGCCGAGTGCGATTCCGTCTGCGCGGTCACTTCCACCCCGTTGAGGCTGACCGAGGAACTGATTGTGTCGGGCGCGGCTTTCACAGCCGCTGAATCCGCCCGCTGCTGTCCGAAACAAACGGACGCTGACGCCAATAGAATTGCGAAAATAATTGATCTACATCTCATAACGTTAAGCATTAGATTGTTCAATGAATTGATTTTACAAATATACGGGATTATTTTGTCAACAATTTTCTTTTTCTATTTTTTTCTTAGAAAATTCCTTGTTTACATGTTTATTCCTTATCATTCGGCTCATCTGAAAGTCTTTATTATCAAACTGACAAACGATTTTTCCGTTATCTTTTAACATGGTTTCCCTTTTGGCGGTACATGGCCCCCAACAAAGAGGAAGAAATCTGCAATCCTTGCATTCACAATTCTCATACTCAAGTATCGACCTATGAGCAGAAATATCGCTTATCCATTCAATGTCACCGCTTTCCGTCAAGATACCATTCCTATCCTCCGGACTTTCGTTATCGCATTTACCAACATTTCCATTGGCAAAAATACAATCAAAATTTTTCTTGTCAACATAACACATACCTCCTTCGGCCAATTTTGGCGTTATCCCTATGTTGAAAGCAAGTTCCATAAGCTTGTCAATTTCCACCTGAGATATTTCCGCGGCTTTTTCCTGCCAAACCTTATATATCAGAAACGATATCTTTTCACGATTTTCCTTACTGATAGCTTCATCAAGATCCTTTATTAAAGATTCCGGCTTTAAATTCTCTTTCGTGTAATTGAACCGAAGTGTGCAGTGGGTATGCTCTATAATGTAACCGATGTTTTCTATGGTACGGTCATAAGCGGAATCTTTTCCAAGGATTTTCACATTATTGTGTGTTTCCCGATTTCCGTCAATTGTTATCTGATAGTAATTTATGCCGGCATCCCGCAGTTCTTCCACTCTTTTGCGATTTAGGAGAGTCCCGTTTGTCGTAATTACTGCACCGAATCCCTTGCCCAACTCTTCCGCAAATTCCTTGGCCCAACGAGAAATCTCAACGACTCTATCGTATGCCAGAAGCGGTTCTCCTCCAAACCATGAGATACTCAGGTGTTTGATTGCATCCTTGCGAAGTTCTTTTTCAATCCGTTTCTTTATTCTCCTGACTGTCTCGTCGCTCATCCAACTGTCAGCATGATCCTGAGTGCAGTACCAACAACGCAGATTGCACTGATAAGTTGACAGAATCATGACCATATACTCCTCTCCATGACGTATATAATCATATTTTTTTCTGACAATTTCCTCTTCGTCAAACTCATCATCTATGATAAAGCCGTCCCCCTTCATTTTGTCAATGAAAGGTTTAAAATCCTCAACGAATTTATCCGGACTTTCGATTATGGCTTTGAATACATCGGCATTTCTTTCACCAATCCTGAAACTGGCTTCAGTCAGTCCGTTAAAAATTATAACGTTGTCCTTATCATTTACATAATAATTGTATAAACTACTCTTCATATCTCATAGGTTTTAGTGTGCAGTGCCTATATAAGCACCACACACCGTGTAAAAAATGATCAAGGAATTAATTCGCCGGTTATAAGAGTGGAACCGGGTGTAGGAGTTTTCCCTCCACAATTCTCAACACAATTTGAGCAAAAGCCACAATTTGCGTCACCACAATACGAGTTTGTTTCTGGTTTGCATTGGGAAAATACGGAGTAGCTGTCGCCCTTTCCATCGTCCTTACCGCCTAACACGACCAAGGATTCCATCTCCGACAAAATTTCGGCTTTATTTAAAGCCATTGGAAGATTTGATTTCATAAAAAATTTAATTAAAGTAAATAGATCCCTACTTTGTCAGCGTGTAGGTTAACGCTATAGCATTATTCCATGCCGAGCCAGCCTTCGTATTCGTGGCCATTGGCTGTCGAGATTTCGATATGGGCCTGAGTGAGGGTGCCGACATTGATGGCAGCATCCGCCGATGAGTCAAAAACGTATTGACGGGCAAAGCCGGTTGTCATGTCCGTTACCGTCAGCTGACATTCTCCCTCAGCAATAGCAAACGAAAGATTTAGATGCTCGTTCTCATAAATACAAAGTATCTGCTGCCTTGAAGGTGCTTTGGGTCTTTTCGGGCCGCCAAGATTCTTGTTAGAGAGAATAACATTGATTTTTGGAGCTTGATTATTGGAGTTCGCTTGCGCAGTTATAAACTCCACAGAAAAGCATAATAAAACAAGTGATAATAGTGTGAATTTTTTAACCATAATGCTCTATGAATTTATGTCAAATTTTTTTCACAAAATTATATCATGGCAAATGGTTATATCTAATATTTCTCTTATAAAAATTTGCGCATTCTAAACATTGGGTAACATATTGACGGATAACCATATAAGCACAAAACGCATAAAACACATAGCCAACGAGTAAGAATAATAACTTACTAAAAATCAACTCATTGCGAAACAATTATGCACAAAATATTATTTAACTTACAGTATATCAATCAATTTCATTTTATTTTTTTATCAGGTGCATTTCCGGCTTCTATCTTATCGATAAGCCTTCTCCTCTTTGAATAAAAGCTATTAATCTTTATCGAGAAAATCAGGCAAATAGATTTGCTATTGAACCCAGCAAAGATCAATGCGAGTAGTCTGAAGTCCTCCTCCTTTAAAGATGAACACTGTGAACGTAATTTAATCATAATTCCGTCCATATATTTGTTCAAAGCCCTCTCAATTTCAAGCAAGCTACGATTATCTGATAGTTTCTTTATGTTCTTTTCAATATTTGATAACATGATTCTTCGGGAATTTTCCGTATCCGCCTTGTCAAAATATTCATTGCAAAGGTTGTTCAACGTTTCCCATTTCATTTTGTATAAATCTTCTGATATCTGACGTATTTTTGAATTAGAGGCAGTCAGCTTTGTCAATTTCTTCTCTTTCAGTTTAAGTTCGTTTGAAAGATTTATAATGTCTTTCAAACGATTTTCTAATTCAAATCTCTTCAACCGACTTTGTTGACGAACAAAAATGAAAACAACGACAAAAATCAAGATGAAAAAAATGGCACCAATAATTATGGTATTTTTCAGATTTTCTGATTTTTCGGTTTCCTCCAATACCCTTTTATCGGAATATTCTTTCTGAATACTTACCACTGATTGCATCAATGCACTATCAACTTCATGATTAAGGACCAAAAAAAGTGAGTCATAATATTTAATTGCAGAATCTGGAACTCCTTTGGTCTTGAAATAGATTATTTTTGTATTTAAATAATTCGATTTTTCTTTAGCTGTAGTAAAATTGCTGTAATCGACCATAGTTTTTTCATATTCCCTGAATGAAGAGTCTGAAATGTTGGATTGGGTGTACCATGAAAGATCCTGTAAGGATATAGGGTAAAAATTATTGAATCTCTTTAACTCTTCATAGCATCTATTTGAACCGTCTTTATCTCCGTAAAGATATAGATTTTGATAGAGACCGCTTAGTCCATAAACTACCATGTCACTGTCTGATTCATGTCGCGCAATTTTACAGATACTGTCAATAATTGCTTTACCTCTTTCATAATCACCCGTGTTACCGTATATGATACCAAGGTCCAATAAGCAATATCTATGATTTTTCTGCAAATTACTATTTTCATAGTTTTCTATTGCCTCTGTTATATATTCTATGGCTGAAGCAGATTGATAGGTACTCACTAATATATTCGTAATCAATTCGGAGGCTTTGGCGTGCCAGTAGGGGTTATCGGCGGATATGGCCATTTCGCGCGCTCTCATGGAGGGGAGGATGGCTTTGGAAAATTCGCGGTTGTTTGAGAGGATTTCGCCCTGATAGAAGAGCGATTTCATCAGGTTGGAGTCGGGTCCGTGGTCCTCGTAGTAGCGGACGGCGGTGGAAATGAGCGAATCATCGGTCAGGACTTCGTAGGTCTTTATGCGTCCTTGGGTAAGGAGCAGGGCGTAGAGGGCGCGGTCGGAGGCATGGGTGAGAGAGGCGGTGTCGATGGAGTCAAGGATGGCGAGGGCCGAGTCGGGAGCCGATTCCATGACGGCCTCGGCGCGCTGCAGGCGCCGGGACTCGGGGCGGTCGCATGCGCCCATCATGCATATCAGCAGGGCTATGACTATGAATCCGGCTATCTTTTTCATCGGGGCTGAGAGGGACTATTCGTCGATGGAGTAGTTGAGGAAATCGCAGAGGGGCTTGAGGATGAGGAACATGTCGGCTACGCGGTCGGGCCACGAGGGGTCGAGGAAGAAGCGCTCGTCGCAGGGGTGGAACTTGCCGTAGTTGGTCATGCGGAGATAGAATTCCTGTGCGTGGCCGCGCGGCCAGCCTTTGGGGGCGGTCTTCAGCATGTCGCTGCACCACCCGGGATAGGTCAGGAGCATCTGCGGGGAGTTGACAATCTGCTCCCACTCCTCGATGTTGTCTATAATGGCGTGGCGCAGCTTGTTGAGGACGGGACGATCGACGCACCACAGGCCTCCATAAACGCCGGGATGGCGCTCGGCGAAGGGCGACATCTCGAGGTAGTAGCCGGCGCGCTCGCTCTTGCGGCCGAAGGGGCTGAAGGCGGCCGAGAAGAAGGTCTTGTAGGACGACTTGTCGGGGGAGAAGCGGATGTCGCGGTTAATGCGGTAGGCGGCAGTGCGGGCTGTCTGGGTGGCCATCGCGGGCTCCCAGAGAGTCATGCGGCGGATAATGCGGTCGATGTCCTCGGCCCAGAGGGCGCGGAGCTCGTCGTATTCGGCGCGGTTGGCCTGGAACCAGGCGCGGTCGTTGTTGGCCGCGAGGCGCCGCAGGAAATCGTAGAGGCGGCTGACGTAGTACATCGGGTTATTTTATATCCTCCCATTCGGCGTCGGTTATGCGTTCCTCGACGCGGACGGTGGTGTCGGAAGCCGACGAGGCGGAGGCGTCGGAGGTGCGGGAGGTGACTTCGGCGACTTCCTCCCATTCGACGTATTCGCCCTCGTCGCGGCTGACAACCTTGGCTTTGCGGCGGCGTGGAGCCGACCATCCGCCGGGACGGCGCTCCGCCTCGCGGCGGCGGGAGTCGTTGCGTGCCGAATCGAACGCCTCGCGATACTGACGGCGTACGTTACGCACGGTGCGGCCGACGCGAAACAGCGGAATTACAATGAAAAATATGAATAAAAAAAGTAGAAAGAGTAAAAATGCGGACATATCCTGTATGAGAGACTGATGATCCCAGAGGGCCTTAAACCTCTTTGCGGCCCACTGAGGAGACGAGAATGTAGAAAAGAATGGTCCATGCGAGACCACTGATTCCGTTGCTGATGACGAAAAGGAGGGCAGCGAGCAGGAGCATGTAGCGACGGAAATTCTCGCGGAAGCCGAAATTCTTGAATTTCAGGGAGAACATGCGCACTCCGCTGACCATCATGAGCGCCATCAGTATGATAACAACCGAGAGGATCCAGTTGTTGAAGGCCTCGGTGCGGTGGAGCCAGCCGACGAGCCCGATCCAGAAGATGGCGCAGGCCGGAATCGGGAGGCCTATGAAGCTGGTGGTCTGGCGTGTGTCGATGTTGAAGCGTGCCAGACGCAGGGCGCCCATGACGGGGATGACAAGCGCCACGAAAGCCCAGGGCGAAAGGGTGAGGGCGTCGCCGGTGTTGAAAAGATTGATTGTGTTGAACACGATCAGGGCCGGGGCAATGCCAAAGCTGACGAGGTCGGAGAGGGAGTCGAGCTCCTTGCCGAGGTCGGAATAGGCGTGGAGCAGACGGGCGGCGGCCCCGTCGCAGAAATCGAAGAGGGCAGCGGCGCCGATGCAGACGAACGCCCACTGGTAGCCGAGAAGGGCTCCGAATGTCTCGCTGTAGTGGAAAGCGAATATGCAGGCCATTACGCCCGAAAGGAGGTTGAGGCAGGTGATGGTGTTCGGTATGTTGGCTTTTATTCGATCAAGCATCTTCAGTTTATTTTGAGGGTTGTGCTTTCAGGGGCGCGAGCCGGGCCACTTCGGTTACGCCGCCTATGGTCTTGTCGCCGATGTTGACGAAAGTCTCGGTGTCAAGCGGGAGATATATATCGACCCTCGAGCCGAACTTTATGAAGCCGAGATGGTCCTCGATGTTGGCTTCCTCGCCGGGCTCGGCGTAGGTCACGATGCGGGGGGCCACGGCGCCGGCGATCTGGCGAACGAGGACGCGGCGGCCGCAGAGTGTGCGTATAAGGACGGTTGAACGCTCGTTTTCAGTGCTCGACTTCGGCAGATAGGCTGCCATGAAGCGGCCGGCGTGGTGGCGGACAAGCTCAACGGTGCCATCGACGGGAAACCAGTTGGCGTGGACGTTGAGAACCGACATGAAGACTGAGAGCTGGATTGTCTCGCACTTGAGCACTTCCGGCTCATAGACGCGCTCGAGGGCTACGACAGTGCCGTCAACCGACGAGACCACGACGCGCTCGCGGTTGCCGGTGAAGTTTCGGCGGGGCGAACGGAAAAAGTTAAGCACGAGCAGATAGAGCACGGCCGAGAGGGCTGTGAAGACAATGGAAATGACCTCGGGGCGGATGAATAACCACGCCAAGGCATTGATCACGGCCAACATAAAGAACAGAATTACGAGAATGTTGGTCCCTTCCCTATGTATCTTCACTTTCATTCGGGTATATTGAATTGCAAATTTAGCTGTTTTTTCCCAATAATGAATGACTAAACGGACTGAATTTTAGAAATTGCCCGGATTTCTGGTGAAATCCGGACAACATCAAGGCTTTATTTTTTAGCGGAAGCGGTCTTTTTCGGAGCGGCCGCTTTCTTGGCGGGAGTCTTTTTGGCAGCGGGCTTTTTGGACGGTTCCGGTTTTTCGTCGGTCTTCTTCACGGCCTTGGCGCGGGGCTTGCGTTCGGGAACGCGCCGCAGAACCATGGCGGAACGGGCCGGAATATAGAGCTTGAGCCATTCGACGCCCAGAGGCGAATAGAGCGGATCGTTGACGGTGAAGTGGACCACGGAGTCGTCGATGTTACCGTAGCCGCCGAATTCCTTGTCGTCGGAGGAAAGCACCACCTCATATTTTCCGGGAGGAGTCAGGATTCCATAGTCGGAGAAGGACTTGGAGGGATTGAAGTTATAGACAAACACAAGGTCGCCGCGTCCGTAGGCCAGAATCTGGTCGTCATCTTTCTCCCAGTATTTTCTGACGGGAAGCGCCTGGAAGTTATAGACTCCCGAAATGACTTCGATCATGGCGTTGTCGAAAGCGTTGAGCATTTCATATTTCAGCTCCTTGCGGTCAACCAGATCCCACTGGCGGCGGGCATACTTGTAGCTCCAGCCGTTGCCTTCGCGGGGAAAGTCGATCCATTCGGGATGTCCGAACTCGTTGCCCATGAAGTTGAGATAGCCACCGTTGATGGTGGAGGCGGTGACGAGACGTATCATCTTGTGGAGCGCCATTCCTCGGGCCACGGTCATGTCGTCGTCGCCCTTCATCATGTGCCAGTACATCTTGTCGTCGATGAGACGGAAGATCACCGTCTTGTCGCCCACGAGAGCCTGGTCGTGGCTTTCGACGTAGGAGATTGTCTTCTCGTCGGCGCGGCGGTTGGTCAGCTCCCAGAAAATCGAAGTCGGGTGCCAGTCCTCGTCTTTTTTCTCCTTGAGAGTCTTGATCCAGTAGTCGGGGATGCCCATGGCCATGCGGTAGTCGAAGCCGAGCCCTCCGTCCTTTACCGGAACGGCGAGGCCGGGCATGCCGCTCATCTCCTCGGCGATGGTGATGGCGTGGGAGTTGACCTGATGGATCAGGAGGTTGGCGAGGGAGAGATATGTGATGGCCGAGGTGTCCTCGTTGCCGTCGTAATAGTCGTCATATCCTCCGAAAGCCTGTCCGAGGCCGTGGTTGTAGTAGAGCATGGAGGTGACGCCGTCAAAGCGGAATCCGTCGAAGCGGTATTCCTCCAGCCAGTATTTGCAGTTGGAGAGGAGGAAGTGGAGCACCTCGTTCTTTCCGTAGTCGAAGCAGAGGGAGTCCCAGGCGGGATGTTCGCGGCGGCCGTCGCCGTAGAAATAGAGGTCATAGCTTCCGTCGAGGCGTCCGAGACCCTCGGCCTCGTTCTTGACGGCGTGGGAGTGGACAATATCCATGATGACGGCAATTCCGAGCCGGTGGGCCTCGTCGATGAGCTGCTTCAGCTCCTCTGGAGTGCCGAAGCGTGAAGAGGCCGCGAAGAAGTTGGAGACATGGTAGCCGAAGGATCCGTAGTAGGGATGTTCCTGGATGGCCATTATCTGGATGGCATTATAGCCGTCGGCGGCGATGCGGGGCAGAACGTTGACACGGAATTCATCGTAGGTTCCCACGCCTTCGCGCTCCTGGGCCATACCGATGTGGCATTCGTAGATGAGAAGCGGCTTTACGTCGGGCTTGAAATTATCGACCGTCCAGCTGTAGGGATGCTCGGGATCCCACACCTGGGCCGAGAACAGATGAGTCTTTTCGTCCTGAACAACGCGGGTGGCGTAGGCGGGTATTCGTTCGCCCTCGCCTCCGTTCCATTTCACCATCATCTTGTAATGGTCGCCGTGGTGCAGGCAATCGGCCGGAAGCGTCAGCTCCCACACTCCTGAGTCGGGCAACCGGCGCAGTTCGTAGCGTGCCATGGAATGCCAATCGGAGAAATCGCCGATAAGTGTTATGGCCGTGGCGTTCGGAGCCCATTCGCGGAACACCCATGTGCCGTCGGCATTGCGGTGAAGTCCGAAATAATTGTGAGCGTTGGCGAATTCGTCGAGAGAGCCGCCTTTTCCGGTGAGTTCCTTCAGTTTCCTGACCACGTCCTGATGACGGCCCTCGATGGCGTCGGCATGAGGCTCGAGCCAGGGGTCATTTTTGATCAGGGGGAGACGTGAGGGAGATTTTTTTGTTTTGGCCATGATGTTAGATATAGTAAAAATGATTGTTAGACTTCTTGAACTTTGAACCACAAACTTAATAAAAAACTTCCATCCCTCCAACCTTATCGTTCAAAATAAGCCCTCGTTTGCCGATTTTTGATTTTTTTGAGAATTATACATTGAAATTGGCATAAATGCCATTAACATATCAGTTGCCCTGCGTTGCCCGGCCAAGTCAAGAAAGAATCAGGTTATATTTGTCATCAAGAAAAAATATCGCTAAATTTGTCACATCATGAAAAAGACCCGGCTTTACGCATGCGCGGCGCTATTGCTCTGCGGTGCGACAGGAATCAATGCTGACGTTGTGATAGACATGGCGTCGGCCTACGGCATCAGGCCCGACAGAAAAGAGAACGTATCGCCCAAGGTGCAGCGCGCGCTGACCGACATAAAGAACCGCCATCGCGGCGAGAAAGTGACGCTGCAGTTCGCGCCGGGGCGCTATGACTTCCATCCGCGTGGCAGCATTCAGCGCGAGTATTACATCTCCAATCATGACCAGCCGAACCCGAAGTCTGTCGGCATAGCCATCGAGGACTGGGACAATGTCAGCATCTCGGCTCCCGGCGCCGATTTCGTGTTCCACGGACGGATGCTCCCGCTTGCCGTCGTGGAGTCGGAGAACTGCACTCTTGACGGTTTCAGCATCGACTTCGCCAATCCCCACATAACCCAGGTCGAGATCACCGCGAACAGCGAGACGGAAGGGATCACGTTCCGGACAGCTCCGTGGGTGAAATCGACAATCAACAAGAAGGGCGCCTTCGTGGCGTCGGGCGAAGGATGGGAACTCTCGCCCAACACGGGAATAGCCTTCGATCCGGCCACGCGCCATCTGATCTACCGCACGAGCGACCTGTGGTGTCCGCTCGACAGCGTGGTACGCGTCAGCGGCAAAGACCTTTACCGCGCTCCCAAGTGGAAGGACAGCCGTCTGCCCGCGGGGACGATAGTGGCCCTGCGCACATGGGACCGCCCCGCGCCCGGCATTTTCCTGAGCGAGAACCGTTCCACGGTCATAAAGGGCGTCAAGGTCCACTATGCCGAAGGAATGGGCCTTCTGGCGCAGCTCTGCGACGGGATAACGCTCGAAGGGTTCGGAGTGTGTCAGCGCGGCGACAACGATCCGCGTTATTTCACCACGCAGGCCGATGCCACGCATTTCTCGGGCTGCAAGGGAGTGATCCGCTCCTCGCGCGGCCTTTACGAGGGGATGATGGACGACGCCATAAATGTCCACGGGACCTATCTGAAAGTCACCGGCCGTCCCGACGCCAATACCCTTACCGCACGCTACATGCACGCCCAGAGCTACGGATTCAAATGGGGCGAGCCGGGCGACACGGTGCGCGTCATCAGCTCGCGCACGATGGAGAACGTGCCGGGCGAATACGTGATAGAGTCAATCTCCCCGGTCGGACAAGCGACTGTCGCCGGATGCAAGGATTTTCAGATCAGATTCACCTCCGCGCTGCCTCAGGAAGTCAGCGGATCGGAACCTTTCGGTCTGGAGAACCTCACGTGGAGCCCGGAAGTGTATTTCACCTACAACATAATCCGCAACAACCGCGCCCGCGGCTCGTTGTTCAGCACGCCGCGCCACACCGTGGTGGAGGACAATCTTTTCGACCACACTTCGGGGACCGCCGTCCTGCTCTGCGGCGACTGCATGGGTTGGTTCGAGACCGGCGCGTGCCACGACGTGACCATCCGCCGCAACCGTTTCGTCAACTCGCTGACCAACATGTTCCAGTTCACCGAGGCCATCATATCGATCTATCCCGAAATCCATGACCTGCAGTCGCAGCAGCAATATTTCCACTCGGGAATAACGATAGAGGATAACGAGTTCGTGACGTTCGACTCGCCGCTTCTCTATGCCAAATCAGTCGATGGCCTTCTGTTCAAGGGCAACCGCGTGCGCCACACCACCGATTTCAAGCCGTTTCATAAAAACCGCTTCAATTTCCGCTTTCAGCGCGCCCGCAACGTGACCATCGAGGAAAATGACTTCGGGGGCATCTCGCCCTCGGTCAGCTTCGAGTAAAAGCCCCGTAAGTCTGGAGGATAACAAAGGCCGGAGTCCATAAGGATTCCGGCCTTTACAAATAACATGTATGGAATATGTTACGGCTTATTCTTTGTTTTCGCGACGCGGTCCGCGATCACCACGGTCTCCACGGTCGCGACGCGGTCCGCGGTCATTGCGTTCGGGACGCTCGCGGCGTTCGCCACGGGGAGCACGCTCGCCGCGCGGTGCGCGTTCACGCTCCACATAGCCTTCGGGCTTCGGGAGAAGCGCGCGCATAGAGAGGCGGTATTTGCCGGTCTTCTTGTCGATTTCGATAAGCTTGACATTCACTTCGTCGCCTTCTTTCAGGCCGGAAGCGGCCATGTCGGGAAGACGATCCCAGGAGATTTCCGAAATGTGGAGAAGTCCGTCGCGGTTAGGCATGAACTCTACGAAAGCTCCGAAGTCGAGAATAGAGCGGACGGTGCCTTTGTAGGACTTGCCTTCTTCGGGAAGTTCCACTATAGCATTGATCATTTCGAGAGCGCGGTCGATCGACTCCTTGTTGGATGCCGCAACCTCGATGTAGCCGCCTTCCTCGATCTCGTCGATAGAAACGACAGCGCCGCTCTCTTCCTGAATGCCCTGGATGACTTTTCCGCCCGGGCCGATGACAGCGCCGATAAGCTCTTTCGGGATGAGCATGGTGACGATGCGCGGCACGTTGGGTTTGTAGTCCTCGCGGGGTGCGGGAATGGTCTCATTGATTATGTTGAGGATGTGGAGACGTCCTTCGCGGGCCTGGTTGAGAGCGTTCTCAAGAATCTCGTAGGAAAGGCCGTCGCACTTGATGTCCATCTGTGTGGCGGTGATACCGTCCTTTGTTCCGGTCACCTTGAAGTCCATGTCGCCGAGGTGATCCTCGTCACCGAGAATATCGGAGAGGATGGCATATTTCTCGCCGTCGGAGATGAGACCCATGGCGATACCGCTGACGGGCTTTTTCATCTTGACACCGGCATCGAGCAGAGCGAGCGTTCCGGCGCAGACAGTGGCCATCGACGACGAACCGTTGCTTTCGAGGATGTCGCTGACAATGCGGCAGACGTAGGGGAAATCATCGGGGAACATGCCTTTGAGGGCACGGTGGGCGAGATTTCCGTGACCGATCTCTCGACGGCCTACACCACGCACGGGACGGGCTTCGCCGGTTGAGAAGGGAGGGAAGTTATAGTGGAGGAGGAAACGTTCGCGGCCCTGGTTGAGCACATCGTCAACGATCTTCTCGTCAAGCTTGGTTCCGAGAGTGACGGTGGCCAGCGACTGGGTCTCGCCACGGGTGAAGACAGCCGAACCGTGAGGGCCGGGGATATAGTCAACCTCAGCCCAGATGGGGCGTATCTCTGTTGTCTTGCGGCCGTCGAGACGGATGCCTTCGTCGAGCACGCAGCGGCGCATGGCCTCTTTCTCTACGTCGTGGTAGTAGCGGCGAACCATCGGTTCTTTCTCTTCGCGTTCCTCTTCGGGAATTGTCTCGAGATATTCGTCAACGATAGCGGCGAACGAGTCGGCGCGCCAGTGCTTGTCGGCCGAACCGGTCTTTGCTATGGCGTATGCCTTGTCGTAGCATTTGTCATGGACATCCTTGCGGAGATCCTCGTCATTTGTCTCGTGGCAATATTCACGTTTGACAGTCTTACCGGCAGCCTCGGCAAGCTCGATCTGAGCCTTGCACTGCACCTTGATCGCATCATGGGCGGCTTTGAGCGCGTTGAGAAGATCGGTTTCCGAAACTTCCTTCATCTCGCCCTCGACCATCATGATATTGTCGTATGTGGCGCCGACCATGAGCTCCATGTCGGCCTCTTCGAGCTGCTTGAAAGTGGGATCGATGACAAATTCGCCGTTCACACGGGCCACACGCACTTCCGAGATAGGGCCGTTGAAGGGAATGTCGCTGACAGCGATTGCAGCCGAAGCGGCAAGTCCGGCCAGAGCGTCGGGCATATCCTCGCCGTCGGTGGAATAGAGAGTTATGTTTACGAAAGTGTCAGCGTGGTAATTGTCAGGGAAAAGCGGACGCAGAACACGGTCAACGAGTCTGGCAGTCAGTATTTCGTAATCCGAAGCGCGCCCCTCGCGTTTGAGGAATCCGCCGGGGAAACGTCCGAAAGAGGAGTATTTTTCCTTATATTCAACCTGTAGGGGCATGAAATCCACCCCCTCACCGGCCTCCTTGGCCGAAACAACTGTTGCGAGCAGCATTGTGTTGCCCATTCGCAACTCAACCGCTCCATCGGCTTGCTTGGCCAGTTTGCCTGTCTCCAGGGTGATTTCCCGGCCATCAGGCAGCGCGATGGTTTTCTTAATGGGATTTAACATTTTAATTTTTCTATTTGCAAATATTTCTCTTCTGGGAAAATCGCACAAAGTTAGCAAATTATTGTGAAAGATAAGCTACCCCGACAATATAATTTGCATATTTTTTCAAAATTCACACATCTATCACGCATATTTCAGCGTTATCAGAATAAATCAGAGATCAGAAAAGAGAATGTTTGGATACCGCATAACCCGTGACCCGCTGCGCGACCGGCCCTATAAAGTTGGGCTGGCGCTCAGTGGCGGCGGCGCCCGTGGCGTGGCGCACGCCGGAGCCATCAAAGCCATGCTTGAAGTAGGACTCAAGCCCGACATAATAGCCGGCGTCAGCGCCGGAGCCATTGTCGCGGTCCTTTATGCCTCGGGGATGTCGCCGGAAGAGATGGTCAGCATTTTCGCAAACGCCAAATTTTCCGATTTCTGCGAGTTCGCGGTTCCGAAGGACGGCTTTTTCCGCATGGACGGATTCAGAAAGCTGTTGAAAAAAGTCATCCCCTACACCAACATCGAGGATCTGCCGATGCCTACGGTTGTCACCGCAACCGACTTCGACCACGGCAAGCGCGTGGCTTTCGAGACGGGTCAGATCGCCGAACGCGTCAGCGCCTCATGCTCGATACCGATAGTGTTCAAGCCGGTCGAAATCGATGGAGTCAGATATGTTGACGGGGGCGTGCTCGACAACATGCCCGCATGGGCCATCAGGGAACGGTGCAAGTTTCTCGTCGGCATCAACTGTTCGCCCGCGCCGGCTGAAAGTTCGAAAAACAACATCGTCTCCATAGCGCTCCACGCCTACGAGCTCATGATGAAGAACAACTCGGCGGCTGACCAGTCGCTCTGCGACATGCTGATAACCACAGACCAGATAGCCGACTACAAGGTTTTTGACCTTCAGGGACTGCAACAGGTATTCGACACCGGCTACAACAACACCATGGCCTATTTCCGCGCACGCGGGATAGAACCGAAAAGCCAGCCGGCTGCCGACAGGTAGAACCGGACACTGCAAAATGACCGAGGGCGGACGCGATGTCCGTTATCGGACACTCATCAAGACAGACTCTCCATTGATTTCCAGCCGTTTATAAGTTTGGCACATTTTCTGCAAGAGTGATTGCGGAACAATGTCAACAGAAAAATGGACAGAAATCTTACAAAACAAGAGATCAACGCGCAGAAGCGCAAACAATTCATCAGAATAGGGATTCCGGCGGTCGCGGTCATAGCCGTGATCGCAGGCGCCATTATCTTTTCACGCGACTCGGTCAACCGCCGCGAGCTCAACATGGCGCTGACCGACCGCGGCACCATAGAGTCCTCAGTCACAGCCACCGGGAAAGTTGTCCCGGCCTTCGAACAGGCCATCACTTCACCCATAACGGCCCGCATAGTGGAAGTCTATTGCAACCCGGGCGACAGCCTCGAGGAAGGCACTCCCCTGCTGCTCCTCGACCTGCAGAGCACCCAGACCGAAGTTGACCGCCAGCAGGACCAGCGCCAGAAACAGGTGTACGAAATCGAACAGCAGCGCCTCGACAACGAAACCCGGCTGACCAGCCTCGAGATGCAGATACGCGTCAAGGAGATGGCCGTTGACCGCCTGAAGACCGAGGTTGCCAATGAAAAACGGCTCGACAGCATAGGCTCCGGCACCGGCGACCGCGTGCACGAGGCCGAACTCGCCTACCGCACGGGGCGGCTGGAACTCGAACAGCTCCGCAAGCAGCTCGCCAACGAGCGGAAGGCTCTCGCCGCAACCCTGAAGAGCCGCAATCTCGACCTCTCGATCTTCGACAAGAATTATTCAGAGCAACTGCGCACACTCGAGGACGCGCGCCTTCGCTCTCCGCGTGCGGCGGTGCTGACCTACATCAACAACAATGTAGGCGAACAGGTGCAGCAGGGTGAGAAGATCGCCGCCATCGCCGACCTGTCGCATTTCAGAATCGACGGTGAAATAGCCGAAACCCACGGCAAATATCTGACCCCCGGCGGCCGGGCCACAGTGCGTCTCTCGAAAGAGATCTATCCGGGCCGCGTCATCAACGTGACACCCGTCTCCTCGGGCGGCACCGTCAAATTCTCCGTCATGCTCGACAACGACACGTCGGATAAGCTGCGCTCCGGACTGTCAGTGGAAATCTTCGTCATAAAAGAGATGAAACCCGACGTGGTACGTCTGCCGATGGGCTCCTACTATACCGCCGGTCCGGGTGAATATGAGCTCTACGTCGAGGAGAGTCCGGGTGAACTGACCCGGCGCAAAGTCACTCTCGGCGACGCCAACTATGACTATGTGGAGGTCAAATCAGGCCTTCAGCCGGGCGAGAAAGTGGTCATCAGCAGCATGACCGACCGCAAAAAGAAGAAATACAAAATAAACGATTAAAAAACACAGAAATATGTCGATAATCAAAGTAAACGGAGTGGGCAAGCTCTACCGCACCAAGGAAATAGAGACCACAGCTCTTGAAAACGTGAATTTCACAATCGAAAAAGGTGAATTTGTCAGCATAATGGGACCGTCGGGATGCGGCAAATCGACACTGCTCAACATAGTGGGTCTTCTCGACAAACCGACCACAGGGACTGTCGAAGTGGCCGGAACCACCACCGAGGGGATGAAGGACGCCACCCTCGCCGCCTTCCGCAACGCAAACATAGGATTCATCTTCCAGAGCTTCCATCTGATTCCGTCGCTATCCGTCGCCGACAACGTCGAGCTGCCGCTGACCTACCGCAAGGGGGTGTCGGCCCGCGAACGCTCCGAAAAGGTCAGGGAAGTGCTTGAGAGCGTCGGACTGAGCCACCGCATGAAGCACTATCCCTCGCAGCTCTCCGGCGGTCAGTGTCAGCGCGTGGCCATAGCCCGCGCCATCATAGGCAATCCGGAAATAATCCTCGCCGATGAGCCTACGGGTAATCTGGACTCGAAGATGAGCGCCGAAATCATGGAGATTCTCCACCGCCTCAACCGCGAGGACGGACGCACAATCATGATGGTAACCCACAATGAGGCTCAGGCCGAAGAGACCGACCGCGTCATGCGCTTCTTCGACGGACGCCAGATATTTTAATAATACCCCAATCGAAAATCAATGAAATCCAACATCATACATCAGGCATTCTACGATCTGCGCCATCAGCCGGTAATCGGGACGGTGACAATGATCGGAACGGCGCTGTCGATATTCCTGATCATGATCATCGTCATGATGCACCGTATCGAAGTCAGTCCGTTCGCTCCGGAAAACAACCGCGACAGGCTACTCTACGGCCGAAACCTGCACATCACAGGGATCAATAAGCACAATGACTCGTCGGCGAGGCTTTCAGCCGCTCTGGCCAAGAGATTCTATGACAATCTCGCCAAGACCGAATGCACTACCATCATGACCAGCGACGCGGAGACGGTGGATGTCAGCGCTACCGGAAGCAAGACATTTCTCGCCTATTGCCACGCCACCGACCAGAACTTCTGGAAAATCTTCGACTACGAGTTCATAGCGGGCAAGCCCTACGACGAAGCCGCCGTGAAAGCCGGGCTGAAAGAAGCCGTGATAGCCGAGAGCGTAGCGAGGAAACTTTTCGGATCAGTCGATGTCATCGGCCGGGAGATTCTCATTCTGCAGACCCCCTACCGCATTGTCGGAGTGGTGGAAGACGCTTCTCCGCTTGCCAAAGCCTCTTTCGCGGAAGTGTTCTACCCCTACACTGTTGACGGCGGCAAAAAGTTCAACTGGGACGAAAACGGAGAATTCGGGCCGATGCAGGCGATAATCCTCGCCAATTCGCCTGACGATTTCGAGGCGATAACCGAAGAGGTGCGCGCCCGCATGAAAGTGTTTGACGGCGAATTGCGTCAGCGCGGCGACTCGCTTGTATATCACGGACAGCCCTACGTTCAGGAAGAATCAAATTACACCTCCGGCTCCAATCTGGACCCCACGGCCGACCATGAGAAGAAATTACGCTGGATACTCTACGGAATCCTCCTTCTGGTTCCGGCAATCAATCTGAGCAGCATGACCCAGAGCCGCCTGCGCCGCAGAGTTTCGGAGATCGGCGTGCGCCGCGCTTTCGGCTGCCG
>OFFX01000525.1_pt1 | contig 32676 bp, 43 predicted proteins | sample 1521511 | NCBI WGS metagenome assembly OFFX01 (sample SAMEA3504125, study PRJEB24116) | mouse gut metagenome | biome: mouse gut; feature: mouse-associated habitat; material: faeces | place: Denmark | collected 2011
GGATGTCCGCAGTAGTAGATGGTGCGCCGGTCCGCGCTGGCGGCAATGTCCGGGGCCTCGCCGTCGATCAACTCGTCGGCAAAGCCCTTGTCCACAGCCTCCCGCCCGGTCATGTAAGTCTCGTTCCCCATCAGGGCCAAAAGGTCAGCCTCGCTCATGCCGGTCTTGGCGTGGTAGATTGCCGCCTGCGCCCGGTCAACGGCATCGTTGCTCTCGGCCATCTTCCGCAGCTCGTCGGCGTTCATGGCGTCCCAGACAAACGACCAGCACTTGTGGATCATCACCAGACTGGCCGGGTTGACCTTGACCTTGTTGGCGGCGCACATAATGAGAGAGCCGCCCGACATGGCGATACCGTCAACAATGACAGTGATCTCCGCAGGCAGCTCCTTTAGGCGGTTATGGATGGTGATGGCGTCGTAGGCGTTGCCGCCCGCGCTGTGGATGCGGACGGTCAGCTTGCTCACATCCTCAATGGCTTTCAGGTCTTTCAAAAACTCGCTGAGGATGATGTACTGCCCCTCGCTGGGCTTGCCGGTGCTCCAGTCTGTGGGACGGCGCTGTACGATGTCCCCGTAGAGGGAGATTTCCGCCTCCGTGTCGCTGATACGCTCCATGCAGTACGGGGCCGCAGGTGCGGTTATAACCGGACGTACGGGGCTTTGCCGCCCTCCCTTGAACAAGCTACTGATTACGCTCATTTTCCTCGTCCTCCTTGTCCTCCGGCTCCTCCTTGGGGCCGTTTTTTTCTGCTTCAGCAGGGCCGGAAATGGCAGACAGCGCCGCCTTTTCCCGGGCAAGCTGCTCCACGTTCTCGTCCCAGTCTCCGCCGTCCATCTCGACGGTGGCCTGCTGGTGGGTCTTAAAGCCCCGGTCAACTGCCTGGATAGCGGCATCGACCTCTTTCTTGGGGTCGATTTGGCTTTGGGCGGGGCCGATCCACTGGGTACCGCACCAGGCGGCGCGGATGCGGGGGTCAGCAAAAAAGCCCGGGGCGTTTACACGCCCCCGGGCCACCGCCTCGGCAAGCCAGATTTCATAGACCGGCTGGCAGAAGTCGTCCACCAGCCACTTGCGCCTGGATTTGAAAACCCGGTAGGCCTCCAGGAGCGCCCCCCGGCTGGCGGAATAGCTGCTGTTGAACTCTTTGAGCAGGACATCCCGCGGGATCTCCAGCGCCGCTCCGATCTGCGTTGCTACGGCCTTGACAAAGGTGTCAAAGCCATTGGTGGGGATATTGGGATTGCCGAATTTCACTTTCTCCCCCACGCGCAGATGAATGACGCTGCCAGACCCCATTTCATACTCGTTGGGGTCGTGGCTGATTTCCTGTTCCTCACCGCCTACCTCGTTCATGGGGATGGTCGCCGGGTCGGCCTCTGTCTCGATCCAGGCGGTGAAGAACGACTGAACCAGCGCCGCCATCAGTTCGCTTTCGGTGTAGCGGCGAATTTGCAGCAGCTGTTCAATGACCGGCGCCAGGAACGTCACGCCCCGGTACTGCCCCGCCCGCTCCGGCTCCATGATGTGCAGCACGTTCGGCAGGCCGGTCTTTTCCCCGTATGCCAAAACCCTCTGCCATTTTCGGGTTTCCCCGATGGTGTAGACCTCAAAGGGGTAGCGGTTGCAGAAGTGATAGGCGACGATGGCGGACGTGTCCTTGTCTACCTCCACCCCGTCGTAGATGAAATTGCCGTTGGGGGCCTGGGCCTCGGTGATGGTTCCGGGCAGAACAGTGAGTGCGTCCGGGGTAGATACCAAGTCAGCCTCCACCACCTTGACCCGCAGGCTGTACGGGGACACCGGCGTGACCGGCACACGGGGCAGCAGGGCGAAGCAGTCCCCAGCCATCAGTGCGGACATGAGCGCCAGCTTTTGCATCTCGTCAAAATTGCACACGCCGATGGCGTCACAGCACTGCTTTTTCCCGGCCCACAGTTTCCATTCAGCCTCGGTCTGCCTCTGCCACGCCTTGGCCTGCTCCGGGGACAGCCCCAGGGCCTCCCGGTCGATGCGGCTTTTCATGGCCAGGCCCACGCCCACGACGTTGGTGCAGGTGGTTCGTATCGCCGCTGTCGCAATCGGCGCGGCCATGTAGAGCATCCGGCCGCGCTGGCGCAGGGTGAAGTTGTGGGTGTCGATGTCGTCCCGCGGACTGCCGGATTGGGCGATAAACGCTTTGAGGGCCTTGCGGACGTAGCTGGCCCCGGCGTCGCCATAGCCCATAGAAAGGGGCGATTCCCTTATGGCTTTGCTTTCGATTGTCTCCACCCCCTCACCAGTCCACAGGCACAACGCCAAAAGTCTTGCGGGGGCGCTGGCCCTCCGCCTGTGCCTCCAACTCCTCGATCTCCTCCTCCAACTGATGGATCATCTTCTGGACGTCCGCCAGATCGGTGTTGTACCGCTGGACGTTTCGGGAGCCGGAACCGGCCCCGATGCCGTAGCTCTGCACCCCGTCGGGGGAGAGCATATATTTTTCGCGGTCGAGGTACATCTGCAGACGCTCCCGTTTCTGCGTCAGCTTTACCGTGATCTCTTTCCGGGCCACGCTCGGCCACCTCCTCACCATTCGTCAAAGTATCGGTCAACGCCGCCCTGCTTACGGTGCGGCGCCAGTTTTGCCCTCTTGGGGGTCTGGGGCCTCCCGCTGTTGGCGAGGGCCTTTAGCCGCTCGGCAATAGCGTCCAGGTCAGCCCCGGTCGCTTTGAATGCCGCGTTGGCGTAGTTGCGGCAGTCCAACGCCTCGTTTCGCTCGTGACCGGGTATCTTCTCCCATACCCATGGATGCTGTCTCCCCTGCTTGTAAACCAGGCGCTCGGAGAGCAGGCCGGCAAAGAACTCTACGCCGTAGCCCAAGTCCTGGTTTTTGGGGAAGTGATAGTATTTCGCCCCGGGAGATCTGACGCGCAGGGAGTCCATGATTGCCTGCTTGCCGGAATCGACGCCCAGGGTGTAAAGCCAGCACTGGCCGACGTAGCGGCCCTTGATAACGATATTGGTTTTCTTGGGCGGAGCCGTATAGGGGACGCCCTCACCGCCCCGTCCCTTGATGGCGAACACCTTGCGGTACATTCGTGCCCGACAGGCCTCATAGACCTCCTGCGTGTAGTGACCGCCGCTGTCAACGAACGTGGTGGAGATTTTCAGCTTTAAGCCGCTGGCAAAGCTGTATTGGTGGTCTATCACATCATCCAGGGCCTGCCAGACCTCCGTGGTGTCCGGCCTGCCCATGAGGATGCCGCGCTTGATGCCCCACTTCTCACCCCACCGGCCATGGCCCACCACCTCGTATTCCAGGCGGTCGTCCTGGGTGTCCACACCGCAGGTCAGCACCAATACGCCGTCAGGCAGCTCGGCCTCGTAGGTTTCGCGCCGCCCCATGATCGTCTCCTCGTCCTCCAGGTCGCCCCGGTCTTCCCACAGCTCACCGAATTTCGTGTTGTAGACGACCTGGAGCTTTTCTGTGCTGCCCAGGGCGTTGAGGTAGGACAGGATCAACGAGGCCCAGGACGCCCAGGGAGATGAAAAGGCGTTCAGCCAAAAGGAGCGGGCGCCGTTGGCATAGGCGGCGGGATTGGCCGCGATCCACTTGGCGGGCTGAGCTTTCATCTGCCGCTCGGTGTGGGTCGTCTCGCAGGAGGGGCACTTCCACAGAACGCTGGTGACGGTATAGGTCTTCTTGTTCTTGATGATCGTGGTCTCATACTCAAACTTGATGTCGGAGAATACGATGTTGTGGAACTCGCCGCACTCCGGGCAGCGGTGGTGCCACCGCTCCTGCGTTCCCTCCAAAAACAAGTCCTCAATGGCGCTGTGTCCCTTGATGGTGGGGGTGGAGACGGCCACGGACTTGGCGTTGTAAAACGTGGTCTGACGGGCTTTCGCCAGTTCCCAGGGGTCGCCCTCGGTACCGGCGCTTGCCGCCCACCTGTCCAGCTCGTCGCCCACGACATAGCGGACGGGGGTAGAGGCCAGGGCCGAGGCGCTATTGGAGCCGCACATGGTCAGCATACCGCCGGGGAAAGACTTCTGGAGAATGGTGTTGCCGCTCTCCCGGCTCTTGGGGTCTGCCACCTTTGCCCGGAGGGCCTTGCAGTCCCGCACCATTGGGGCGACACGGAGCTTGGAAAACTTCTTGGCGTCGTCGATGGTGGGGTGGATGTAGAGAATGCTGCTTGGGTCTTGGTCGATGATGTAGCCGATACTGTTCAGCTCAAATTCCGATTTGCCCACCTGGGAGGAGGCAACCATGACCAGCAGTTTCACCTTTGGATCGGTGAAGGCGTCCATCGGCTCTTTCAGATAGGGCGTCCTGGACGTGCGCCAGGGCCCAGGTTCCGCAGAGCTCTCCGGGGAGAGGCGGCGCTTTTTGTCGGCCCATTGGGTGACGGTGATGTCCTCAGGAGGCGTAAAGGCGGCGACGGCTCCGGCGATAGCGGCGTTCAGCTTTTCGGTGTCGCTACTGTACGTCCTCATCATTTACCGTCCATTTCTGCCGCTCCCGCACCAACTGAGCATAGGCGTCGGGGTCATACTTGAAATTGGACAATTCATCCAGAATGGCGTTGACCTCCCGCCGGATAATGACCGACGCCTCGGCGGCATCATCGACACCGGCCACGTCCACCGCCAGCCGCCCAGGCAGGGCAATCATCATCCCCCGGATGGTGTATATCAGCTGCTGGGTCATTTTCTCCACGTCCTCGGAGCGGTGCATCTGGCCTTGCAACTCTTGGAGCTCCAGTTCGGTGTACTCCGCTTTCGCCTCCTTGATACGAACCTCGGCGGCAAGTTTTTGGGCCTCTTTCTCCGCCACGGTATCGTCCTTGTCGCCGCGGCCCGCCGCTTTCTCCCGCAGGTGCTTGACGTAGGCCCTGGTCGCCTCCACCACGTTGTACCGGGGGCCAACCTCCGTGTCGTGCTTGCGGAGGATGCCGTTCTTGGTCAGCTCTCCTACCCATTGGGAGGTTATGTCAAAGAGATTGGCGAGGACGGCTGTGGTGCAGTACCCGGCGGGCTCCTGGGGCTTTGCTTTCTTCTCGGCCATCTCTGCCAACTCCTTTCTTGGTTTTGCCGGCGGAACCATTCCACCGCCAGCACACAGTGCGCCGTTGGTTCTTATTCGCACCTTCCACATGGCGGAGGCCGTGGGGCTCGAACCCACACAGGATTGCTCCTGGACGGCTTAGCAAGCCGCTCCGCTACCATTACGGCAGGCCTCCAAATAGCAAGGGTCAAGTAAAGTCCCTGGAAAAAATTTTTTGCTGACTAACTATCTTTCGGGGTCGTCGAGCCCGCATAAGAGGGGCGGCCCCGTCACAGTACCTTGATGGTCGTGGCGGGGCCGCGTTGCCGCTCCTATGCTCTTGGCAGGCCACAGCAGCCTGTGTGTCGGTAGTTGTCGTGTTGTCCATGGTCTAACCTATCCTCGGTGATGGATGCGGACACACGGCTTTCCCTGGCCTCAGATGGTGGTATACATCTCGGCCTTGCTGTATGTGGTCTTGCCCTTTATCATCATCTCCAAGAAGTCGTCTCTGGAGAAGTCAGACAGACGGAATACTTCTTCGGGCCTCATACCCAGTTGACGCCCTATCTCTTGAATGGTCTTGCCCTCGTCCAGCAGTCGCTTCACGATTGCTTTCATGGGCTCTAACAGGTGTGTGCCTCTCGCCCGGTTGTGTGTGACGGTGCCGTAGATGTCCTCGCTGGCGTCCTCGTGGAATACTCTCACCACGGGGACTTTGCCATCCAGCATGGACAGCAGCGGCTCCTCTCCTGCCACAGTCCAGCGATGGAACCCGTCGATGATGGTATAGTCAGGCCGCACGACGATGGGGAGTGTCCATCCATTGGTGAGGATGGATTGGGTCAGCAGCTTCAGGTTCTCCTTGCTGACCTTGTTGGGGTTGTAGTCGTTCGGTTTGAGCAGTTGCCTATCCACCCATTCCAGGGTAGACAGTGGGGCCAACAGCTTTTTGTCACCCATGCGCCTCCACCTCCCTCCGTTCAGCCTTGGCATCCTCGATGTACTGGCTGTAGATGATCTGGTAGAGGGCCCGGTATGACCTCAGCTTGGGGTCGCCTTTTTGGAGGGCCTCATACATCCGCTGGTAGTCCTTGTCCGTGGCGAACAGGCCTATCTTGATGAACAGGTTGCGGTATGTCCTTGCCACCCGGAGCTTGTTGGGGGTGTTGAAATACCGGGGCATATCGGAGAACATCTCCGTGAGCAGGGCCTTGTAGTCCTTGGTGATCTCCCCACCCTCGGCCTTGCGGCGGGCCCGGGAGCGCCGGCCGAACATTTCGCTGTCCCAGTAGAGGGCGGCGAGGTAGGCGTTGGGCTCCCTCCGGATCACCCGCTCCATGAGGTCGGGGTAATACTCGTTCATCTGCACCAGCGTCCGGGCCGTGTCGATGGAGAAGAACTGCGACACCCGGAGCTGGTTGCGGTTCGTGCCGGACTGCCAGAGGTAGAGATAGATTTGCGGGATCTCCACGCCCTCGTTGCGGAGGTAGAGCCAGACGTCGTTGGTCGTCCAGTCGTAGATGGGGAAAATCTGCTTGCGGCCGGTCACGCCCTTGCCGCCGAGGTTCAACCGCGCCATGTACTGGAGGCGCTGGACGGACTCTGCCGAGCGTACGCCGGTCATGGTGATCCCGTCCATGCACACCCGGGGCATAAAGCTCTGGTAGTTGTCTTTCCGGGGCTTCAGCATGGGGTGGCTCATAATGGCAAAGGGCGGGGGCTGTCTCACCCACACGTCCCGCTTGCGCTTATCCCAGCAGATGAACGTCTCCTCCTCCGACAGCTCGTTAAAGCAGTTAAAGTGCTTGACCTCCACGCAATACCACTCGAATTTGGCCCCGGCATACATGAACTTGCGGCGCCAGTCCATCACCGTCTTTTCGATGCAGGGAAAGATGGCCTCCTCGTCCACGAATTGAACGGTCAGCAGGGCGGGGTCTATCTTCCCGATCTGGATCAGGCCGAGGGTCAGTTGGGCGAGGGTCAGGCTGTCCTTGCCCCCGGAGAACGACATATAGACCGGGACGCCGTTACGGAATGCGTTGCGGATACGGATTTTAGCCGCCGTCACCACGTCCATGTCGGACTGTATCCGTTTTACAGCCATATCTTCTCCCCGCAGTGAGGGCAGACCACATACTGACGGACAGGCTCTTTCGGCTCCTCCGGCGCGGGGGCGTCCTCCTCCGGCTCGTCGGCCTCGCCCTCGTCCGCAAGGCCGGTAGTCATGTAGAGGTCTTTCCGCTCCCGGGCCGCTTTGATCTCCTCGATCTCGTCCTCGTCGAGCGTCCCATACTCCTGGAGCCGTTCTGTCACTTCCCCGGCCTGGGCCACCATGCTTTTCAGCAATTCCTCGTCAAAGCCGGGGATATCCAAGTCGTCTTTCAGGTCAACGAGGAATGCGTCAAAGGTTTCCAGGTCGTCCACGCCCAGGCCGAATATCTTGTTGTCGGCCAGCATGAGCTTTTTCTTCTGGTTCTCGGTCAGGCCCTCCACCCGGAGGACGTCGGCCTCCTCCCAGCCCAGCCGGAGGAGGGTTTCAAACAAACCGTTCCCGGCCAGGATAACGCCCGCCTCGTCCGCCACGATGGGGCGGAGCTGGCCGAACATGGAGACGCTGCGCTCAAACTCTTTCAGCTGCTTTTCGGTGTGCATCCGCACATTCTGTTCCGGCCTTTGCAGGCTGGACAGAGGCATCTTCCTGATGTTCATTTCCCGGCCACCTCCAGATATGCGCGCGCTCCCGGCAGGTAGTCAGCGGCGGTTATAACCACGCTCTTGTCGATGTTATAGCCCTCCCGCCAGCCGTTCTCCTCGCCGCCCGTCCATTGGCGGGCGGGCCAGGGGTGAGTGCCGCAGAGATAGCCGTTCGCCCAGCCGTAGATAGGGGGCAGCGGCAGTTGGTGGTAGTGGATGAACGCCAGGATATGCTCGTGTGACCAGTCGGAAAGGGGACTGAAGCGGGTGATGCCCTTCCCGTCCGTGTAGATGTTGGATTTGCGGCCGACATAGTTGCCGTCCGCGCGGCGCCGCCCCAGGATGATGGAGTCCAGCTTGTGGGCCTTGAAGTAGAGGCGCTGCGCCCGGTGCTGGACGATGGAGAACCACTGCGCCGCCGTCTTGCTGTCCTGGGGGAACAGCATTTCGGGGTGTTTGCTCAGCCATTCCAGATCCTGCCCGGTGTTGATGACCTCACAGCCCTCCGGCCTGTTGGCCTCTACCCACGCCATAAAGACGGGGTATTCCAGATTGCACACGCCGATCATGCTGTCAGTCACGCCGGCCATCTCGCAGACTTTGGCGAGGACGATGCTGTCCTTGCCTCCGCTCCAGGCGTAGGCGGTGCGCTCCCCCTCGGTGGTGGCCCTGATGTCCTCCACAGTGGAGGCGGTCAGGGCGTCCAGCTCCTCCCGGGGAACCGTCTGCTCAATGGCGGCGACGGCCTCCAGCCAGGCATCGTTGCTGATGTTCTGCTTTCTGCCGAGGCTCATGCCCTCGCCCCCTTTCGGGAGAACACCAGAGCGACGGCCCCGCTCAGCAGGACGGTGATCAGGCTGCCGGCGGTCTTATAGGCGGCGATGTTCCAGATGTTCCCCACAGCGAACACGGGGAGGCCGATGCACAGGGAGGCCACGATACCGGCAAACACGCCGTCGGCATTCAGCCGCTTGCCCAGGAGGGTCAGCGCCGTAGGCAGCAGTGTGGAGGCCCGCAGGGTACCGTAGAACAGAAACAGGTGGGTCACGGTCAGCCCCGGGATATTTGCGGCCAGGATACCCACCAGGAGGAGCCCCGCCATCACCAGCCGGGACAGCTTCAGACGGCCCTTGGAATCCAGCCTGCCGGAGATCCGCCAGTCGGTGGTGAGGGATGCCGCGGCGCATAGGTTGCTGTCCACCGTGGAGAGCAGGCCGGAGAGCACCATCATCAGGAGCGGGGCCAACACCCACGACGGGAGCAGGGACGTGATGAACTCCACATTGACCATGCCGGTGTCGGCGGCGATAAAGCCGGTACCGGCGGCGGCAAAGCCGATAGTCCCCATAGAGAGCGGCACCACGGCGAAAATCAGAGCGCCGATAAGGAACGACCTCCCGATACGGTCTTCCCGGATCGCAAAGGTGCGCTGCCAAAAGCACTGGTCGCCGAACGGCCCGGAGATCAGGCCAACGGCGGTTGGGAGGCCAAAGCCCAGAAATACAGAAAGCCCCGCCTCCGAGAACAGGGACGCATGGTCGCCCGTAATGGAGCCGAGGCCCGCCGTGACAGCACCCACCCCTCCGGCCCTGGAAAGGCCCCAGGGGACGAGGAGGGCGCAGCCAAGTAGAATAATGGCAAGCTGGATAACGTCGGTTGTAACCGACGCTTTGAGGCCGGAAAGACACGAATAGGAGTAGGCAATCACCGCAAGGATGATTGTCATGCTCCAGAACGGCACACCAGTGATGGCGGACAGCATTTTGCCCCCGGCCAGGAGCTGGACAGCGGTGGACAGGACAGCCAGCGCTCCCAGCTGGAATGAGTACGCTCCCTTGACTTTCCGGGAGCCGTAGACCGTGGCCATGTAGCCCGTCAGGGTGACGCCCTCCGGGTACGCAGACCGCATATGCTTTGCGAATGGGATAAAGAGAACCAGGCACAGCACGTTCGGTACCAGGAACCAGAACAGGCCTGGGATACCGCTGGTGTATGCCTTTTCCGCAGATACAAAGAGGGAGGGCGCCCAAATCCATGTTGCGGCTATGCTCATGGCAGCAACCCCCGTTCCAATGCGGCGGTCAGCCACATGGAAACTCTCGGCATCATGCGTCCGCTTTGTGAATATCACCGTGGCCCCGAACATCAGGGCCGCATAGATGATAAGCACAACAATGCCTAACATTTGCAGTTCCTCCTTTGTTCTCCCCGCTGGCGAGGCGAGGGTATCACAAAGGGGCGGCGTCGGGCCTCCTTTCCCGCAGAAGTAGAACAGCCCCACGCCTAAAGCAAGGCGCAGGGCTGTTCCCGGCTGATTAAGATTTTACAGCTTGCATTATAGCATTTTGGAATTGCCCTGTAAATGAACGATTTTTGCCCTCAGCTTACGGCAGTATTTGATAGTGCCGCTCCGCCCCCACCTCAGAAAAGTTGATTGTCATATCTGTATCATCGCCGCAGACCATTTGCGGGAGCAGTTCTCGCAATGTTTCTTCAACATTCAGCTTTTCTCCGTAGTGGTAAAGGGCTACTTCCGCAGGGTAGTAGGGGTTTTTAATGATTTCTTTCTGGTCGTTCCAGCAGTCAGGAATATCGACGGTTCCGGCAATCCTGATTTCACATCTTACTTTCAGTTTCGCCTCCTCCTTTCTCCAAAAACCGAATCGTAACCTCCGTCCGGGGGTTGTCCTTGTCATACAGCACCCGGCTCCCGTCGTGGGACGTGATGATCTCGCTGTTGTCGTCCTTTAGAACGCCATACTTCACCAGCACATCATCAATGGCCTCCAGCAGATTTGTGAGGTCAACCCGGCGCTTTGTCGGCATATAGAACAGGCAGACGACCTCGCAGGGCTGAGTATGCTTTTTCCCACGATTGGGAAGAAAATAGCCGGCGTCCTTTTCGTATTGGACGTAGGCCTTGCTGGGGAGAATTTTGCTGTACCGGCCGCAGTTGGCGATGCGTTGGGAGTTCTTCTTGGTGACGGGGGCAAGCGGGATTGTGAACCTAAGCTCTTTCATCCCTGCCACCCCGCAGCCACTGGTCTGCCTCCTCCGTCATAGCGTTAAGCATGTTCTGAATGTGCGTCAGGGCCTCCCTGATGGGCCTGCCCAGGTCTTTGGCCCCATTGCGCCAGGAGGCGGACACGGACACACAGGCGTGGCCGTCATGGTCGAAGAAAAAGCAGGTATCCAGGGCGTCGCAGTAGAGATAGGAGCTCTTGTAGGGCATACCCTTTCGGTAGCTGTTCAGCATGAGCTTTTCAGCGTAGGTGTGGGCGTCGCCCTTGCGCTCCATGTAGGTGATGCGGGCATCCAGGCCCACCCTCCGGGCCGCATTATACAGAGCGTCCCGCTCCTGTTCGATTGTCAGTCGATTCATTCGTCTGTCTCCTCCGGCAGATAGTTCTTTCCAAACTCACGGCGGAAGTCCTCTATGGTGGCGTTCTGCTCCCGCATGAATTTCCTCTGCCCGTATTCGTGGAGGCGCTGAGCCGTCTCCCGGCAGTTGTGTGCTGCCTGGGGACCGTTGCGGTGGCAACGGTCCCCACACAGGAACACGGTCAGGCCATACTTGGTTGACTTCTTGCGGTAGGCGCCGCCGAAGATGTGATGCTCCTCCAGGTGGCCCCAGCGACCGCAAAGCCAGCAGTAGCCGTCACGCATTTATTGCTTTCCTCCTCGGATTACTCGTATACGCTTGCGCATATTGGCCGCTCTCGCCTCAATGTACTTTATGGGCTCTCTGTGCCCGTCGCACTCTCCGCGCCACATAGAGCGTTTTCGGTAGTCGCCGTCAAAATGCCTGCACTCGTCGCAGAAGTAACAGACCTCGGAAACGTCGCCAACTTCTCCCGGGGTGAAGTAGCCGGACCAAAGCTCACAACTCCGAACGCAGGTATTGCATTTGCACCCATAACAACTCATAGCGGTGGTAGGGCCGGGGAGGGCGGCGGCATATCCTCCGGGAGCAGTTGGAACGCCAGCAATCCCTTTTTTGTTTTTCCAACAAATCGGAATCCCGCCTTTTCGTATGTATAACCCCAGGTGTCTTTACCGTGCCGTTTTGTCGGCTTCACCTTTTCCGTGTCGATAAAGGTTATCATACCGAGTTCCGGCGGCTCCCCCAGGTAGGCCCGTGTGGCTGCTACGGCATCACGGATAAGCTCAGAGGCAATATCGGCCCCCTCGTTACGGAAAGCGGAGCACACCCAAGCCCCGGCCCATGCGTGTTTCACATACTGCGCAAGAGGAAAGGACGTCACCCAAAGGGCTTTCCCGCCGTTTGTCTCCGCATATAGAACACAGCACCTACCCGGAGGGACAAACTGGGGTGTGCCCGGCTTTTGCCGGTTGTAATGGCGGTCTGCTATGACACGGGCCCGAGGGTCTGCCCTATTTGATTGGTGCCATATCAAGGCTACTTATACCCCCTCTCCTCAAACTGGCAGTCGGTGCAGACGTCCTCCCATTCGCCATCGACCTTGCGGCTGATCCAGCCGGCGTCCCTCTTTATCTGGACTGCTTCAGCAAAGCTCTCACCGCCGGGGAGCCGGGCGCCGCAGCAGTCGCAGACAGGGGTAAACTGCTGGTAGTAGCGGTCAATACTCATGGGGCCCCACCTCCTCGACATAGCGCCAGTTCTGTGGTGCACGTTTCAACCCCTGTGTGATAAAGAGGTCTTCCGGCTGAGCATAGATTTTGAGGCCAGTAATGTGCCAGCAGTAGAGGCCCACCAGATAAATGCAATTTTCTTTCGGCTCCGCACTATGCTCGTATGCGTCCAACTCCTTACGGGACAGGCACGATTGGGAGATAACTTCGTTTTCCTCAATATCTACGCCGTCCGTCATGTTGCTGGTGGTGTACTGATAAACCCGGTCACATACAAACTCGCCGATAACCTTTCCGTCGCCGCAGAGATCAAATACGTTGTGGCTGCGGTCGTCGGCATACGAATAGGTCTTTGACCTCCAGAAATGGAGGGGCCGTCCCTTTGTGCAGTAGATGTAAACCTTGAACGGGGTTTCTAACTTCGGCTTGGATTTCCTGATTTCCAGGGTCTTTTTCCCGGAGGCAATCAGCCCGCACCACCCGGGGTTGACGCTCAGCAGAACAGCTTTTCTCACGGTGCGCCTTTCCCCCTTTTCAGAAAATTGGCGGCTATGTGCTTGAAAACATATAGCAGCTGCATAATGTATGGGTGTTTCTGTTTATAGGCCATCAGCACCGCTCTCCTTTCGCTCAAAATAGAACGTGACAGGCTTGCGGTTCAGTTCCAGCAGGCCGAACCGGACGGCGAGGCGGTAGGCCGTGTCATATCGCATCAGCCTGTTCGGAGCCTTGCCGATCTCCTGTCGGAACTGCTCTACCATCAGCGTGTGCTTGTAGTGGTTGCAGCTCCGACAGGCCGGCCACATATTCTCTAGAGTGTCCGCCCCGCCCTTCCTCAGCGGGGTGATGTGGTCCACCTGCATCGTCTGGAGGCTGATTTCACAGCCGCAGTAGGCGCAGTGTCCCTCCATCTTGTCATAGACGACTTGGCGCTCAGCCTTGGTCAACTTTCTCCGTTCAGCCATTGCTGCCCTCCTGCAAAATGTGTTTGACTACAACATCCGTACACTCCCTCACAACGGTCGAGGCAGGCACAGCTCTCTCAAAGGTTTTGCCGCACCACTCGTCCACCCAGCCGACAGAGGGCAACCCGGCGTATTGAAAGAATCTGTGCGCGAACGCTCTTACCTCGTCAGGGGATAGAGGCGTCAGTTCATACCGCAAAGGGAACCTCCGCACAAGGGCCGGGTCGAGCTGGTCAAAGCGATTGGTGGTGCCGATGATGATTGCATTGCTGCGGGTCTGGTCAAGCTCCTGCATGATAGCAATCACTACACGGTTCATTTCCCCCATTTCGCGGGCCTGCCCCCGAGCCGTTCCTATGGCATCAATTTCGTCGAAACACAGGACACATGGGTTGGTGCGGATGTACTCAAAAATTTTTGCAAGATTGGACTGGGTACCGCCCAGGTGGGAATCCACGACGCTCGAAAAGCGGACATAGGCAAACGGCAGTTCTGCTCTATGGGCTATGTACCGGGCCAGCTCAGTTTTCCCGCACCCGCTCTCTCCGTACAGAATGAGGGCGGGCAGATATGGGATACCCATGCTTGCAAGGCGCTCAGACGCGCGATAGAGCGATATGGTTTTCTCCGTCGCCTCCGCCTCCGTTTTGCGGAGCAGGAATTTTGCCTCCGGGAAAACGGCAGAATCATCAACTGCCAAAAGGCCTTTAAGCGTGTCGGGTAAATTCACAAAGCCTTTTCGTGCCTCTAACCGGCGGATCATATCATCCCGGAAAGCGGCATCCTTTTGGGACGTGATTGCTCCCAAGATACACCTGGCCTGAAACTGGGCCCGTCGCATATCCCCATCGCACACATACCGAATAAGAACACGCTCATCATTATTCACAGGGCATCATCCTCTCTTTCTGCCATGTTCTTTTCCTCGGCCCAGGCCAGCCAGATTGGGCAGTCGATGAACAGGCGATAGGGACAGGGCCTTTTGCAACTCTCGCAGGGGTTGACGTCCATCACGGTTCCTCCCATGCGACCGGCATAAACATATGCTCACCACGCACCTTGTCCTTGCAGTAGACAAACACGTCTTTGCCCAGCCCGCCGAACAGTCCGTAGACTTTCCAGTTGCAGACCGTTCCATCGCTTCTGACAATGCCGGTGTCGCACTCATATGGAGAACTGCTGATACCACTGCAGCACGGGCACCGAAAGCCGCTCTTGCCGATAGAGGCCATCATATCTTCCACGGTGTCGAATACCCGCACCCTCTCGCCCTCGATGCGGGGCTGGTGGCTCTCCTGGTAGTAGTTCATATACCAGTAATTTCGCTCAGACTCCCAGGAGTTCAGAATCTCCTCCCAGGGAATACCCAGCTTCTCGGCGTAATGCTTTGCCCTGTCAACCGCCCACTTGAACGTGTTGCAGTAGCGATGGGTGCAATGCTTATATCCGGGTTCACCGTATTCCCCGATTTTCGCACCCTCGACGTTGCAGCCATCAGGATTGAAACAGCCGCAGCCATTCGGCCCTTCACAGTCCTTTATGACAGCGGCCTTTAGTTTCTCATATCCGTCCATCACAGATCCTCCACGCTGAACACGATACCCACGCAGAACAGTTCCCCGTCCTCGTAGATATTGAATGTCTCATGGGGAATGTCCGTCTCGAACGTCCAGCTTACCCCGCCTGCGCCCCATACGGCCTTGATGGTCTTGGCGGCGTTTTTGGCAGTGGCAAAGTAGGGGCAGCCGCAGTTCTCGGCAGAGTCGCAGGCGGGTCCCCGGAGAACCCCAGCCTTGGTCAGCCGGATGGTGGTGCCATCCCAGGCCCCGACCTCCTCGTCGATGGCCCCCCGGAGCTCCACGTTATCGTCGGAGTAGCCGTAGGCCACAACCAAGCCGGCATCAGCCGCCTGCCGCTTCTCGTCCTTGATAAGCTCCATGCCGTACTCACGGCCGGAGAGCATTTTGGCAAATTCTTTCATAGTCATAGGGTATAGTCTCCTTTTCAGATAGTAAGTCAAGTTGTGCGTCGTCCATGCGGAATGCGGCATCTATTTCGTCAAAGCGCAGTTCCCGTGTGAACAACTCGGTTGCTTTCTCCGGGAGCGCCTGCAATTCCAACAGGCGCCCCCACAAATCCGGGTGGTGGTCGTAGAGATGGCGCAACTCCCGTTCCTTGGCATTGGGACAGAAGAAACATCCGTTTCGTGGGGCAAACTCATAGATTGGAGACAGCAGCCCGTGTTTGCGGCACAAATCCATTGCCATGTCTTCTGTCACACCATACTTTTCCAAAAGGGACACGGTTGGATATTGGTAGCTGTCCATCCTGGCAAGCCGATCCATCTCGTCGTCGGCTATCCCGACATATTGGATAATTTCGTCGCCCTGCCAGTGTTTCCTTTTCCATGCGTCCATAGGACGGACTTTCAAATCCCGTTGCACATAGCACTTTCCGCACAAGGGCCAAGACCACATCTTTCCGGCACTCCGCCCCTCGCCGCTGATCCTGTGCTGGAATTGCCCCACAAAGGTCTTTTCCCCTCTAACGATATGAACAGGGATACCGGCCCTTTTCAGGCGCGGGATGGCGATGCGATAAACAAAGTCGCGGTGCTCTGGCACTTCGCCGCTGGTCTCCTCGTCAAACATGACTTCACAGTACACCACTTCATCCAGTGGCTCCTTGTACTTCTTTGCCAGGATAACGGTAGCCATGCTGTCTTTCCAAAACGAGCAGGCCGCTACATATCGTTTCAAGTTTCCGTCTCCTCTGCGTCATAAAGGCTGAGCTGTCCGGCGGGCTGAAAATTCATCCAGATAGTTTCCTCTTTCCGCTGAGATAGCTGGTCTGTGGTTATAACCGCCTCTCGGTGCCATTCCCGGAGTTCTGCGTCGTACATAGGGCTTTTATACCCACTTATCAGGACGGGCCCCTTGTGGCGCTTCAGCACGTCCAGGAGGCGCAGGTGGTCGTCGTCCGTCATTTCGCAGCGGTATTGCTTTCCCCGACGAGTTGACAGGACATAGGGCGGGTCGCAGTAGACGAGGACTCCCGGGGCGTTAAACCGTGATATGAGTTCCACCGCCGGGGAGCACTCAATCTGCACACCCCTCAGCCGCTCAGCAGCTGTCACGATAATGTCCGGCAGTTCCGTCCAGGCCTTTGCCGCATAAGCTCTCTCCCGGCCGGCAATGTCGTTCTTCCAGCCGACACGCTCCCCTGTGGTGCGAAAGCCGTGGCCCATATTGCAACGGATCAGCAGGCGGGCGGCGCGGTCATAGGGCTCCTTGGGTATCTCCTTGGAGAACGCCTTATCGTAGGAGGCCCGGGCGTAGGGCGTGAAGTAGATATCCCTGGCCAGCCTTTCCGGGTCTGACCTGATGCACTCAAACAGGTTTATCACTTCGCCGTCGAGGTCATTTATTGTCTCAATGTTCGACCGGCTCTTGTTGAAGAACACCCCGCCCGAGCCAAAGAACGGTTCCAAGTAGCTATGGTGTGGAGGGAAAAAGCTGATTACCCACGATGCGACGCCCCACTTGGCCCCCGGGTACTTCAGCACACAGTTCATACGAACGGGATGGGCGGGAGCGTGATTTCTTCACCGGTAGTGTTCGGCCTCCAGAGGTGTAGGCAGAACGGGTGGTTATTGACATACTGGCTCTTGGGCGGGTGATACTGGACGACGGTCTCCTCGGGATTGAAGAACATATCCTTGATGGCGCACATCTCCTCCCAGGTAGGGCAGGTCTGGCGCTTACGGTTGCAGGGGGTAACGCTCACATGATCCCACCCGCCGCCGTTGGAGGCTATCACGAAGAACGAACGGTTATTGACATAGACCTTGAAACAGCCGTTGCCATGATCGCCGTCGCATCCATAAAATTTCCGCTCGTGGTCTTTCTGGCGGTACTTGTCCAATGTGTGCAAATCTCTCACAGGTTGGCTCCTTTCCGCCGCCGGGCGCGGCTCTTGGCTTTCTCCTCGCAGTAGTCCCGGATAATCTCCTGCTGCTCGTAGGGCGTGGTGTTAGCTACCAAATGGCCGTAGCTGATGCCGCGGCTCCGGGCCTCCAGTGCCAGGGCTGACAACTCCTCGGTGGGGGTGGCATATATGCCATTACGCAGTTCAGTCATTCGGAGCCCTCCTCTGACGGGGCCTCGCAGGGGTGCAGGATTGCCTCGCCCAACGGTTTCAGTTCCTGGAACAGCTTCTCCTGCTTGGCCTTGATGCCGTCCAGCTCCTTGATGTACCCCTTGATGGTTTTCTCCCGGAACTTCTTGGCGTGAGCCGCCTGGATTTTGGCCTGGATCACTTTGCGCTCCTCAATCAGTTTCCGCATTTCATCGTTGAGGGTAAGGACGTGGTACTTCTCACCACAGGCAGGGCAGGAGAAATACTGCACCGTGAGGCCGTCCGCCTCAGCTACCCCGTAAAGGGAGCCGTCCAGGGCAAACCACTTGCCGCACTTATTGCATTGGACGTTATTCATTCCTCACCGCCCCCCTCCTTGCTGGGCGGCGTTCTGCGGTTCCACATCGCCCGAACAGCCCCCGGGTCTTGTGCGTATCCGGGGTCTATGCAGGCGATGCATCCAGTACACCAGCAGCGCCACCTTTTCCCTGCGGCGTGGGCGTACTTCTCATAGACCACCTCTTTGCTCCCGCAAAAGGGGCATTCTAACAGGTGGAGATCAGCATTTCCCTCGGGCGGTTTCATGATCTCGGTACTATTGCCCCGCGGGCTGGTCAGGACGGGCCTCTCGTTGTCGGCGGAAGATAGCGTAGCGGTAAAGTCGGTCACTACCTCGCAAATCTCCTCCGGGAAACTGCTGCCCTTGCCGTACCAGCACTGGTACTCCGGCTTATACAGCCAGTCGGCGGTCAACTCGTAGGGCTTCATGCTGGGGTTCTTGGGGACGATCCGCATGGTGCCCCGGAACGCTTTGTATCCCTCGGAACAAATCATGTTGCCACATTCTCCTTTCTGTGGGCGCCCTTTGCCGGACGCTCTTTCTTGGGCTTGGCGTCTTTTGCCAGCCCGCACCGCCTGGGGCTGTTCAGGCAGTGGTTGACGCACCGGCTATAATCCGGGCAAGTGAAACAGCAGCGGTTCTCCCGGTGCCGGTCGCAGTTGAAGATACTGCACATCTTTTTTGCCATCAGCCCTCACCGCCTTTTCAAGCCGTCCACCCCGAACATCAGGGCGGCGATCCGCTCACAGGCTATGTCAATGTCCTTGTAGATCGTGCGCTCGACCACGCCCTCGGCCTGGGCCAGCTCCTTGACGCTCTTGCGCTCGTCGCTGATATACAGCCCATTGATGATACGCCAGCGACGCTCATCCTCGGCTGTTCCAATGGTGGTGCAGTACACCTTGTAGAGATCCATCATGGCCTCCATGTGCTTGACGATGGTGGCGGTTCGGGCCACAGACTGCTTGATGCTCTCCACGAACAATGTGCTGTCACGCCCCGGCATCATCAGATCGGCCCAGATTTCCTCCAGGGGCATATAGTCGTCCACCGTGAAAACGGAGTTGGCGACGTGGGCCTCGAACGAGCGGTAGTTCTTCAGCAGCAGCTTGGTATTCCAGAGGCGGCGGTCTGCCATCTCCTGGCGGTCACGCTGGCGCTCACGATCCAGCGTCTCCATAGCGGCCTTGGCACCGGCCTCAGCCGCAAGTTTAATGATTTCTTCCTGGTTCATTTCCACATCCCTCCTTTGGCTTTTTCGGGATAATTCGATATGCCTGTTTGTCCAGGTGTCTCAGTAGGAGTTCCAATGGCCACCGCTCAGGGCAGTAGTAGATTGCCGCCCAGTGGTATCCTCTCAATCCGCCTTTTGTGCGCGGGGTTCGCTTTTCGAGGTAAAACACGGTCAGGCTCCTTTTCCTCGCTTTTTGGTGGCCTTTTTCTTCTTGTAGACGGTGGTTCTGACACGGGCAACCATGACGCCAGCCTCGGTCAGCTCGGCATCCGTACTGAACAGGCCTCGGCGCGTCATTTCCAGCCGCTCAGCCTTGGTGACAAGGGCAAGGTTGGAGAGGTCGAAATTCCGCCTGTTTCCGTCTTTGAAGATAACCACGCAGTCGGGTGGGATGGGGCCGTATGCCTGTTCCCAAATCAGCCGGTGCTTTGCTACGAAGTTGTCGTTGCAGTCTGGTCGGCTGGGCCTCATTTTGACTTTTACCTCCACATAGCCGTCTTTACTGATTCGCTCATAGCCGATAGGCTTGGTGGTCGCCGGCAGATTGCCTTTCCGAAATTGGGTTCTCTCACACCCTGGGGCGCACACGCCCTTTTTCCCTTTGTTGGCAGGAACGTGCCCTTTCTCGAACCGTCCATCAAGGCCGCTGTTCAACTTGTGGTTCCCGTAAAACCCCTTAATTTGTGTTGTTGTATACGATGTTCCAAATTGCTCATTGAGCCGCTGTGCCATTTCCTTATGGCCGACGCCTATGTAGTTTTCCAGAATGTAGTCAACAACAGCTCTGGGGAAAACGCTGGTGGTATGGCCTACCGGAAAGCCGCAGGGGGTACCGCTCTTTAGGTGGTGGTTCGTTTTGTAGGATTTCATTGAGCTCTCGGTGAAGTCCAGATTGAACCGGGCGTTGACGAGGGAGACAAGCTCCCTCGTCGTGCGCCCCACGACATTTGCGGCAATAAACTCATGGACTTCCCGGGGATACCGACGAGCCATCACTTGGCCTCCAGCATTGGCGGCAATTTCCGCTCTCCGCTCTGGCCGACGCCGTACTCCTCCGCATGGCGCAACGCTTTCAACGACAGCTCGCCATTGTGGATGATTGTTTCAGCCACCGACGTAACGGCCTCGCTCCGGGTGATTTCTTTTTGGAGCTGTTCTTCGGTCAACTCGTCGTCAGTCAACCGCTCCAACGTCTCAAAGAGATAATTGTTGAGGTCAGTCAGAGTGTTCCGCATCACGCATCCCTCCGGCTGAGCAGCTGGTGGGTGCCGTCCCGCATAGCCTTTTCTTCGTCGGACATCTCATAGCCCAGGGAGACCAGGAAGTTGTAGAGACGGTCAAGCTCACTGTTCGGCTCATGCACGATCTCGTACTCCCGCTTGTCGGTGTTCCACCTCTCGTCCCAGTAGCCGTTATCATCCGCATCAACAGAGGCATAGGCGCAGACCAGCAGGGCGTACTCCGGGTGCTCGTCGGCGCACTCTTCCACCATGGCCGTGAAAGCGGGGTAGTCCGTGTTGTCGTCAATGCCCAAATCCAGGAGTTCTCCAGTGAGCTCGGCATTGATTTCATCCCGGCCATATTCGCCGTCTCCGACGATAGCACCGACCGCATACTTGCAAATCTCAACCAAGTGCTTTTTGGCGGCGGAGAAATCAGAAACGAACTCAACCCGCAGGGAGTAGTGCCGCTCGGTGATTTCCCTCAGCTCGGCCTTGACGCGGTTCCTGGCCCGGTCTTTCTCTTTGCGCTGGCGCTCCTCCTCGGTCTCGCCGCGCTCCTGATGGTCTTTGTAGAGGTCGATTCCGTTGGTGCCAACGAGGTAATAGTATCTGACCTTACCGGCGTCCTCGGGCCTTTCCACCATCTTGTCTTTGGGTGACCAAATGCCGTAATTGGTGACATAATCCATGGGAACCGCAGTAGAGCCAACGCAGTCCCGCTTTTCGATTTTGAGGGCAAACGCCTCCAGGTCGGTTTCCCACTGGGCCATCCGGCGCAGGTTCTTCTCCTCCTCAATAGCCTTTTTCAGAACGTCCCTGAAATTGGCGGTGCCGATGGCATCCAGGGCCTTGTTCTTCAGCTCGGGCGTCTCGATCTTCTCCAGCTGCGCATAGTCCTGGAGGGTGGCACCCCGGGCCTCGGACTTCTTGAACTTGTCCGCATCCAGCTCCAGGAGCCGCACCCGGCGGCGCACGGTGCTTTGGGAGAAACCGCAGTCCTTGGCGATACTCTCCACCGTCTCGCCCATATCCAGCATCATCTGGAAGCCCTGGGCCTGTTCGTACACGGTCAGGTCGCTCCGCTGGATATTCTCCATCAGCATGGTTCTGACCTGCTCCTGCGGGGTCATTTCCATGGCCACGCAGGGAACCACCGACAGGCCGGCCTTCTTGGCCGCTGCCAGACGCCGGTGCCCGATCACGACGGTGTACTGGCCGTTGCTCATGGGCACGACGGTGAGGTTTTGCAGTACGCCGTTGGCCTTGATGCTGTCGGACAACTCCTGGATGTCCCCCAGGTTCTTCCGGGGGTTGTCCGGGTGCGGATAGATCTTCGAGACTTCGATATATTGCAATTCAGGCATGATTGTCTCCTTTCAGTTGTCAAAAAAGTGTCAGTTGTCCCGCCGGAGTTTCGCCCAAGGCCTGGGGAGCAGGCTCCGGGGGCTGCTCTGGCGGCAGTTCTTCCCTAGTCGCCGTCTCCTCGTCGTCCAAGGTCTCGGTCGGCTGTGGGCTCGACCGGCCGTGGGCCGGAACAAATCATCCGGTCAACAGTCCACCACAGGCGGCGGTAGTGCCACACGTCCCGGAAATACATGGGGGTGTACCAGATGTTCTCCCCGGGAGTGGGGATTAGCGGGTTCCCGTCGATGCCAGTACACGGATGGAGGATGCTGTCGCCAATCACCACATACCCAGGGCACCCCAGCAGGCTCAGCTGGATATAGCACATACACCCCACGATGTAGTCAATATCCTGGGCCACGAACAGCACCGACGTCTGATAGTTCACGTTCTGGAGCTTGCATTCGTTGGCAAAGGCCACCAGGAGGGCCCCGGCGCCGCAGGCTGGGTCATTGACGGACACCCACCCCCGCCGCTCCATCTTCTCTTCCAGGTCTTGACCGTAGGTCATTTTCGCCGTCATTTTGCACACGTTGTACGGTGTGAAGAACTGGCCGTTGTGGTCGTTTCCGAGATCCAGTGCCATGAACATTTCCCCGAGGAAGTCCTGGTCTGGATTTTCGTCGATGCCGCTGACTACCTCAGCGAACATCCTGCAGATGCACTCCAACTCCTGCTTGTCGTACTTGGAGGCCAGGGACATATAGGTCTCCTCCCTGCCCTTGGCGTTGCTCTTGTCCACGGTGTTGGAAATGCTGATGGCAGCCATGACCACAAAATCTGCCCAGACAGTCCAGCGATTGTGCCGCTTACACGCCTGGTCGAAAATGCGGATAAACTCTTTTTGCCGTTCATTCCGCAGTTGCCGGGTGACGTTCCGGGCCATTACGACCCCTCCCAGTAGTAGGGGTAGCAGAACACATGGCCTCCGATGGTGCCCCACACGTTGTCGTTCTCCCCCTTCTGGCTGAAGAACACGACCTCCAGGGGCAGGATGCTCGGCCCGCTCAGGGCGGTGCTGATGGCTATGTACTGCGCCTCCGTCGGCTCGGCGGACTGGACGCTCTCGGCGGTGGAGAACTGCCCCTCCTGGTAGATCACTTCATCCAGCGTGTCGGGGAATGCCGGGGACAGCATACGGTTGAACACGACCTCGGCCACGGCCTGCTGTCCCTCGAACGGCTCCCCCCTGGCCTCCAGCCAAATCACCCTGGCCAGGGTGTCCGTCTCTGCGTCGGTCAGGTGGATCGCCCCGTACCTCCCCGGGCTCTCCGACGGTATGGCCTCTGGCGTGGCCTCTGTCGCCGGTTCCTCCGGGGGGATGGTGGTATAGGGGGCATCGATAAACTCGTCTGTCCTCGGCCCCTGGGGGCCCCTGGCGATACACAACGGCACCGCCAGGGCGAGGAGCAGAGCGAGGACGAAAAGGAATGCTGCTTTGTTCATCGCTAAAAAGCTCCTTTGTTTTCGTCGCGGTCAAAGTCATAATCCTCAGCTTGGCCGAGGGAAGATATGCCGCGCTGTGCGAGACGTCCGAGGACGCCGTTGATGTACTTCCAGTCCCCTTGTTTTCCGGCAAGGGCCGCTTGCTCAAAGGCATACATCAGCAGGTCAATCCGGTCTTTGGGGAAAGTTACTGTCCACGTCCCGGTTTGCTCGTCGCAGGCGCTCAGGTGGATGGCCTGGAACACGCTGGCCCGGTCTGCGTCGGTAGGGGAGCGTCTGGCAAACCTGGCAAAGATGGCGTCGGTATAGGCGGCGACGGTGGCAAGTTCCTGTTCGGAAACGCCGAAGTAGGTGCTGGCATCCAGACAGCGGTAGCCCAGGTACTCGGTCACGGCGCTCTCCGCCGCCTCGCGTGCGCGCGCATCACCACCAGAGGAAGAAATATTTTCTTCTTGGCTTTCTTGTATTATTGCTTTATTTATTCTTCCTTTGTTGCCCGGTTGCTCGCCATTTGTTTGCCCTTTGCTTGCCCCTTGGGTGCCCAGTTGCTCGCCCTCTTGCTTGCCCGTGGTGTCAGTCGGTGACTGGAAAAAGTCGTATTTTTCAACGGTTATAACTGAATATTTGTTTGTCGTTCTGATTGTCAGCTCGTTTGTCCGAGTTAGTTTGCCAAGGGCTGTTCTGACCTCTTTGGTTGTTAGCCCCGTTTCCTCGGCCAGCTTTGCAACCGACGTCAGCCTTTGCCCTCGATGAATGGTCTCCCCGCGCCATGTGGTATCCTCATAGTTTGCCGTCAAGAGGAGGTGTATAAAGAGGCGGGACACATTGACATCGGAGTACCATTCCCATTTCAGCAAGGAGCGCCAGAGCTTGATGTAGCCCGCCCCCAGCACATACGTCACCCCCTTTTACGGCTGGTGCGATACTGCCTCAGAACGGGAGTTCCCCGTCGTCCTCTTCCAGCTCGTGGAACTGGTTGTCGCCGTAGCCTCCGGCGCTATATCCCCCGGGGGCGTAACCGCCATATCCGTCGTCGCCATAGCCGCCAGCGGGCGGATACTGCTCAGCAGGCGGCGGGCCGGAGGACTCTTTCTTGCTGTCACCGAAGTAGCAGCTGTCGGCAACTACCTCAATCGAGGTTCGCCGGTTGCCGTCCCGATCCTCCCACTTGCGGCTCTGGAGCCTCCCGTCCACGACCATCATCCGGCCCTTGGTGAAGTAACGGCTGACAAACTCGCCGGTCTGGCGCCAGGCGACCACGTCGATCCAGTCGGTAGCGCGCTCGCCGGTGTTCTTGTCCTTGAAGTCCCGGTCCACGGCCAGCCGGAAGGAGGCCACCGCAACCCCAGACTGGGTGTGCCGGAGCTCAGGGTCACGGGCCAGACGGCCCATAATAACAATGTGATTCAGCATGAGCGTCCTCCTTACTCATCCTTGCAGACGATCATGGAACGCATCACACCATCGGTGATCCGGAAAATACGGTCCAGCTCTGCGGGGATGGCGGCGGCGGCGGTGAAGGTCATCAGCACGTAGTAGCCCTCCATCAGGTCCTGGATGGGATAGGCCAGCCGGCGCTTGCCCCACTCGTCGATCTCGGACACGGTGCCGTTTGCCTCCACCACGCCCTTGAACCGCTCCACCAGCGCCTTGATCTGATCTTCGTTCAGGTCGGGCTTCAGGATGTAGAGCGCCTCATAATTCGCATTGATTTTTGCCATGTTTTGCACCTCCTTATGGACATATGGCCCCCGAAATGCCTCCGGGAGCAAGGATTTGTCCGTCTCCGCCAGGAGACAGGCCTAATTATTATATCGGATATTTTGGAAAAGTCAAGGGGTTTTTACAAAAAAACCGCCTGTTTTTCAGGCGGTTTGGGGAAACGGGGTCAATCCAGCCCTTCCAGACCAAAGAGGCTGGCGGGAAGGACGTCGGACAGCTCCATCAGCACCGGGTCCAGGCCGCCGTCCCGCTGGACGGCGGGGGCGCGGACCGAGCTGCGGCCGTTCAGGGGGCCGGTGGGCAGGGAGACCAGCACGCTGGGAGGGCGGTCTCCTCCCTGAACCAGCAGCTTCCCCCGGTGAAGGGCGGCGATATGCCGGGCGATGGGCAGGCCCAGCCCCGCCCCCTGGCCGGGCAGGGGGAGGTCCCCGCCCTGGTCCTCCTGAAGCAGGGCGGCCAGCTGCCGCCGGCTGGGGGGCGCGCCCAGGTTGGACACCACCAGGATTGCCCAGCCGCCCCCCCGGCGCAGGGCGACCCCCACCCGGCCCTCTCCCACCGCCCGGGCGGCGTTGGAGATCAGGCCCAGCAGCAGCCTGCGCAGCAACTCCGGGTCGCCGGGGATAAGCAGCCCCGACTCCCGGCTCCGGTACTCCAGCTGGATGCCCGACTCCCGGAGCAGGTCGCCGGCGGAGCGGACGGTATCCCGGCACAGGCCGGCCAGGTCCATAGTCACCGGGCGGAAGGGGACCCCCTCCTCCCCGGCCGCCTGCTGCATAAATTCCAGGTTGCTGATCAGGCGGAACAGGCGGTGAAAGGTCTTGTTGAAGCCCGCAGGGGCCCCCTGACCTGGGAAGGCATCTCCCCCCGCCTCGGCCAGAATGTCCCCCAGCAGGGCCCGCAGCTGCTGGAGGGCCCCGTCCAGCTGCCACTCCTTCAGGGCGGCCTCCCGGGGACTGGGCCGGAAGGAGAGCACGCAGCCCTCCGGCCCCGACTTGCAGCTGTAGCTGTAGACGGTGTCGTCCACGACGAAGGAGCCCGTTCCCGACTCCCCCTGCTCCGGCAGGGCGATGCAGGCCGGCAGCGGAGCCCCGGGGGTCAGCTGGGGCAGATATTGGCGGGCTTTCTCATTGGAGGCAAGCACAGTGCCCCCGCGGACTTGGACCACGCTCTCGGGAAAGCTGTCCAACAGGGACTGAACGGAATCAAGCATAAATACCCCTTTACAAACTGGAGCCTTCCGGGCGCGGCCGCAAGTTTTATCTGGTTGTAGCATTCGCCGGAGCATTTCCGGCTATAACCGCATTAGTATATCAAATTTTTCCACCCACTACAATAGAAAAAGTCGAGAAATGTCGAAAAAACTGACAAAGCCCCTTCATTTGAAAGGCGGCCTTTTGCTGGTTGGCAAAATTTCGGTTATTTTTTGGCTTAAAACTATGAAAAAAAACACTAGGAAAATCAATATCTCCGGGGTATAATAAATGACGCTACCAATGCCGCGGAGCGCCGCGGATAAATTGACAATAAAGGAGTCATTCACATGAGCATCAAAGTTGGCATCAATGGTTTTGGCCGCATCGGCCGCATGGTGTTCCGCGCCAGCCTGAATCACCCCGAAATCGAGATTGTGGGCATCAACGACCTGTGCCCCGCCGAGTATCTCGCCTATATGCTGAAGTACGACACGATGCACGGCACCTGCCAGGCCGAGATCGGCCACACCGAGAACGCCATCGTAGTCAACGGCAAGGAGATTCCCGTCTCCGCCGAGCGCAACCCCGCCGACCTGCCCTGGGCCAAGCTGGGTGCTGAGTATGTGGTGGAGTCCACCGGCCTGTTCCTGACCAAGGAGAAGGCCCAGGGCCACCTGGACGCCGGCGCCAAGAAGGTCATCATGTCCGCCCCCTCCAAGGACGACACCCCCATGTTTGTGTGCGGCGTCAACCTGGATAAGTACACCTCCGACATGAACTTCGTCTCCAATGCCTCCTGCACCACCAACTGCCTGGCTCCCATTGCCAAGGTTCTCAACGACAAGTGGGGCATCACCGACGGTCTGATGACCACCGTTCACTCCACCACCGCCACCCAGAAGACCGTTGACGGTCCCTCCCTGAAGGACTGGCGGGGCGGCCGCGCCGCTGCCGGCAACATCATCCCCTCCTCCACCGGCGCCGCCAAGGCTGTGGGCAAGGTCATTCCCGAGCTCAACGGCAAGCTGACCGGCATGTCCATGCGCGTTCCCACCCTGGATGTGTCCGTGGTGGACCTGACCGTGAATCTGGCCAAGCCCGCCAAGTACGACGAGATCTGCGCGGCCATGAAGGAGGCCAGCGAGGGTGAGCTGAAGGGCATCCTGGGCTACACCGACGAGGCCGTCGTGTCTGCTGACTTCCTGGGCGACGCCCGCACCTCCATCTTCGACGCTAAGGCCGGCATTGCCCTGACCGACACCTTCGTGAAGGTGGTCAGCTGGTACGACAACGAGATCGGCTACTCCAACAAGGTCCTGGAGCTCATCAAGCACATGTACAGCGTGGACCACAAGTAATTGCGCGAACCGCTCCTGCGCCATCAATAGAGAACCGCTCCCCCTCGAGGCATCTCGAGGGGGAGCGGTTTTTTCTCCCGCCGAAGGCTGATTCTCCCAGGTGGGCAAATCGTTCTGACAAATTCGGATAACAGGCGCGGTCAACGCCCGGACCGCGTCTGACCCCCCCCCCGTCGGGGATCCGGCGTCAGCCCTAGCCTCTGCTCCTGAACGCCCGCCAGTCGGCGACCGGGCCATGGAGCTCCACACCCGTACCCAGGCACTGGAAGTGCATCCTGCCGCAGCGGAGCTTCAGATCCTCCCTGGGGCGCAGCTCCAGCTGGTCGCTGCTGCCCTTGGTCTCGATCACAAGGTACGACATCTCTCCCCCCTCCTCCTCCACGCAGACCGCCCAATCGGGGCTGTAGCAGCCAGCCGGCGTGTCCACGGTGAAGGACCGGGGCAGCTTGAGGAACAGCTTTACGTCCGGGTCCCGGTCCAGCGCCAGGGCAAAGCGGCGCTCCACCGCGCTGTCGCAGATGATATGGTCGTAGACGCTGTGCTCCACCGCCACGGCATTTCTGTCCAGGTTGGCGGTCAGCTCCTCCGCGTCAAAGACCTCCCGCGCCTGATAGACCTCGCCCTCCAGCCTCTGGTAGCGGATCCCATCCACAGCCAGGGACTGTCGCACCTGCCGGATGACACCCGCCGCCTGCTCAATGAACATCTGGGGATTGTTCAGAAGGTCCTGGGCCCGGCCGCTGCGCCTGCATATCTCGTACACCGTGGACCGCTTGACCAGCGCCTGTTCCCCGATGGCCGCCAGCGCGTTGGGCAGAAGGACGCCGCTGTCCTCCACATCCATGGTCCGGATGCCCCGCTCGGTGTAGCTCACGCCCGGGCTGTCGATGTGGATGCTGGCCGTCTGGGTCACGATCCGGGCCTTGGGGATGGGCTCCATCCGCGCCAGTCCCTGGGCGCTGCGGCGAATCAGCGCCGCCTCGTCGATCTCCACCCGGTACACCGTCTTCTGCCTGATCCTGTCCCAGAGCGCCAAAAACACCGGGGAGGCCAGCGCGTCCTTTTTCAGCCGTACCCGCACGTCCCGGGCCCCGTCCCACACCGGCGGCCTCGCGTCCGCCCGGCGGATGGCCCGCTCCAGCTGGGGCCGCGCCCCCTCCAGCGCCCGGGGCAGCGCCAGGGTCCCGGACTGGAGGGCCGCCCTCATGGCGTCCGTGATCCTGCCGGACCCGGTGATATACCCCTTCCGCTCGAAGTGGGCCAGCAGCGCCCGGGCGTCCTCATAGGTGACCGATTTCTCCTGCCGGACCTCCGCCGTATAGGTGAGGGCGGCAAGGGCGGCAGCGGGGGGCTCCCCCTGCTCTCTCACCATGGCCGCCACCCGCTCCCGGACTGCCTCCAGCTCCCTGGGCAGGGCGTTGTCCCCTTGGGGAGAGGCGGCCTTAGCCAGGACCAGCCGGGCCTGCTCCTCGCTCAGGGGCCTCTCCACGGTCTCCGTCTCCGTATAGGCCAGGCCGCTGAACAGGTCCAGCTGCAAAATGCCGAACCTGACGCCGGTCTCCTCCTCCATCTCCCGCTGGAGAGCGCCGGCAAACTCGGCAAAGCTCTCGTTGGCCATGACGTGGAGGAGGTTGATGTTCCGGTCCTCGATCCGCTCCCCGTTCTGGTCCACGCAGAGCCGCAGGCCGCGTCCAATCTTCTGCCGGGCCGTCAGGATGCTCTTCTGGTCCATCAGCGTGCAGACCTGGAACACATTGGGGTTATCCCAGCCCTCCTTCAGCGCGGAGTGGGAGAAGATGAACCGCAGAGGACAGGCAAAGGACAGCAGCCACTCCTTGTCCCGCATGATGGTGCTGTAGGCGTCGGAGTCGTCCCGGGTGTCGCCCCGGGTGTTCTTGTAGTTGCCCCTCCTGTCCTGGGAGAAATAGCCGTCATGGACTGCGGCGGCCTCCGCCGGAAAGCGCTCCCGCAGGGGCGCGTACCTGGGCAGGGCCAGCAGCTGGCCGTACAGCTCCTCAAACATCCGGGCGTAGATCCCCTTGCCGCCGTCCTCGCTCCGGTACTTCTTCACCTCGTCAATGAAGAACAGGGACAGCACCTTGATCCCCTTCTCCGTGTACCGCAGCTCCTTGTCCAGGTGGGCCTCAATGGTCCGGCGAATCTGGGCCCGTTTGACCAGATTCTCGTCCACATCGCCAATGGCCCTGCCCAGGGGCAGCGTCTCGGTGTTGGCAAACTCGATCTGCTCCATGCCGGGGGTGCAGTCGATCCCCGACAGCACATAGCCCTCGTACAGCTCCCGCCCCCCGGACAGCCTGCACAAATCCGTCCCCTGCCGGACATTCCTTGCCCGGCGGGAGACGCGGCCGTTTTTGCCCTTGATGTCCAGCTCCACCCGGGCCTGGAAGCCCTTCTCCCGGGAGACGGACAGCAGCCGGATATAGGGCCGGTTGAACCCGTCGGCCACCTGGTTGGAGGACACGCAGATCTGCTTGACCAGCCCCATCTGGCAGGCGTCCACCGGGGTCAGGCGGTAGAGCAGGTTCACCTTCTTCCGGTGGGTGGCGGAGTACCGGAGCACGCACAGGGGGTTGAGGGCCGCGACGGCGTCCCTGGCCTTCTGCGTGTTGTCCACGCTCTGGGGCTCGTCAATGATGACAACCGGGCGGGTGTCCTGGATGTAGCGAATGGCCGCGGCGCCGTTAAGCCGGTCCTGCTGCTGGTTGATGACGTTCTCCGCCTTGCGGAAGGCGTCAATGTTGATAATCATGATCTCAATGCCGCTGCTGGTGGCGAACTGGCGCACGTCGGAGAGCTTGGCGGACTGGTAGATAAAATACCGGCAGGGGGTGTTCTCGTAGAGGGCGGCAAAGTGCTCCCGGGTGATCTGTAAAGACTTGTACACGCCCTCCCGGACGGCGATGGACGGCACGACAATGATGAACTTGGTAAAGCCGTACTGCCTGTGCAGCTCAAAGATGGTCTTGGTGTAGACGTAGGTCTTGCCGGTGCCGGTCTCCATCTCAATGGAGAACTGATTGCCGGACAGATCGTCGGTCTGGGGCAGATTATTCCGCCTCTGGACCGCCCGCATGTTGGCCAGCAGGGCCGGGGCGCTGATTTGCAGGGCGTTTCCAACGCCGTACTCCGTCTGCATGGCTGTCTGGCCGCTGCCGCGCTCCAGGTCAAAGGCGGCGGCGGTCCGCCGCTGCCCCTCAAAGAGGGAACAGACCGCGTCAACGGCGGCGGTCTGAAAGTCCTGATGCTTGAATTTGAGTTTCATAGCGTTTTACTCTTCAGTACGGGGCTTATGAATAAAAGAAAAGTTGACAAACCCATGGGCACGGTTACGCCACTGGATTTATCAACTGATCATGGCGCAGCGGGTGGGATTCGAACCCACGTGGGATTGCTCCCAAACTGATTTCGAGTCAGCCCCGTTATGACCACTTCGATACCGCTGCGTGTCTGGCTCTGCCGCACAGCCCGCCGGCGCTTGACAGAACATCTATAATAATACCGCAAAAGCGAAAAAAGTCAAGTCTGTTTGCCGATTTTTCGGAGCAGGTCCTGCAAAATACGGAGAAGGCCGTTATTCGGATATGACCGCCGCTGTTTCTGCAAAACCCGGTTGATGCGGTAACCGGCGTGTGCTATAATCAGTTCAGCAAATACGAATCCGGAGGTGCGGGACTGATGAGGAAATACAAAATTGCTGCATGGCTCATGATCGTGCATGGGGGGATCATGGAACTTGGCGGAGCTCTCTGCATGATACCGGCTCTCCTTGTGAAAACTGACCAATTGGATATTGGCCAATATTTTCAATTTAAGCTCCCATATTTTCAGGATAATCTCTATATGATGATGGTTATAGGCGCAATATATGGAGTTCTCAGACTCTTTGGCGCAATTGGCCTGCTGCGAAACAGACTGTGGGGACTCGTATTGTCCGCGATCAACTGTGTGATTACCATTGCCTTGATGATGTTTTTACTGCCTGCCGGGGTGATGGATGGAATCCTTGCGGGAGCCGCTTTGATCCTGATCCTGACGCAGTATTTTGGGGATCGGAAAATCATTGAATAGAGGCCCCGTCTCCAGCCTGCCGGGCCGCCTGCAAGGGGAAGCTGCGCTCTTTTTTAGATATTTTGACGAATCCTTTTGTCAGCCGGCACTGAGCGGCCCTAAGATTCCTCCCCCGTTCTTGACAACGGCCCCGGTTTTCCCTATAATTGAGAGGTCCGGACCCTGTCCGGAGCATTCGTAAGAGAAGCATGAGTCGATTGCTTTGCCCCGCGACTGTTCAAATAAAAGGAAAGGAAGATTTGCATGATCTATTCTACCGAAGTTCAGCACATGTGCCCCGTCGCCAAGGGCGCATACCACGGCCCCGCCCCCATCCCCGAGGAGGGCAAGTGGGTCCAGGCCAAGGAGATCAAGGACATCTCCGGCTTCACCCACGGCGTGGGCTGGTGCGCCCCCCAGCAGGGCGCCTGCAAGCTCACCCTGAACGTGAAGGAGGGCGTCATCGAGGAGGCCCTGGTGGAGACCCTGGGCTGCTCCGGCATGACCCACTCCGCCGCCATGGCCAGCGAAATCCTCATCGGCAAGACCATCCTGGAGGCTCTGAACACCGATCTGGTGTGCGACGCCATCAACACCGCCATGCGGGAGCTGTTCCTCCAGATCGTCTATGGCCGCACTCAGTCCGCTTTCTCCGAGGGCGGTCTGGCCGTGGGTGCCAGCCTGGAGGACCTGGGCAAGGGCCTGCGCAGCCAAGTGGGCACCATGTTCGGCACCAAGGAGAAGGGCCCCCGCTACCTGGAGATGGCCGAGGGCTACTGCACCCGCATGGCCCTGAACAAGGATGGCGAGGTCATCGGCTACGAGTTCGTGAACCTGGGCAAGATGATGGACTTCATCAAGAAGGGCGACGACGCCAACACCGCCCTGGAGAAGGCCAAGGGCCACTACGGCCAGTTTGACGCTGCGGTCAAGTATATTGACCCCCGGCACGAGTAAGAGAGGAGGACAAATAGTATGGCTCTGTTTGAAAGCTACGAGAGAAGAATCGAGAAGATCAACGGCGTCCTCGCTCAGTACGGCATCAAGAGCGTCGAGGAGTGCCGGGAGATCTGCCAGGCCAAGGGCTTCGACCCCTATGAGATCGTCAAGGGCATCCAGCCCATCTGCTTCGAGAACGCCTGCTGGGCCTACGTGGTGGGCGCGGCTATCGCCCTGAAGAAGAACGTCAAGACCGCCGCCGAGGCCGCCACCGCCATCGGCGAGGGCCTCCAGGCCTTCTGCA